>VAOW01005994.1_pt1 | contig 14140 bp, 9 predicted proteins | sample 3393921 | NCBI WGS metagenome assembly VAOW01 (sample SAMN08290428, study PRJNA428436) | hydrothermal vent metagenome | isolation source: Deep-sea hydrothermal vent chimney | place: Indian Ocean: Southwest Indian Ridge | depth 2742 m m
CGTCGGCCGGGCACGCCCGGCCCTACGAGCCGATCCGGGCCAGCAGCTTCGCGGCCGCCTTCCGGGAGGGGAAATCCGCCTTGGACTTGAGTGCGGTCTCGAGATCGCGGCGCGCTTGGTCGGGGTTGCCCGTCTTCACCAGCGCCACGGCGCGATGATAGCGGATCTCCGGGTTGTCCGGGGCCTTCTCCACCGCCTGCCGCAGCAGCGCCAGTCCCTCCTTCGCCCGGCCCCGGCGCACCAGCGCCCAACCCAGGGTGTCCATCGGCGCCACCTGATCGGGGGCCAGGGCATGCGCCTCGCGCGCGTAGCGAATGGCCTCGGGGTTGCCCGCCTCGCCATAGAGCCACGCCAGGTTGTTGAGGGCCACCAGGTTCTTGGGCGCCCGTTTCAGGATCTTGCGATAGGCCCCGATGGCCGCGTCCCTCCGACCGAAGTCGGTCAGCACGCCGGCGACCACCAAGTCGAGGGCCACGTCCTTCGGCCGAGCCTTCGACCAGGCGCGCAGGGTCGCGAGCACGGTCTTCCGCGCAGCGCCGCGCCGGCGTTCGGCCGCGTACCACTTCGCGGCGAGCCCCGCCTGCGGCGCCTTCTCGTAACCGGTCCGGTAGGCGCGCGCCGCCGCGGCGTAGCGGCCGGCGCGCAGGTCCAGATCGCCCGCCAGTTCATACCCGAAGGCGGCATCGGGATGGCGCTTCCGGGCCTCCCGCGCCAGGGCCATCGCCTCCTTCGCGTGTCCGGCCTGGGCCTCGAGGAGCGCGAGTACGCCGCGTGCCAAGTTGAAGTCGGGCCGCAGTCGCAGGGCCTTGGCGAATGATCGCGCGGCGCGCTCGTGCTCGCCCAGGCGCACCTGAAGGTCCCCGAGCCGATACCACGCGCTCGCGGCGCGCGGCGCGACCTCGGTCAGGTGCGTGAGCGCGGTCAGTGCAGAGGTGGTATCCCCACCCGCCAGATACGCGCCCGCCGCCACGCTGAGCACGACCGGGTTGTCGGGGTGGGCGGCGAGCGTCTCGCGCGCAAGATCCATGGCGCCCGGCGCATCGTGCTTCGCGAGCCTCAGTTCCACCAGCAGCAGGCGCGGGCGCAGCGCCTTCGGAGCGCCCTTGTGCGCCTTGGTGAGCCAGCCCTCCGCGCCCTTGAGATCGTGCACGCGGTAGCGCAGGGTGGCGAGCGCGACCATTGCCGTGACGTTCGCGGGATCGAGCTTCAGCGCCTGCTCGAAGCGTGCGCGCGCCCGGTCCGATCGACCCGCGATCAGGTCGAGTCGACCGAGGTTCAAGACGCCGAGTACGTATTTGGGATCGAGCGCGACGGCCCGTTCGAAGTTCGCCTTGGCCTTCTCATCGCGCCCCAGGACCAGGTTCAGGGCCCCGAGCATATTCCAGACCGCGGGGTTTTTGGGCTCCTTTCGGGTCAGGCCTTGCGCGACCCCGAGCGCCTTCTCCCGCCGGCCCTCGCGCAGGTAGGTACGCACCAGCAGCCCCGCCGCGCCGCGCACGTCGGAGCCGACTTTCAGGGTCGACTCGAGCTCCCGGATGCCCGCCGCGGTGTCGCCCGAGGCCAGGTAACCGAGCGCAAGCTGCGTGCGCAGGCGCCCGTTCCCGGGCGCCGCCGCCACGGCCCGCTTCAAGTAGGAGGTGGCCTCGACGTACCGGCCGGCCCCGAATGCCGCCTCACCCAACAGTGCGAGCAGCGCGCGGTCCTTGGTCGCCCCGGCCGCCATCGGTTGCAGCAGTTGCAGCGCGCGCTTCGGCTCGTGGACCTTCAGGCGCACGGCGGCCAGCAGCTTGCGCGCCGGCACGCTGTCGGGCTTCACCGTGAGATAGCGGTTGAGATACATCCGCGCCTGCTCGTAATGGCCGAGTGCGTAGTTCGTCGCGCCCAGCAGCAACACCGTCGGCAGGTGGCCCGGGGCGCCGTTCAGCACCGTCAACAGGACCGAATCGGCCTTGGCGAATTCGCGCCGGTTGTAGTATCCGAGCGCCAGGAGATAGCGGGCGACCAGACTCCCGGGCGCCGCCTTCCGGGCTTGGCGGGCATAGCGCACCGCGGCCGGTGCGTCACCTTGCGCGAGACTCAACCGGGCCATGCCGAGCAATGCCGGCACGTACTGCGGATCCTTCTTCAGCACGTGCCCGAACGCCCGTCGGGCCCGGTCGCGCTCGCCCGTTTCCATGTAGTACTCGCCGTTCAGCACCCAGGTCTGGCGATCCTCCGGATCGAGGTGCAAGGCCTCATCGAGTTGCTTGCGCGCCAGCGGATAGTCGTCCCCGAGCAGCCCGATGCGGACCAGGCCGAGGTGCGCGCCCATCAGCTTCGGATCCACGGCGAGCGCCCGGCGATATTGCGCCGCGGCCGGTACGCTCTTGCCCCGCCCGAGTTCGGCCTCACCGCGCAGGTAGTAGGCCCGCGCCCGCTGATCGGCGGGCAGCCGCCCGGGATCCCCGAGTTCCCCCAGCACGTCCTTGAACCTGCGCTGCAGCATCAGTGCCCGAGCGAGCCGCAGCCGGACCATCGCGGGCGTCCCGCCGAGCTTGCGCAGCCGCCGCAGCTCCTTCTCGGCCTCCGCCCCCATGCCGCTCTTGAGATACACGTCCGCCAGCAGCGAGCGCGCGGTCCGGTTGTCCGGCTGCTGTTGCAAGGCGCTCTTGAGTTCGATCACCGCCGCCCGGGCCTCGCCCTTGGTGATGAACGTCTTGGCCCGGTCGATGTGGCCCTGCGCATTCAGCCGGCCGCCGCAGCCGGCGATCAGCGCAGTCCCCAACAGCACGATCAGAAGCACGCCGACGTGGCGCCCGGAACGATGAACGACAGCTCCCATGGTGGTTCCCCCTTCGCGGAACCGGTCGCCGCCGCGCCGGTTCTCGATATGCCGGCATTCTAACAGAACGCCCCGACCCCGAGCGCCGACCCACGGGCCGCCCCCGCCGTCGGGACGACGCCGCACGGTCGGGTGAAACACGACACGACGCGCCGGGGACGCCGCCCCGCCCGCGCACCGCCTATGCAGCCACACGCTTCCCGACTATCCTAAGCAGTCGGACCGACCGTGCCGGCTCAACCGGCACGGCGAAGGGCCGATAAGGGTGAGGGCAAGGGACGGCCGCCGGTGGCCGCGGAGTGCGCGCCGCCCCTCACCCCGGCACACCGGGAATCGGCGATGTATGAATCCTATTACGGACTGAACGCGGCCCCGTTTCGGCTCAGCCCCGATCCGCATTTCTTCTTCCCCAGCGGGATCCATCAAAGGGCGCTCGCCTACCTCCAATACGGTCTCAATCAGGGCGAGGGCTTCGTGGTCGTCGCCGGCGAGGCGGGCACCGGCAAGAGCCTGCTCGCTCAGACGCTGATCTCGCAGATCGACACCCGGCGCCTGATCGTCGGCCAATTGGTGACCACGCAATTGGAGGCCTCCGACCTGCTGCGCATGGTGGCGGCGACCTTCAGACTGCCCTCGGAGGGCGTGGCCAAGGCGACGCTGCTCAACGATCTCGGCACGTTTCTCGCCGCCCGCGCCCATGAGGGGCGCCGGGTGCTGCTGGTGGTCGACGAGGCGCAGAACCTGCCGGCGTTCACCCTGGAGGAGCTGCGCATGCTCTCCAACTTCCAGGTACGCAACCGGTCCTTGCTGCAGACCTTCCTGCTGGGACAGGAGCGGTTCCTGGACACCCTGCGCGCACCCGGGATGGAGCAGTTCCGCCAGCGGGTGACCGCCACCTGCAAGCTGAAACCGCTCTCGGAGGAGGAGACGCGCGAGTACGTCGACTTCCGGCTCCGACGCGTGGGTTGGGAGGACGAGCCGCTGTTCACCGACACCGCCTGCTGCATGGTGCACCGCGCCACCGGCGGACTGCCGCGCAAGATCAACCTGCTGTGCGACCGCACCCTGCTCTCCGGCTCCCTGGACGGGCACCGGCGCATCACCCGCGAGGTGGTTCACGCCGCGCTGGAGGAGTTGCAGGAGGAGATGTTCCCGATCAACGGGAATCTCGATTTCAGCGACGTTCCTCCCGAGCCCGGCCCCCCCGACCCGGACCCCCCGGGGCCTCCAGGGCCCGAGACACCGCCGCCCGGACCCGGCGGCGGACCGAAGGGCGGCGGCGCCTCCGCGCCGTCGGCGCCCGATACCCCGGGGCGGGAGGCCGCGCCGGCGCAACCCGAGGCGGACCCGGGCCCGCCCGCCGCACCCCGCACGCCGCCGACCGAAACCGGTCGGGGGCGCGCGCCGGCCGCGCCCCCGGCGCACCGGGAATCTCAGTGGCGGACTCCGGCCCCGAAGGACTCCGGGTCGGCACCGCCCGGACGCAACGCCGCCCGGCACCGCATCCGAAACGGGTCGCCGCGGCCGACGACGCCGTCCCCGGTGCACGAGGCGGCGCACCGCACCCCCGCGCTGTCGCTGGAACGCGACGAGATCGAGGCCCACCGGACGCGGGCCCGGAGCCGCGACAGCGCCCGGCACCGGTCCGCGGCGGCGGCGAAATCACCGGCCGGCGCCACCCGGTCTCGGCGCGGCCGGCTCGCAACCTTCGCACTCACCGTCGGGGCGCTCGGCACCGCCGTATTCGCCGCCCATCAGTACATCCTGCACTCCCGCCCGGAAGTCGCCACGGGGATCGAAGCGGCACCCCCGGCGGCCGACCAGGCACCGATCGACCGGTCCCGGCCGATCGAGCGCAAGACCGATACCGGCACCGGCCGCATCCCGATCCGATCGGCACCCTCCCACCCCGCGAAGTCGCGCGCCGCCGGCGGTGCGACGCTCATCGCCGGGCGGGCCGACACCGCCGCCCGGCTCGGCCCGTAACCCGTAGCGGAGGCTCCCCGGCCACCGTTGAGCGCCCCCCGATAATCAGCCGTCCGGCGCGACCAGACGCGCGTAGAGCGGCGCGTAACCCGCCACCACGCCCTCCCAGGAGCGCTCGCGCTCGACGAATTCGCGCGCCGCACGGCGGCGCTCCGGCCACTGTGCCCGATCGTCGAGCAGCCCGAGCACCGCACGTGCCAGGGCCGCCGGATCGCCGGCCGCAAACAGCGTCCCGGTCTCCCCGTCGCGGATCAGTTCGCGATGCCCGCCCACGCCCGAAGCCGCCACCAGGCACCCATGGGCCATGGCCTCGAGCGGCTTGAGCGGCGTGACCAGCTCGGTGAGGCGCATGGAGCGGCGCGGATAGACGAATACATCTACCAAGCGGTAATACGCCTCGACCTCCTCGTGCGGCACGCGGCCCGTGAACACGACGCGATCGGCGATCCCGGCACGCGCCGCGTCGGCCTCGAGCCGGGCCGCCTCGGGCCCGCCGCCGACCAGCAACACGCGCACCTGCGGCACGCGCTCGGAGATCACCGGCAGCGCCGAGATCAGCAGATCCAGCCCTTCGTAAGCATAGAAAGATCCGATGAACCCCAGTACCGTCGCGCCCTCCAGGCCGAGGCGCGCGCGCAACGCGGGGTCGGGCGCGCCGCCGACGGTGAAACGCGTGGTATCCACGGCATTGGGGATCACCACCACCCGCTGCGGATCCACCCCGCGACCCACGATGTCATCGTGCAGCCCCTCGCAGATCGTGGTCACCGCGTCGGCACGCCGCAGAACATGCGTCTCCAGGGCATGGGTGAGCCGATAGCGCAGGCCGTCCTCGCGCCCGGTACCGTGATCGACCGCCGCGTCCTCCCAGAAGGCGCGCACCTCGTAGACCAGCGGCAGACCGAGCCGGCGCGCCACGCGCAGCGCCGCCAGTCCGTTGAGCGCGGGCGAGTGGGCGTGCAGGACGTCGGGTCGCACGCGCAGGGCGACCTCCAGCAACCGCCGGCGCAGGGTCTCGACCACCGCCCACTGATTCACCACCGGCAACGCCGCGACGGCGCGCGACAGCGACGGGCTTCGGTAGAAACGCCAGCCCCCGAACTCCTCCTCCGTCGCGCGCGCGCCGTAGTGCTTGGGGCTCGTGAGTTGGAAGGTCTCCCAGCCGCGCGCGCGCTGCGCGGCGAGGATCGCGCAGGTGCGGAACGTGTAGCCGCTGTGCAGCGGCAGGGAATGGTCGAGGACGTGCAGGATCCGCATCGGCGCGCGCCTCAACCCGCCCCGCCCGGCGGAGGGGGCGGCGTGCGCAGAAAACCCTCGAACATGAGCAGCGACCAGAGCGGTGCGCTGTGGTCGCGCCGTCCGCTCTGGTGGCGATCGAGGAGTTGCACCAAATAATCGCGGTCGAACAGGCCGCTGTCGCCGAGCACCGGCCCGAGGATCGCGGAACGGATGCGCTCGCGCAGCGGTCCGCGGAACCAGTCGGCGAGCGGCACCGCGAAACCCATCTTGGGGCGGTAGAGAATCTCCGCGTCGAGGTGGGGCTGCAACGCCGTCTTGAACAGCCGCTTGCCCTCGCCGCCGGCGAGCTTCCACTGCGGCGGCAGGGCGCACATCCACTCCACCAACAGGTGATCGAGGATCGGCACGCGCACCTCGAGCGCGTGCGCCATGCTCGCCCGATCCACCTTGGTCAGGATATCGCCCGGCAGGTAGGTCTTGAAGTCGAGGTACTGCACGCGCGAGAGCGGATGCCCGGGGCCGTTGCGATCGTGGCCGCGCAGCACCTCGATGGCGTTGTAGCCTTGCAGATCGCCGCGCAGCGCCGGACTGAACAGCCGTCGACGCATGGCGTCCTTCAGGATCGACACACCGTGGAAATAGCCCTCCACGGAATCGCGCGCGAGCGCCTGGAAGGTCGCCTTGGCGCGCAGCGGCCGCGGCGCCCAGTCGGCCTTCGGATAAAGTGCCGCGAGCGTCCCGAACAGGACCCGGCGCAGGCCGAGCGGCAGCGCATCCCGCATGCGCTCCTCGAGCAGATGGCCGCGGTAACGGCGGTAACCGGCGAGCGCCTCGTCGCCGCCGTCCCCGGACAGCGCCACCGTCACCTGGCGCCGCGCCAGTTCGCATACCCGGTAGGTGGGCATCGCCGAGCTGTCGGCGAACGGCTCGTCGTAGAGCGACACCAGCCGGTCGGCGAGACCGAAATCGTCCGAGTCCACGCGCTCCATATGATGGCGCGTATGGTAGCGCCCGGCGACCCGCGCCGCGTAGTCGGACTCGTCGAAGCGCGGATCCGAGAAGGCGATCGAGCAGGTGTTTACCGGCTCGTCCGAGAGCCCGGCCATCATCGCCACCACGGCGCTCGAATCGACGCCGCCCGAGAGGAACGCCCCGAGCGGCACCTCGGCGACCATGCGCACGCGCACCGCCTCGCGCAACCGCTCGATCAGTTCCTGCGCCGCCGCCTCGCGGTCGCCGGTGCACGGCCCGTCGAAGACCACGTCCCAGTAGCGCACGGGCTCGGGCGACGCGCGCCCGCGCACGATCTCCAGGGTATGGCCCGGGGACAATTTCCACGCCCCGCGCAGGATGGTGCGCGGCTCGGGCACGTAACCGTAGGCGAAATAGTCCTCCACGGCCGGCGGGTCCACCCGGTTGTCGAGTCGCGGATGCACGCGCAGCGCCTTGAGTTCCGAGCCGAACAGCCACGTGCCGTCGTCGAGACGGGCGTAGTAGAGCGGCTTGATGCCGAGGCGGTCGCGCGCCAGGAACAGCGTGGCGCGCTTGCGATCCCAGAGCGCGAAGGCGAACATCCCGCGCAGGCGCGTCACGCACGCCGCGCCCCACTCCTCCCACGCGTGCACGATGACTTCGGTGTCGCAGCGCGTCCGGAAGCGATGACCGGCGCCCTGCAACTCCTCCATCAACTCCGGAAAGTTGTAGATCTCCCCGTTGTAGACCACCGCCACCGAGCCGTCCTCGTTGAACAGCGGCTGGTGGCCGGAGGAGAGGTCGATGATCGACAGCCGCCGGTGTGCGAGGCCGACGCCGGGCTCGGTGTGCACGCCCCCCTCGTCCGGGCCGCGGTGCACGAGCGTGTCGCGCATGCGCACCAGCAGCGCCTCGTCGACCGGGGCCCGCGCATCCGGAAGCAACATCCCGGCGATCCCACACATGCCCCGATCAGTCCCCCGCCGCCGATATCCGACTTGGTGCACGCCGACGCCGCAGGCCATCATAGACGGCTTGGTACGCCGTCACCATCGCGTCGAGACCGAATGCGGCCTCGACGCGCCGGCGCCCGGCCATGCCGTGACACCGCGCGAGCGCCGGGTCGTCCAGATAACGCTCCAGGGCCTCGGCCAGGGCCCCGGGGTCGGCGCGTGGTACGAGCAGGCCGGTCTCGCCCTCGACGACAAGCTCCGGGTTGCCGCCCACACGGGTGGCGACCACCGGGCGCGCGCTCGCCATCGCCTCCAGGATCGTGTTCGAGATGCCCTCGGCGAGCGAGGGCAGAACGAACACGTCGAACCCGCGCAACCACTCCGGAACGTCGTCGCGACTGCCGGGCAGCCAAGCGAGATCCTCCGCGCCGCCCGCGCGCAGCAGCGCCGCCGCATCCTCGCGCAATGGTCCGTCGCCGACCATCACCAGGCGCAGGCGCGCACGCGCCTGCGGGCGCCGTTCGATCAACCGCAGGAAGGCGCGCACCAGGTTGAGCGGATCCTTGACCGCCTCCATCCGCACGACCGATCCGATGACCGTCACCCCCGGCGGGGCGAGGCCCTCGCACGGCAGCGGGTCGCGCGCGCCGGCCGGCGGGTGGAAGCGCACACCGTCCACACCGTTGTAGATGCGCGTGATACGCCGCGCCGGCACCCCCACCGCGGTGCGCAGATAGGCCTCCAGTTCGGCCGAGAGCGCAATGTAGTGCTGCACGAAGGGCCGGTAGGCGCGGCGCAGCCAGCGGTAGCGGCGACGGGTGTTGTCGAGGTCATGCACGTCGCGCCCATGCTCGCCGTGCACGCGCCCCGGAACGCCGGCGAGTACCGCCGCCAGCTGGCCCTCCAGGGTTGCGAGGTTGCGCGTGTGCACGATATCCGGGCGCAGCCGGCGCAGCAGCCGCCAGAGCCGCACGTAGGTCGCCGGATCCTTGCCCGGGCGCTTGTGCAGGGCGTGGACCGCGACGTCGGCGCGCACGATACGGCGCGCGAAGGAACTGGAATCGGTCATGCAGACCACCGCGTGGCGATAGCGCCCGGCCGGCAGGCGGTTGATCAGGTTCACCAGACCGTTTTCCATACCGCCGACCTCGAGGCGATGGACCAAGTGGACGATGAGCGGCGCCGCCGCATCCGGTGCCGAATCAGGCATCGGCTTCGCCCTCGAGCAACACCGCAAAACGTTCGCCCTCCGCCGCCCAGTCGTAGCGCCCGCGCACCCACTCGCGCAGCCGCGACGCCGGGCCCGCATCCTCGATCGTACGAGAGAGCGCCTCCACCCATTCGGCGGGCGTGCGCGCCGGCGTCAACGCGCACGGCCCCAGGTCCAGGCCGTCCAGGGCCTCGGGCGAGGCGACCACCGGGCGCGCCATCGCCATCGCCTCCAGGACCTTGTTCTGTATGCCGCGCGCCATGCGCAGCGGCGCCACGGCGAGCACCGCATGCGCCAGATACGGGCGGATATCGGGCACCTGGCCGATCACGTGCACCCCCGGTCGCGCGGCCAGGCGGCGCACCGCTTCCGCCGGGTGCGCCCCGACGATGAAGAACCGCGCCTGCGGCACGCGCCGACGCAGCGCCGGGAAGACCTCGGCAGTAAACCACACGACCGCGTCGACGTTGGCGCGATAATCCATGGCCCCGGTGAACACGAGCACCGGGCCGCCGGGCCCGTACGGGTCCGGATAGGTGCGTTCCGGGGAGAAGAACCGGGCGTCGACGCCGTTTTCGACGGCGTGCACACGGGCCGCCGCCTCGGGCGCGAGGCCTCGAAACAACGCCGCCTCCGCACCGCTCACCAGCACCGTCGCATCGAAGGCGGCGGCGATGCGTCGTTCGTAGGCGAGCAGCCGCCGCGCCTCGCGCCGGTACACGGCGCTCATCGGCCAGCGCGCGCGCTGCGCGTATTGGCGCCACTTGTCCGAATCGACGTCGACCAGATCCACCACCCGGCGCAACGGCGCACCGGCCCCCTCCACGTACTGCGCCATCGCCGAGGAGTACACCAGCACGCGACGGATCGTGCCGGAAGCGAGCCGCGCGCGCACCCACGTGCGCATTGCGCGATCGTGGAAGTAGGGCAGCGTCAGCGGGCGTCCCGTCGCCATGCCGCTCAGACTGCGCAGCCGCGCCGCCGGCGGGCGCAGGCGCAACAGGTGCACCTCCACGCAGTAGCGGGCGAGCTTGTCCGCGTGGCGAAGATCGGCGGGATCGTCCACGAAGGCCCCCAGGCGCACGCGATAGCGCCCGGCGAGGGCCTTGAGGATATGGAACGAACGGACCTTGTCGCCCTTGTTCGGCGGATAGGGGATACGGTGCGCCAGGAACAGGAGTTCTTCCATGTCATCCATGACGTATCCTTTCAGGCCTGCCGTTCCAAGCGCGTCATCGGGCGGATCATCCCAGGTTGCGCGCGATCGGCGGTCCCAGCCGGCGGCTCAGGCCCAGCGGCAGGCGCTTCCAGGCCTCGATGAACAGCCGGTACTTGGGGTTGAGCGGATTCACGTCCGGCACCTCGCGCGCACGGACCAGATGATATTCGTAGGACAGGGGCCGCGGCTCGAAGCCCCAATGCTTCTTGAAGCGGTAAGAGCCGACGTCGCGCTTGCTGCGCCCGAAGTCGAATACGCGACAGCCGCGCGCGCAGGCCCGGTGCATCAGCTCCCAATAGAGGAAATCGTTGCCGGCGAACGCACGCGCCGCCGCCGTGCCGCCCCCGTAATAGGGGATCACCTCGTCGCGAAAATAGAAGCTCAACACACCCGCAACCGGCCGGCCCCCGCGGGTGATCGTGAGCGCCTCGCAACGCCCGCCGAACACCTCCTTCAGGACGCGGAAGTAACGCCGGGAGAAGACCGGCGTGCCCAGGTTGCGCACGCTCTCGGAATAGACGTCGTAGACGGTATCCGTGTCCGCATCGATGCGCCCTTCCAGCCCCGCCTTGATCCCCTTGCGGATCATCGCGCGCTGCTTGCGCGGCACCGCCGCGAGATTGACCTCGGGGTCCGGATCGATCTCCTTGCGGAAGGTCACGTAGAGATCCTTGCATGGCCAGTCCGCCCGCCGGCGGCGCAGATTGCGCAGCTCCAGGTGATCGACGCCGAGGCGCTCGGCGAGCGCACAGGCCGCGTCCTCAAGGCGCCGCGCCACCTCGTCATCGACGGCGAGTGCGCCCCCATAGACGCAGAACGGTGTCGAGATCAAAGCGTCGCCGAACAGCCGGCTGCGCACCCGGCCGAGCGGCAGCACCCCCCGGATCGCCCCGTCGCGCCGCGCATAGAGGAAGTGGGTGCGATGGCGGAACGCCCGCTCGAGCACCGTCTTCCAACCGGAGTAGTGGAAGAAGGTCGCCTCGGGATGGGCCTCGACGAAGGCGTCCCACGCGCCGCCGTCGCCCCCCTCCCACTCCCGGATCTCGAGATCGTGCGCTGGTGTGCTCATCGCCCGACGCCGGGCGGGGCGCATCCCGCGGGACGGCGCAGACGGATCAAACCCCGCCTGCCGGTGCGCCGCAGCGCGCCGCCATCCACGCCGCCAGCACCTCGCGGATGCGGCGCGCGGCCCGTCCGTCCCACAATTGCGGCACCCGGCCCCCCTTGCCCCCCGTGCTCAATATGTCCCGGACCACCGCCAGGATGCGTTCGCGGTCCGTCCCCACCACGGTGTTGGTCCCCTCCTCCACCGTGATCGGCCGCTCGGTGTTCTCTCGGATCGTGATACAGGGAACCCCCAGCGCGGTGGTCTCCTCCTGCATGCCGCCCGAATCGGTCAGCACCATCCGCGCGCCCGCCATCAACCCGAGCATCTCCAGGTAGCCGACCGGCGGCAGCACCCGCACGCCGGGCGCCGCCTCGAGCCGCCGATCCAGCCCGGCGCGCGCCAGGGCCCCCACGGTACGCGGGTGCACCGGGAACACCACCGGGATCTCGCGACTGATCTCCGCCACGGTGGCGACCAGCCGCTCCAGCACGACCGGATCGTCGACGTTCGAAGGACGATGCAGCGTCAGGACCGCGAAACGCGGCCCGCCGGCACTGTCGAGCCCCGGCGTACCCCAGCCCGCCAACGTATCGGCCGCCGGCACCGCGCGTTCGAGATGGCGGCGCAACGTATCGATCATCACGTTGCCAACAAAATGGATCCGCGCCGGGTCGATCCCCTCGCGGGTGAGGTTCGCGCGCGCCGAGGCCTCGGTCGTAAACAACAGGTCCGAGATCTGATCCGTGAGGACCCGGTTGACCTCCTCGGGCATCGCGCGATCGAAGCTGCGCAAACCCGCCTCCACGTGGACCACCGGCACCTGCTTCTTCGCGGCCACCAGCCCGCAGGCAATCGTCGAGTTGACGTCGCCGACCACGAGCAGCGCGCACGGGCGCAGCGCATCGACGACCGGCTCGAAGCGGCGCATGATCTCGGCGGTCTGCACCGCGTGGCTGCCCGAGCCCACGCCGAGATCCACGTCGGGCTCCGGGATGCCGAGCTGGGTGAAGAAGGCCTCCTTCATCCCCGCGTCGTAATGCTGACCGGTATGGAGCAGGCAGGCCGGGACCGGCGCGGGTCCCGTACCGAGCGCCTCCATGATCGGGGCGATCTTTATGAAGTTGGGGCGCGCCCCGACCACGCACAACACCGCCCCGCGCGGGATGCGCTCCAGCACGTCGGGCCGCAGGGGGCCGCCGGGTTCTTGAGGAATCATCGCCGAGTATCCCGATCGCGGCAGCCGCGCGCCCCGCCCAACCGAGGACGCGCCCGGACACTGCCGGGCCATCCCCCGTTACAGCGCCGCCTCACGCCGATGCTTTAACGGCGGCGGGATCGCCGCAGGGCAGTCTCCTGGATTGTACCATTTTGCGTCGCCTGCGCCCGGATCAGGTCGATAAAGGGGACGCTACCCTTATTCAGCACACTCCGCCCCCGCAGCCACAGAGACGATCCACATCCAGTGCCTCGGTAAAGAATACTTCCTCGCGGCGATTGCCCCGCTGAGTGACGTGATGCGGCACGCGTGCACCGGCGGTTCGAGCAAGCCGAGACATGTCGCGAAGTTGGCATGAGGGACAACCAGAAAATAGAGGCGCCCCCTTTTCCTGCGATCTGGTTTTCCACTGGTACAATCGGTCGGCAGCTTGACTGGGCACCGGAGCGTTTCCGCGCCAGGTGCATAACCGGATCGGTCAGGGCCGAATTTTCTATTCTCAAGACAAGTGGATACCCATATGTCAAGCCTGACCCCGCACCCATTGAGGCCATAAGGCGTGAGCACACATCCAGAGAAACACTTTTCAAAGAGGATAGGCTGGCTGCGTGCGGCGGTTCTGGGTGCCAACGACGGCATAATTTCCACGGCCAGCTTGATCATGGGTGTTGCCGCGGCCGATGTGGCGTCCGGCTACGTTCTAACGGCAGGTGTCGCGGGATTGGTTGCCGGTGCCATGTCCATGGCGGCCGGCGAGTATGTGTCCGTGAGTTCGCAGGCGGACACTGAAAAGGCCGACCTGGATCGCGAGCGGCGGGAACTCGCGGCCAACCCCGAATCCGAACATCGTGAGTTGGCCCACATATACGTAAAAAGAGGGTTGGAACCCGCGCTCGCCGATCAGGTGGCGGAGCAGCTGATGGAGCACGATCCATTGGCGGCACATGCCCGCGATGAACTGGGTCTGTCGGAAATCCACTCCGCACGCCCCGTCCAAGCCGCACTGACCTCGGCGGCCGCCTTCTCCGTCGGTGCGAGTATGCCGCTTCTGGCGACGTTGTTTTCCCCGCCGGCATTCATTATGCCCGCGGTGGCGGCGAGTTCGTTGGTATTCCTTGTGATCCTCGGAGGTCTAGCCGGTTATGCCGGCGGAGCCAGGATCGCCACGAGTGCAAGTCGCGTTGTTTTCTGGGGTGCCCTCGCAATGGCCGTAACGACGGGCGTTGGGAGGATTATCGGAGCGGGACTTTGAGAATCGCCGCACTGAAAGGGTCCGAACACTGAAAGGGTCAATTTTTGCGTTATAACATCCACCCTTGGATAATCCGACCCAGCGTTGCAATACGAAGAGTCTTGCCATGGGCTTTAGTCTACGTCGGTTGCGGTTGCAGGGGTGTTACAATGCGAGAACTGACC
>VAOW01012194.1_pt1 | contig 14117 bp, 6 predicted proteins | sample 3393921 | NCBI WGS metagenome assembly VAOW01 (sample SAMN08290428, study PRJNA428436) | hydrothermal vent metagenome | isolation source: Deep-sea hydrothermal vent chimney | place: Indian Ocean: Southwest Indian Ridge | depth 2742 m m
AAATGGGTTGGGTGCCCACTGGACCTCCGGCGCACCTCCGACAGTCCACCGCGCTCATTGAGAGCATGGTCAAGCGAACCACTCAGCGCATCCCGCACCAGGTGCAGCGCATCGACAAAATTGCTCTTGCCCGATCCATTGGCACCCACCAGATAGGTCAGCGGCCGCAAGCGAACATCGCAGTTGCCAATACTCTTGTAGTTACGCAGTACCACACGAGTTAGGAAAGCCGGATCTGTCATTCTAAAACTCCTTGTGATGCGAGGGGCAGGTCTTTGCCTTGCAGCCTATCCCATGCTTCGAACGCCAGCCGCCCGATGCAGAGCCAATGCCAGATGCACGCCCTCCTCATCACCATAGAGCACGTATTCAAAGAACCGTGGTCGTTACCGGCCTTTTCGATCGGGACGCGTTGTAGCAAGTTCATGGCGTATACCAACCAAGCAATGTGGGCGTATGGGGAAATCGAGAGAAGTTAGCCATCGGCTGGCTTGGCAAAACAGATGCTCTGCTTCAGATCATTCATCGACGAGAACCCGATGATCCCGTCGTGCTGCAAGCGGCCGACCACGATGCCCGGGTGTATCTTCAATCGCCCGGCAAATGCCTCGATTGCCGCCTTAGTGCACAGGCCGAGCAGCTCTATCCGATATGGCTCCGGAATCAGCAGGTTACCCGCCCATTGGTTGGCTTCAAGCTCCTGAGGATTATCGGAATGGCTGGTATTGGGGTCATCCAGAAAAACCGACTTCTTGTCCTGTTGGGTATTGGCATGCAGCAGGATGTGCGCGGCCTCGTGGAAGAAGGTGAACCAGAATTTGTCGTTGCTCTTGCCATAGAGCGACAACTGGATCAGGGGCCGCGTCGGGCTCAACCAACGCGCCACTCCGCTGACATGAGCGCAAGGGATAGCGGGCACCAACACCAGGAGTACCCCCGCCTCGTGCAGCAACTGACGCATTTGCGGTTCGAACACCGCGGGCGGCTCACGGGTCAGGTTGCGAATAGTCTTGAGGGCGGCTACGCAACGGGCTCTGTAGTAGTTCGGCCCATCCAGCGTCTCCGCCTGTTGCTCACCAAGGCGCAACCAGGCAGAGATGGCCCCAATATCGCTTTGTTCGATGTGACTGCGACGAAACGCAAACTGCATACCACCATAGTGTTTACGCCAGTCGTCCGGTGAGGCAACACCAAAAAAACGCAGGCAGTCATTGACCAGATCCGGCTTGTGTTTAACATCGATACGACGCTTGGCAATCGCCCCGCACTTCATCAGATCCCTGAGCGGCAACTCATCGAGCCAACCGACCCAGCTCGCGTGGGTACGGGCCGCTGCCAGACGGGAAAGGTGTCCCCTATACTTGGTTTCGCGCGCCAGCCAGAACCCAGCAGAACTGCCCAGTACCCGCTCCAGACGCAATGCGGCGTCATCGCTGAGCGATACCTTGCCGTTGATCAGTTGGCTGACGTGTTTTTCGGTAAAGCCCAAACGCCGGGCCAGCTCGGTCTGGGTCCAGCCGCGTTCCTCAATCAAATCGAGGATGCTCTCACCTGGCGGGGAGACCCAATCCGGCGCGAAGGCTGCGCTTAACTCAGTCATGGTAATTCCCTATGTATTCGATACAAACACTGGTGATCCGCGACCAATCGATGCCGCCATCCTCACGGATCGGGCAAGGATCGTGGGCGGGCGCGAACACCAAACGCCAGCCACCGGCTAAGTCGAGGGCGAACTGACCGGCACGGTCGCTCTTGAGCGGGTGCGGATTGCCTGCCAGTAGGTTGGACACTTGATCGGCTGCCTCCAGATCACTCAAACGAGCGCGCAGTTTGCGGGCACAGACTACCCCCAGCTTTTTCTGGGCGGTGGCCTGTCGTTCGCACAAATCACGGATTTTTTTATCCTTAAAGCTGACTTCCAAGACCAGGCAATCCTATAAATCTTTACCCAGTGGGTAAATTATAATACATATTCAGTCTTCCTGTCCTGGCTAGCATGGAGATTCCCCTTCTCCAGCTGACCCCAGGCCTCCAACACCAGGCGCCGGATGCGGTATTCGCCGAAGCCGCGCAGCTCGTCGCGGCTGGGGCCGTAGGCACGGGCGTACCAGGCGTCGAGTTCAGCGGTGCGGTGCCGGACGATCCCCAACACTTCCAGAGCAGCGGCGACAAAGCTCACACCTGGAACCGCAGCCGCCGGCAAGGTTCTGGCTGTGCTTTCAGCGCGCGGACTCACACCGGAAAGCACCGAATTTCTGATTACACATTCCCCTTTCTTTCCCTTATTCTCCATTGGAGAATCGACGTCTGAAGAGGAAGCCTTCGTCTGAGCTCGGGTTCAGCACCAAGCACACCTGTTCGTTATCGAGTAATTCCTCAGGCGGAGGCGAAGTGGTGGTTACGATGTACTGGAAAGCAGGTTCGTCATCTCCAAGACACTCCTTTTGCAGGTACTCGACTAAGCGCAAAAAGTTATGATAGAGTCCAATGCCCATGTCCGCCTCGCGTGGGCAATCATGAATGACAAAGCCCGGAAAAGCGTTCCCACTTTCTGCACTTTCCATCAGGCAAGCGATATCACCCAACAGAACCTCCAATACCCGATAAGCCTCGCCACCTCGTACAGAAAGACGAAAAGGACGATCTTCGTCTCGCGGGTCGAATGTGCCGACCGCATCAGACAACAACTCCTGAGTGATGGCCTCCATGGTGCGGTTCAGCCGCTGTTCCCGCTCGGATCGCTCGTGGCGTATCACCTTCAACCGGACAAGCACCTTATCCGTAGCCCGCCTGACTTCCGAAATTTTGGCTTGGGACTGATCAATCGCTTTCTGGGCTACGCTGGATCCAGCCGATTGGTTCCAGCGTTCCAGCTCCGCAAACAATTCTTTCCCCCGATGGGCTGCGTTGACTGTGCGATCCCGAATGGTGCGTATCTGATTACGTTTGGCTAACTGCTTGGCTTCTTCGCCATCCAGATTTCGGAGTTCGACCTCGATCTCTTGCTTACGCTGCAGGGCCTCACCGGCTCGTGAAGCAGATTCTGCCATAGCACGTTGCAGATTCTTTTCATCGCGTGCATCCCGCAGATTGCGGGAGCCTTGCAGGCGCCCAATTTCCGCCAGGATGTGCTGGCACTGGGAAAACGGAATATTGCCTCCCTGACAATCTCCTACAAGCTGCTTCAGATTCAGCAACTTTTCACCAATGGCTCGATAGGCCGCCTCGTCCCCCTTTCTTGCTGCATCAGCCAACTCGAGTTCTAATTTTTCCTTATCTAACAGACGTTGCAACGATTCCAGTTCTACGCGCATATCTGCCAGCACCTGCTCGGCTTCATCCTGCCGGGTATTCCAGTCGGCCAGCGTAGCTTTAGCCTCGTTGGCAGCTTGCTGAACTTTCTGTTCCACCGAAGCAGCAAACAGATCATCTGGGTAAAGAGGTAAATTATCCAGGGCTTTACACCAAGCGCGCAGGTTGGATTCGATACGACGACGAATCAACGTCGGTTCTTGCAGCAGTGTTTCCATAGCCTGTTTGGCCAGCGCCAATTCTCTTTCCAGACCGGCCAGTTGATTCATCAAAGCCGATTCAGATTGCTCCAGCAGTCCCAACACGGCACGCATGACAATCGGTGGATCCTGGCGGGTACGCTGCAAACCCGTACCTTCGCCCTCACGCCAGGCAAAAAAGGACTTGAAGCGCGCGCCCTGGTCGCGGCTGATCCAGGCCAGTACATGCCGCCACTCGATGCTCTGCCCGGTCTCGGGAATCACTCGTGGTGCAACCCGCTCCATCATGGTATCGGCGAGTTGCTGCAGAAAGACGTGGTCGGTGCTAACACTTGCATCGCGCCACAGCGCTGCGATGTCGTCGCCCGGTAGGGCAATATCATCTTTATGCACGTTGAAATGGCGAAACAGTGTGAATGGCTGCCCTTCCAAATGCAGCACGACCGCCACGCCGCCCCGTGGAAACTCATCAAACAATGTTTCGCGCAGTTCAGTGACAGCCTTGGCCGTATCCCCCAGACATAGGCGCAATAACAAGCATAACGAGGTCTTGCCTACACCGTGGCCGGCGGCACGGGTGCCTTGGGCGCTACCGGGTTCCGGCTCCTTCGCCCACACCAGATTCAAGCCACGGCGAAAGGAAACGGTGCGAATGCGGTGCTCATGGCTTGCTTCGCTAAAGAGGATCAAGCGCTCGAACCACAGGCGTGGAGTGCGCCTGCTGACCGAAAACTGCCTGATCCATTCCTGCATCGCCTCGTCCCCCGATTACCCCTGTTTGACCGAAGAGTCGCCGGCCTGATGTATTTCCTCGCTCGCCACCTGCACCTGCTCGACTGCGCGCAGCAGGATCACGGCAGCATCTGTTGCTTGCTGATCGCTGGACAGATACTCGGGAATACTTTGCCCAGTCACAGCTATCAGCAAATCGCCACGGGCCTCCATGCGTATCAACCCTTCCGATTCAAAATGACGCAACCAATTGTGAGCTCGACCGTCTGCCAAGCGCGAGGCTTCGAAGGGAATATTGCCATCTCTCAGATACTCCGTCAGAGTTTGCACCTTCTCCGTGCCAACGCTTACCAACAACTGCTTGGGTTGGGCCATCAAGATTAAAACATCCATCAATTGCCGACGTGGCAACCGCTCAACCTTCTGGATCAGCGCGAATGCCAAACCAGCCAGACGGGCGTCCAGTTCATCCCGAAAGACCCCTCGCTCCGAATAGGTGAGCGGCGCGTGCTGTCCGGGTGGGGGCTGTAACAGACTGACATAGGCCTCACCGTTGCCCTCGGCCAATGCCATGCGGTTGAACTCGCGCATCACCAAAGTTTGGGTACGGTATTCGCCTAAGTCGCGCAGCTCGTTTTTCTTCAGTACGCGGAAGGTTTCGGAGGGATAGTCGGGGCCTTCGATGTCGGCGGGGTCGAGGATGTAGCGCAGCTCGTCGCGGCTGAGGCCGTAGGCCCGGGCGTACCAGGCGTCGAGTTCGGCACGCAGCACGGTGCGGCGCGCGGAGTTTTGGCCAGGGATGGCCTTATGTGGCGGGAGGGCAGGATGCCCGGAGCCACCGAAGGTGAAGGGCGCGCCGTCGTAGCCGAGGTCCTGCGCCCAGGCTCGCAGGTCCCAGGCGGTGTAGGTGAGTTCGAGCACCCGCGGGACGATGAAGGCGAGGTCGGTTTCGGTATAGGCGTCGGGGGGTAGTACTGCTATCTGCTTTGCGATGAAGAAATTCAGGTGGGTACCGCCGACCTTGTGCCGAGCAAAGAAATCCAACGTGAGCGAGGACAGGTTAGCAACCAATGCGGCATACATACGCTGGTCCTCTTGCTCGCCGGGAAACATCAGCGGCATCTGGTTTCCCACTCCCGCAACTGGCATCACACTCGCAATCACTGTGCGTTCGTCGGTAGCACGACAAATATCCCGCCACCCCAGCAACCACTTGTGGTCCCAACCCTTGTCGGCGAGGCGCTGCTGCACCTCCGCCGCGTCCACCCAGTAGCGTGGGGTGACGGTGAAATCCGGATTCTGCTTATCGGCCAGCGGCACATTGGTGACCACGGCTTTGCCCGCCTCCACCCGGTAGCCGGCCCAGCGGTGGTCGAACTGGTGAATCATCTTGGCCTCATACAGCGGCAGCCGGCCCGCGCCGGGGTGATCGGCGAACAGGTGGCTGTCGCCCGACATATGGAACATCGCCATGAAACGAATTCCCCAGGGGTTCTGCTCCGGCTGCCCGCCATGGGCCTCGCGGATCAGCACCGGCACGCGCTGGTAGAGGGTGCGGGTCAACTCGGCGTCGCGGCGGGCGCGAAACACCGGGCAGGTCAGGGTGTTGGGGTTGATGCGGGTGAAGTCCTCGGCGCTCAGGGTGAAGCGGCGACGGGCGTCGGCCCGTTGCGCCGTCTGGGTGAGGAAGAAGGCGAACTCCGCCTCCTCGGACGGGCCCAGGGTGAGCAGGCAGAACTTCATTCGGCTATCCACATCCGCAAAAATCTTCTCGCGGTTTTCAAAGTCGTAAAGGCTGGCCAGTTGGTGGCTCTGGACGAGATGGCCGAAGTAGGCCTTGGTGGAATCATCGGTGGCAATGCCAGTGGGCACGATAAATCCGGCGCGGCCGTGCCGGGCGACCAGCCGGCTAATGGTTTCGGCGAACAGCGCATAGGTGTTCACGTCGCCCACGCCGGTGAGCGGGTAACGCCCGCCTTCCTTGCCTTTCACATGGGCGAAGGTGCTGACCGCCTCGGCGGTGCGGCGGGCACTGAGAAACGCACGATACAGGCGCTGCTCGGCAGCGCTGGGCTCGGTACTGTGCGCCAGCTCCGGGTAAAGATGCTGGCTCAGCCGCCCTTGTGCCAGCCAATCGATACGCTGGCTGCGCTCGGCCTTGTTCTTCGCTTCCGCCACCAGACGGTTGCGACTGGCGAAGAATTCTTCTTCCTGCAGCTTGATGCGCTCCCAGGGCGGGTTGCCGAGCACGCAATCGAAGCCACCCTGGGCAAACACCTGCGGGAAGACCAGCGGCCAGTGCAGCACCCGGGCCTCGGTGCAGGCAGCGCGGGCGGTGCTGAGCTGTTGTCGGTGCCGGCTGTCGGCGGCATTATTGAAGCCCTGGTGGCCACCGAGCAGTTCCAGCCAAAGGGTCTGGCTGGTCGGGATACTGGCGGCAGTGGCGGCGATCTTGGACAGCACAAAGGCACCCAGCAGCAGGTCGGCGGCATGGGCCAGACGGCTGTCTCGGGCCTGGGCGAGAAAGGCTGCATAGGCCGCTTCGCGGGCGACGATGTCGGCGGGGGTGGCATTGGGCAGCGCTTCCAGCGCCTGCAGTTCGGACAGGCCGCCAGCTTGGTCGTATTGCATCAGGATCTGGCCGCGCTGGAGGTCGCGCTCCAGTTGTTTAAGACCCGTCTTGTTGTCTTTGCCCAGTTGTTGGCAGGTGTCCTTGTCGTCGCCGGAGAGCGGCTTGAAGGCGGCGGGGGGGATGCCGGACTCCAGCGCCTTGAGGTCGGTCAGTCCCAGCAGGGCATCGCCGCATTGCAGGTGATGGTCGAGAAAGGATAGCGGGCGACCTTCCTCGAAGCCCTCCAGCCACAGGGCCATGCGGCACAGTTCCAGGGCCATGGGGTTGCGGTCGACGCCGAACAGGCAGCGGCTGACGACTTCGCGCAAGGCGTGGCGGTAATCCTGCGGTTTGACCGCACCCTCGGGACTGCGCAGAGCGGCCAGGCGCTCGGCCAGGCGGCGCGCCGCGGCCAGCAGGAAATGACCGCTGCCACAGGCCGGATCGACGACCTTGATGTCGAGCAGGGCCTCGGTGGGACGCTCGGGGTGTTCGGCGAGGCGTTGTTCGATCAGTGGATCGAGCGCGGAGTGGATGAGTTCTTGCACCAGCGCATCGGGGGTGTAGTAGCTGCCGCTGGTCTTGCGCGCGTTGCCCTGGATGCGGCCCGCGCCGGTGAGGCCGGCAAACTCGAAGCGACGAGCGGGCAGATCCACCACCGGGATCAGTTCAAGCAGGCTTTCATATACGGAGCCCAGCTCTTCGGGACCCATGTTGCGGTAGTCCACCGGGGCCAGGGTGTCGTGGCTGCGGGTCCAGCGCAGTTGGCGAATGGCCTCCAGCAGGTGGGCATTGCTGAGGTGGGCGGTATCCAGCGCGACACATTGGGGCGCGGCGAACAAGCCACCCAGCGCGGGCAGCGCCAACCGGGGTTCGCCACTGGCCAGCGCGCGAAAGACGATGCGCAGTCCCGTCCAGATATCGTCGAAACGGGTGCGGGCGCGACGCCGCAGGCTACGATCACGTAAACGGGCGAGGGCATACCCTTCGGCATAGGCACGCCGGGCGACGACAGCGGCCGGGCTGTCATCCGCCGGGTGTAACAGGCCGCGCTCTTCGATGGTGAACAGAAAGATCAACCGGTAGACCAACCGCAGCAGTTGCTGAAAATAGTGTTCCTTGCTGAGCCGGCCTGCACTCAAATCGCGGCGCAGGGCCTCGTTGGCCGGGTGTTGAAGAAAGCCGCTGCCGAGTGCCAGCAGGGCCTGGGTGACGCCTTCGCGCAGTCCCTCGCGCACCCGGGTGCCCTGTTGCTGGCCGGCGTTGCGCCAGGCCTCCCAGATGCAGACTTGCGGAGGTTCGCCAGGCGAACCCGCGCGACTGGCGTGCAACAGACGCCAAGCCATGGCGAACTCGGCAAAGCGCTGACCGCCCAACAGGTCTTGCAGGTCCAGCTCCAGAAAGCTGGGGCGGGTGAGCGTAGCGGCATCGCGCAACAGGCGTAGCTGTTTGCCATTGCTGACCAGGGCCCAGAGGTGGTCGGGGCTGGCGTTGAGAAACTCCTGCGCCAGTTGAAAGGCGGATTTCCTGCGGCCGCCGCCACCACGGATGGCGAAGCATGGATCGAGATCGTCCAGGCTCAGGGTGTGCGGCGCAACGACCACCGGTACGTGGCCTGCCAGCAAGGTGACAGGATAGTGGCGCTCGCCCAGGTCGATACCTTCGACCGGGTTCAACGAATGATAAGCGAAGGCATCGCACAGCAGTTCCTGCACGAAGGCGAGGGTGACCGAGGTAGGGTCCGTATCGGCGCGTTCTATCTGCGGCGCAAACTGCTTCCACTGGGCGCTGGCGATCTGGAAGGCGCGGCTGTAGTCGTCCTTGAGCTTGAGGCCCTTGGGTGTGTGGTAATCGGCTTCGCTCTGCTGACCGGCCTGGCCGAGCGCGACCTTCTCCAGTTGATCGGGTAGCAGCAGACCGCCTTCCAGGTGCAGGCTGGGCAGGCTAAGGGCGGTGTAATGTGGGGCATGGATGCGGCGCATGGTTCAGACCTCAGAGCGCATCGGGCAACAGCACGTACACACCGATGACATCCACCGGCAGACAGGGCGTCACGCTGTATTGACCAACATCGCGGGCAGCTTCGCGCACTCGGCGGTGGTCCGCCAGAAGGGCCTCGGCACGTTGAGTTGCCAGTACCTCCAGGTGCTCGGGATGCGCCTGCAAAAACCCCAGTGCGGTACGAACTTCGCGTTGCACCTGTTCGACGGGCAGGTTGGCGCTGGGTTCACATTGCAGCAGCGCACCGCTGTCCTCATCGCTGAGCCATTGTGGCCGGCTGCGCCCCTGCACAGCCAGGGTGAGGGTTTCTTCGGCCATGAGTTGATGGGGCTGGCGGCGGCGCACATAGCTCAACTGATGGCGCAGGCGCAACAGATACAGCGTGGTGACGACCTCGACATCCGCGGTAATGGTGGCTGCACAGCGGGCGGCGATGGGCGAGGCCCCTTGCAGGGCTTCTTCGAGCAGGTGCTCGGCGAGCACGGTAACCAGCGGGTGGCTGCGGTGCAGCTGGGTGAAATCCAGGTTCAGAGGCTTGTCGATACCTTCATCATCGAGACGCAGGCGCAGTGCTTCGGGCAGGTGCTGGGGCAGGAAGCGGAAGTGGTTGTTCCGGACTGGCTCCAGCGGTGCATTGAGGCGCGCGCACGCGCTGCGGACAAAGCGCTGGACATCGTTTGCACTGCCCAGCGCCTGTTGCTGTTTGCTCCATTCCGGCATCACTTCATCGGGACGGATGCGACGCTGGGCAAAAACGGTGCGATTGGCCTTGGCTTTCTCCATCGCATCGGTCCATTCGGCCTGCAGCGGTTGCAACAAGGCTTCCGCCTCGGCAAACATATCGACCGTGTACGGCTGGCGATCGGTGCGCTTCATCAGGGCCGCCTTGACCAAGGCCTGATTGATGCGTTGTTCGTCCGCGGGCATTGGCACCAGCACGCCAAGTTCTTTCTGGATGGCTTCGCCCTTGCGCAAAATGACGTTAAGCACAAAGCCATCGACCGGGTTGTTCTGCCCGTAGAGCATGGTGCAACGCACTTCATCAGCCGGTTGACCAAACCGATCGACACGGCCTTCGCGCTGCTCGTGGCGCGTGGGGTTCCAGGCCAGATCGTAGTGCACCACGGCCGTGAATAAATGCTGCAGGTTGATGCCCTCGGACAAACAATCGGTGGCGACGAGAATGCGTTGCCTGGCTTCCTCCATGGCCTCGACCCGCTCACGGCGTTCTTCCGGGGTGTACTCGCCGGTCACCGAGTCCACGGTGGCCTGGGGAAAGTGTTGGCGCAAATGCTCGGCGACATAGTGGGCGGTGGCCACATACCGGCAGAACACGACCACCTGATACCCCTCCCGCAGCAGGTCTTCAAGATGGCCAATAAGAACGGCAAGCTTGGGGTCGCCCGTTTTACCGGAGAGCCGCCCGGCTTCGGCAATCAGGGTTTGCAAATGCGAGGGGTCTTGCAACTGGCCGGGGGGTTCGAGATCGCTGCCGGACAAATCGTCGGCATCCCCGTCATAGAGACGCGCGTCGCTGAGGCAGTCTTCATCGGACCAGGCCCCTTCCAGTCGGGTGGTGAGCGCCTTGACGGCTGCCGCCGGTGAGGAGGCTACACAGCGCAGCAACGCGAGGGTGGCATACCAGATCAACCGCGAGGCACCGGTTTCGCTGTGCTCGAGCGTCTCGGCAAGATCGCGGCAGTAGGCCTGCACGGCATCGAAAAATTCGCCCCAGGCGCCCGTGAGTTGATAGGTGACTTCGGTCGTCATGCGCTTTGGAAAGGCGCGAACCCCACCGGACTCGACCTGCCATGCCTCAATATCCTTACGCCGGCGCTGCACGAAGTGACGCGCCAGATCCTGGCGCAGCGGATCGCTGGCTGCCGTGCGCCCCTGAAGGTCGCCAAAGGCGGGTTTCAGCAACGAGAGTAAATTGTAGAAAGCGCTTTCGTTACCGGAATGGGGAGTGGCGGTGACCAGGATCAGATGACGTTCTTCATCGGCGGCAAGCCGCTGCAACAATTCAAAGCGCAACTGTTTGCTGCGCCCACCGGTGGCGCAGGTATGCGCCTCGTCCACAATGATGCATTCGGGCGCAATGCTGAGGAAGTATTCACGATGACGCTCGCTTTTAATGTAGTCGAGGCTGACCACCACGACCCGATAATGGTCAAACAGGCTGACGCCATGCGGCAGGGTGCGTTCAATGCGTCCGGCACTGGCTGATGTGAGCGCGACCGCCTGCAGATGAAAGCGCTGCTCCAACTCGCTTTGCCACTGCTCAACCAGATGCGGCGGACAGAGCACGGCGATTCGACCGATTTCACCCCGATCGAGCAACTCGCGGGCGATCAGCCCGGCCTCAATGGTCTTGCCGATACCCACGTCATCGGCGATGAGCAGGCGTACCGTAGCCAGGCGTAGTGCCATCAGCAGCGGCACCAGTTGATAAGCACGCGGCTCGACGGCAATGTTGCCGAACGAGCGAAATGGCCCCCCACCGGCGCGTAATTTCAGACGTAGGGCATCGCGCAACAGTAGCGCGGCGGAATGATTGCCGGGTTGGTTCGGATCGGGCCAAGGAAAGGTGGCCGGCTCCACTGGCTGCAGTTCCAGCTCGGGGATGAGTGCGGTGATGTCCTCGTCGGCACCACCCAGCGGCCGCAGGCGCAGCCAATCGGATTGTGAGTCGGTTTGCACCACCCATTCGCGGTTGCGTGCGCGGACCAGGTTGCCGGGCATGAAATCGAGGGCTGGGGTATTCATTGTGTCTATACACCGGTGCCGAATACGTCGGGGTGAGTCGCGAATTGCGCCGCCCAGCGGGTGGGATCCGAACAGTCCAGGACGCACCAACCCTTGTCGACAAGCGCGGTGCGAACGTCCTCGGCCAAGGCTTCCAGAAACACCAGCGTGCGCGAGGCCTGGTACTGCGCCGCCGCTATGGCGGCACCCTGGAGAACCGAAACGCCGGTAGCATCCGGTCGGCGCAAACCCGTCTGCTCCAAGGCCTCGAGCCAGTTTTTTAGCAAGGCATCGGCACCGGTGGACTTACCGTCGCCCGTCGGTTTCAGATCAACCGGTGAGGCGGATAACACGACCTCGGCATTGGCCAATGCCACCAGCAGGCTCAGCGCATCCGTGTTGCGGCGATTGATGTGATCATGATCGGGCTGGTTGAAGTAGGACAGCAAGCATTGGTAGCAACCCGCCTCGCAGATGGAGAGACCATCGTGCTGGTGCTCCAGTTCGGCCAGTGCCTCCATGGACCAAGCGCCTTGCGGGGCATCGTGATGCATCAGACGCAGCGCGGCATCGGCCACCCGGGCGAGGCTGCGCGGATCCGAGGCCAAGCGGGTGAGCACTCCGGCACCGCCTTCGGCCGCCTCATAGAACAGCAAGGCCCTGCGTTCATCCACCGTGGGCAGCGGCTCGGCAACCAGCTCGGATTCCTCGATCTGGAAGCTCATCTCGATGCCGCGCTTGAGGGCCGCCTGCAGCGTTGCCATGGCCTCCAGCGAGAGTGGTTGCACCGGTGTGAGGATCAGCAGGTTCCGGTGGTCTTCCACAAACGGGACGATGCGCTGCTTGGGCACCTTGTCGAGCAGGGACTCATCGGCCGTGGCTGGCCCTTCGTCGGCGGTGGGATCGTCCTTCTTGCTCCAGGCTCCGGTGATCGGATTGATATAGAAGCCGAGCTGGTTCTTGTCCTTGCGGCGGCGCCAGCCCCGGTTGATCCGCCACAGGCGTGCCGCCGGCGTGTACACAAGGCCGGCCAGCAGCTCGTCACCTAGGCGCACTTCGGCCTGACTTTTCTGCACGATACCATCGGGACCGGGCAGAAATCGATAGGTGGTCTGGAGTTCGAAGCCCTGGCGCTGCCGGTCCTCGTCATTGATGGAGATTCGCTCTACGGGTATAGTTTCGACGGTCTCGATGCGGTACAGCTCCTTGACCCAATCGCCATCGGTCAGCAGGGCATCGCAGTTCTCGCAACGATCCACCAGCGGATCGCCCGCGCCCGGTTCCCCCAGATGGCCATAACCGCACTGGCTGCAGATGCGTGAGGCAATCGTGGCGAGCTGACTGCTGCTGGATACATGGTCGGCGTAGCCCACGTTCAATTTGGCGCGAATAACGCGATACATCCGCCCCTGGTGGTAGATCAGGCTGCGTGGGCCAAACTCGGAAAGCGCGAGAAAACGCGGGCGGCTGACCATGCTACCTTCATCATCCTTGCCGCCCACATTGCTGGCACCACGCGCCGGTATCCAGGCCATCAAGGGTAGTCGTGGGAAGTTGTAACCGGGCAGGAATCCTTGGCTGGCAAGGTAGCGATAGGTGTAGAAGTCGTTGTTCTGAGTGTTGCCCGTCTTGAGCAGTACGGCGTATTGACGCGCGGCATCAGCATAACGACGGCTGGCGTTATTGCGTTCGCTGTGTGAGGCAGTGTGGCTCTTGACGATCTGATCGGCCATATCCATCTGCTTGCGGGTGGCGTCAAACAGCACGCGCCACCGCTCGAGTGCGGCAGAAAATGCCTGCGGTGACCGATTGATCACCTCGGCCACATAGGCAGGCGAAAACCAATCGCTTCCCTTGAGTTCCCCGGAAAGCTGATCTATCACGGCCTGCGCACTGTGGCGAGCGCGCTGCAGCACATCCGGGTCCGCGAAGCGATGTTGAAGCGCCTGCTTCAGCGGTTTATCCGGTTTTTCGAGATCCAGTAGCGGGGCGATGCTGTTGTCCAGCCCCATCTGCACACAGGCCAGCCAGACGGCATGCAGGTGGCTTTCAACCAGATCGCGATTGGCCAGATCCAGCGACGGTGCCTTGACCACGCCATGCACCATGTCGCTGGCATGGTGGAAGAACCACTGATCATGAGGGCTCTGTGCCGCGCAGTAGCTGATTACCAATGCCTGCTGACCAGACCGGCCAGCACGCCCACTGCGCTGTGCGTAGTTGGCCGGCGTCGGGGGTACATTGCGCAGATAGACCGTGTTGAGTGCGGAAATATCGACGCCCAGTTCCATAGTAGGTGAGCAGAACATCACCGGCAAGCGTTCGAGCGGACCGTCGTGCGCGGGATTGGCGGCCCAGTCCTGGCGGTCTTTCTCGGTGAAACGAAAGCGCTGCTCCAGTAATTTCCGTCGCTCAGAATCGACCTGGGCGGTATGTTCCTGTGCCTCGAAATCGAACAAAGGATGCGAGGGCAAGCGGAGCAGCTCCGTCATGCTCAGGTAGAGCCGGCGGAAGAA
>VAOW01014706.1_pt1 | contig 14110 bp, 13 predicted proteins | sample 3393921 | NCBI WGS metagenome assembly VAOW01 (sample SAMN08290428, study PRJNA428436) | hydrothermal vent metagenome | isolation source: Deep-sea hydrothermal vent chimney | place: Indian Ocean: Southwest Indian Ridge | depth 2742 m m
CGCTTGCGCCATGGATTACCGGTACCTTCTTTGCCTGGAGCCGCCAATTCTCAGCTGATAATTATGCCTTTACCTCGGCGGCGTTGGCCGCCCTGGGCTATGCGGTGCTGCCCTGGGGTATGAATACCTTGCTCCTGCGTGCACATTATGCCCGTACGGAGGTAGTGCATGCTGTTCAGGTGACCGTCCTGGTATTCACCGTAAATATTCTAGGGTACCTGCTATTTTCTCCTCTGGGCATGTTCCGGCTCAACCTGGTTACCGCCTTCGCAGGGTTGCTAGGTACAGTTCTTTATACGATTCGCCTGAATTTGGCCGGGGTTCTTTCGGCCCGCAGATTGCTGGCGCTGGTTCTGCGGTTGGTGGTGGCCGCAGCAGGCTCGGCGATAGTGGCGCATCAACTGGCAACCGTCGTTGGACCGGCCGGCAGTGCCTTCGCCAGCGCACCACCTCTAGCGGTTGGTAGTGCAGGGGGAGTAGTGACTTACCTGCTGCTGGCGCGCTTACTGGGCCTACCGCTGATACCGTTGCGCTTCTTGTACAGGCGATAGCCTAAGCCGGGCCTCCTACTTTGGTTGTTTAGGGCGTCAGGCGATGGCGGTCGCGAGGGAAGGCCCGAGCGTAACGTACGTTGGGCAGCCCGAGCATCTGTTGGGTGAAGCGCTCCGCGCCGATAGCGAAACCACCGTGCGGGGGCATACCGAATTTGAAAACCTCCAGATAATCCCGAAAACGCTCTTTGTCCAAATGGTGATCGTGCAGGCTTTGCTCGAGCATCGCGTGATCGTGGATCCGCTGGCCTCCCGAAGTGATCTCCAACCCACGGAACAGCAAGTCATAACCACGAGTAGAACCGTCGGCCTCGGGATAAGTATAAAAGGGCCGGGCCGACTTCGGATACGCAGTTATGAAGACCCAATCACTGCTATAGCGCTCCTGAACGTAGCTGCCCAGGGCGCGCTCGGCCTCGTCGTTGAAGTCGTTCCCGCTGGGTACGCCCATTTCTTCACACACGATGCGCCGAGCCTCAACGTGGGGAATGCGGGGGATCTCGCCGGGCATCTTGGGTAGTGTCACGTCCAGAAGTTCGAGCGCCCTTCCCGCGTGCTGTCCGGCCTCTTCGAGCATGGCTGCTACTAGACCTTCCTGGAGCTGCATCACGTCCTCCTCGGACTCGATGAAGCCCATTTCCACGTCGAGAGATAGATACTCGTTCAAGTGCCGGCTGGTATTGTGCTCCTCTGCGCGCCATACCGGAGCGGTTTCGTAGACTCGCTCGAAGACCCCTACCATGATCTGCTTGTACAGCTGGGGTGATTGGGCCAGAAAGGCTGGTTGGTCGAAGTAGCGGAGAGGGAAGAGATTAGAACCGCCTTCGGCCCCAGCTTTTACCAGCTTGGGCGTAAAAATCTCGCAGAATCCGGCATCGTCCAGGAAACGACGGAAGCCACGTACCAGCGCGGCCTGAACCTCTAAGGGCGCGCGGGCCTTGGGCCCGCGCAGTGAGATATAGCGGTACTCCAGTAAGGTTTCCGGGTTGGCCCGCCACTCCTCCTTAGGAATCTCTATCGGTGTGGCCTTAGTGGCCTCGCTGATGACGCTAAAAGTCTGGGCTGCCACCTCTACTCCGCCCGGTGCCTTAGCGTTCTCCACCACAGTTCCGCTGACCCGGATTACCGACTCCGCCAGGGGCAGGGGTATACCACCGGGTAGAACTACCTGGACGACGCCGCTCTTGTCACGAATCAGCGCAAACTGAATTCCCCCTAGATTGCGCCGCTAGTGCAACCAGCCCACCAGCGTGGCTTCCTTACCGATATTTTCGTGCAATTGCCGCGTGAGAATACGCTTCATCTTTCCCCCTGGTAAAAAAGAACCCGGTTCGTATGGAAAACCGGGAAGGGTATTATAATTCTTCCCGATCAATCCGTGTCGTCCACCCGGGAAAACGCATGCATACTGGCTGTGATTCTACTCACACCTTCGAGAGGCGGTCAAGCACCTGCATCGCCTTAACGGGTGGAACCCGTCGGTGATCTAGTAATGGCTTCGGTAGGGTATAGTGCTCCACCCTCGGCTCTACTAGCGACAAGGCACTCCCCGTGGCTGCACTTCATCTCGGTATCGGCTAGGCTGCCCGAATCCGATTGCTGTAGTCGCTGAGGTAGCATAGTGTTATGCCCACCGCTGTGTTCGGACATACCAATCCCGATACCGATGCTATCGCTTCGGCAATGGTGTTTGCCAGCTTCCTACGCAAGACCGGCGTGCCGGCCGAGGCTTTTTGCTTGGGTCAGCCGGGTCCCGAAACCCAGTTTGTGCTCAAGGCTATGAAGCTGACTGCTCCTGAGCCCATAAGCGCCTTGCCAGGGGGAAGTACGGTAGCGCTAGTGGACCATAACGAAGCCAGCCAATCAATCGACAACCTACCCGATCTTCGTATCACACACATCATCGACCATCACAAGCTGGGTGGGCTTACCCCCTCCGAGCCACTCTATCTGCGCATTGAACCCCTGGGCTGTACCGCCACCATCCTCGCGCGGCTTTACCAAGAGAGTCATATACAGCTCGATTCCTGGGAGGCGGAACTCCTACTATCAGCGATTCTCTCGGATACCCTGGGCTTCAGAAGCCCCACTACTACCGCAACCGATCGACAAATTGTGCATGACATTCAATCTATATCCAATATTAACGAACTGGAAGACTACGCTGCAAAGATGTTCCAAGCTAAGAGCGACCTGGGCGATATGCCCGCCGAGCAGATCCTGAAGCTCGACTACAAGCGCTTTGAGTTCGGAGGCCATCCTTACGGGCTCGGCGTGATGGAGACTACCAACCCCGGGTACGCGTTTGCCCGCAAGCAGGAGTTGATCGAGGCCATACGGGCCGAGCGCGACAAGGGAGGATTGGATGGAGTCTTTCTTTTCGTGGTGGATATCTTGCGAGAAACTAACCAGGCGCTAGTGGCCGGGCCCGATGAGGAAGCTGTATTGAGGGGTGCCTTTGGCGCAGAGGTAGTGAACGGGGTGGCCGATCTGGGCGCGCGGATCTCGCGAAAGAAGCAAATTGTTCCGGTGCTGGAAGCTTACTTGAGCTGAAGGTACGCCGAGACGTAGTGTCCGGGCATATGAGTTATCTGCCGCTCCAGGACTCCCAAGCCTTGATCATCATCAACAACTCCTGGTTATCTGCCGCAGTGAAGAAAGTCTCGCGGACCTCTTCCCGCCGGATATACTGGCCGTTCTTGCCACCGAGCATACCGTCAAAGACGGTTTCTGGCTTAACTCGTTCCTTTTCCAGGCGCAGCTCCCCTTGGTCTGAATAGTAGAGTCGGTAGATGAGGCCGGAGGTACGCCGCTCCGCGAGGATGCCATCCTCGACCGGCCAGACTTCATATCCCAGGTTTTCCAGTACCTGCTTGTCTTCTGTGGTCATTTATCCACCTCGAGCTGTTTAGCTGAATTCAGGATGATCTCGTAATTTCCTGCATAGATGGTTATGCGGCCAGTGATTCTTACCTTGGTGTGCAGATAAGCCTTAGGGAAGGGTTGCCGAAAAGTACTATAGCGATCGGGAAAGACCACCAAACGTAGCGCACCGGCTTCGGTCGAGAAGTATAGCTGGCTTACCCCCCTTCGTTTTTTGACCGAGACAATGGTACCTTCGACCGTCACGATCCGCCCATAGTAGTGCGCGGCTTCTCGCCAGGAAAGAATGCCCTGAGCCTTAGGCATGGTGAAAGGGTTTTGAGCCACGCCGTGCGCCCAGTCAGATCGAACCGTAGCGAACAGTTTCTTGAAGGCCGACCGCTGGTTCTTGTCGGTGGCGTTCAATACTACTGAGAGCTCACGGTTAGCGTTGATTGAGTTGCGGCTCAGGTTGATGGAGCCGACCAGGGCCTTCTGTCCGTCGGCGATAATTACCTTGGCATGCACGTAGGGGGAGGCCAGGTAGCGAAGTAGAGCGCCCTTCGCCGCAAGAGTTTCAGCGCCAGGTACAAAGTACCCGTCTTCCCGGGGGTCGGCGGGACTACCCACGATGTAGACTTTGACGCCCCTGACCATGGCTTGCTCCAGCGCACCGATGACCTGATGATCTTCTAACCCGGCCTGCTCTATCCATAGGCTTTTTCTTGCCCTGTCGATCATCCCGAGGATGACCTTGCGCGCGTTGCCTTCCCGCACCCCATCTAAAGTGCGGCTCGGCGCCCAGACCAGCCGGGCGTTCGCCAAGTCGATGCTCTTACCGCTCCAGTCGGCTTGAAAGACCTGTTCAATCTCGCGGACCCAGGCGGCGTTTTCGGTTTCCACCAGGTACTCCCGGTTGGCCTGGAAAGCGCTGCCGGTAAAGTTCCCGGTGGAGATTAAGGCGGTCCCGTAGTCCACGATCATAGTTTTTTGGTGTACGTAGGCGAAGTGGAAGGGCCTGGTGAATTGTACCTCCACGCCCGCATCCTTAAGAGCATTGAAGACCGAAAGATCCAGATGACCACCGAAAGGTCTGCGCTCGAGCCTCACCTCGACCCTTACGCCGCGCTTCACGGCCTCGCCCAGGGCCTGCACTACATCCGTACGGCTGGGGGTCCACAAGTACATGGTGATCTGGATACTTTTGTGGGCGCTGTTGATGAGTTGGATTACCGGGGCGATGCCGGCCCTCGGTTCTATAAAGAGGCGGACCGGTTGGGCGGCGGCCAGACCAAGAAGTACCACCAGTCCCAGGAATAGTCTGCGCACCTCACGTCCTCCGCATCGTTACTATAGTTTGGATTCGCGCCACCTGAATAGCCTGGCAGCGTTTGCGTCGATGACCTGCTCGAGCAACCTAGCATCCTCACTACGCGTTTCGGCCAACACCATCAGGGTGTGGCGGACGTAGGCCGGCCGGTTTTTGTGTCCGCGGTGTGGGACCGGAGTAAGGAAAGGGCTGTCGGTCTCAACCAGAAGGCGCTCCTGCGGCACTATTCGGGCCGCTTCACGCAGATGAGCGTTGGCCTTGTAAGTAAGGTTCCCGGCGAAACTCACGTAGCCTCCCAGCTCGAGCCCCACCTCCATTAGCACTCGGTGGCCACTGAATGCATGGAGTACAAAGCGTGCCGGGCGGTTGATTGAAAGCCAATCGGTCAGCTCGAGCTCGGCACGATCATCACTTCGCCTGCTGCGAACGTGGAAGATTAGCGGCAGATCAAGGCGCTGAGCCCACTCGGCCTGCATCTCGAGCGCGGTACGTTGAGCTGCTTGGGTGGTCTGGTCCCAGTAGTAATCTAAGCCGGTTTCACCGATTGCCCGCACCTTAGGGTGTTTCAATAGGTTTTCGAGCTCATCCCACGTAGTGTCATCCAGCGTAGCGGCTTCGGTGGGGTGAAGGCCCACGGCAGCCCAAAGGTTTGGGTGTGCCTCGGATAGCGCCAAACCAGCTTTGGAGTGCTTCACATCGGTACCCACGACGAGCATCGCCGCGAAGCCGCTGGTTTCGGCCAGCGCCGCCTCGGGGTCTTCCAGCCAGTCCAAGTGCGCGTGGGCGTCGGTCATGAAGAGCTATACTAACACGGTTTCAAGATACGCACGATAGGTGTCCTAGCCTGCGGACTAGGGCCGAGTTCGGATGCTACAATAGCCGGGTTATGGATTTTGTCCCCGCAGAACAAATAGAGGAGATTAACAATGCGTGATCTGGTTATGGCGATCGCCGGTTCAGGAGGCGACGGTGTGATTACCGCCGGTGACTTCATTATTCAAGCTTCCGCGCGTCGTGGCTTGAATGCCTTCATGCTTAAGTCCTACGGTCCACAGATCAGGGGAGGTGAGTCCTCGGCCAAGATTCGATTAGCGGACGAGCGTCTATTCAGCCAGGGTGACCTGATCGATATATTAGTGGTCTTTAATTGGAAAGACTACAGGCGATTTACCGACGAGCTGGTTTTACGAGAGGGTGCGGTGGTGCTCTACGATGATGATGACCCCACGCCCGAGGAGGCTTTCCCGGTTGAGGCCAAGATCGGTGCTCGCTTTATCCCGGTGCCTTTTAAGCGACTGGCTGGTGAGGAGCTCAAGGTACCTTTGGCCAAGAATATGGTGGCGTTGGGTGTGATCGGTTCTGCGGTGGGGCTTTCGCTTTCGGGTCTGAAGGACGCGGTGATGGAGAAGTTCGGTAAGCACAAGCCTGAGGCGGCCCAGATCAATCTGGAGGCTATTGAGCTGGGCCGGCATTGGTTGGAAGAAAACCTTTCTGAGCCGTTGTCGTGTCGCTTGGAGGATATCGAGGATGCGCCCAAGTTGGTAATGACTGGTAATGATGCCTTTGCCTACGGTGCTATCCATGCGGGGCTCTCACTCTACGCCGGTTACCCTATTACCCCTGCCAGCACCATCCTCGAGCTGTGCTCCAAGTACCTGCCGGCCTTCGGTGGTACGGTGCTGCAAACCGAAGACGAGATTGCTGCCGCAACTATGTGCTTAGGTGCTTCATGGGCGGGTAAGAAGGTTATGACCGCTTCTAGCGGGCCTGGTATCAGTCTAATGCAGGAAGCCATCGGCTTGGCGGCCATGGCCGAGCTGCCCTTGGTAGTAGTCAATGTGCAGCGGGTTGGGCCGAGCACCGGTATTCCCTCTAAGAATGAGCAGGCTGACCTTTTCCAAGCCTTGGGTGGTACGCATGGTGATGCTCCACGGGTGGTATTGGCCCCCACTGAGGTGGCCGATGCTTTCTGGGCGGCTACAGAAGCCTTCCGGCTGAGTGAGACCTATCAGCTTCCGGCCATCGTGCTTTCTGACCAATTCATTGGTGAGCGTTCGGAGACGGTCATGGAAGATCAGCTTTTTTCTGGCGTCAGGCGAGCTGAGCGGAGGCTTCCGAATGAAGAGGATCTCCAGGACTACCGCCGGTACCATCTTGGTGAAGGAGGGGTCTCGCCTATGGCCGTACCCGGCATGCGCGGAGGGCAACACGTAATCAGTGGGCTCGAGCACGATGAGTATGGCAGACCGACCTCCTCCGCCCTTCTTCACGAGCATATGAGTGATAAGCGTGCGGCTAAGATGGAGGCGTTGGCTGAGGAAGAGGGCTTCCTGCAGGTCTTCGGCGACGAGGACGCCGAACTGGCGCTGATCAGCTGGGGCTCATCCAAGGGGTCTGCTCTGGAAGCGCTGAATAAGCTTCGAGAGGAAGGGCAAAAGGTCAAGCTGGTGATTTTGCGGATGTTGTTTCCGGTTCAGGCGGCACAGCTTGACCGCGTTCTGGCAAATACACGGCGTGTGGTGGTGTTTGAGCTGTCCCACACTGGCCAGTTGTACCGGCTGCTACGGGCCTTCTATGATAACCTGCCTATACATACGGTTTCCTACGCCCGGGTAGGTGGCAACCCCCTAACCGCCGAGGAGGCCCGCGGAGTGATTTCTAGGCACCTGAGGGAACTCTCGGAAACTTTGGAGGCCTAGAGTATGGAAAAGATAATCCTAACTGCCAAAGACTACCGTACCAGCGTACCTAACGTGTGGTGCCCGGGGTGCGGCGACTTTGGTGTTTTAAATGGTATTCAACAGGCGGTGGCTATGTTAGGCATACCTCCACACGAGCTGATGTTAGTCTCGGGGATTGGTTGCAGCGGCCGCATCGCGGGTTACGTGAACGCCTACGGATTCAATGCTATTCATGGGCGGGCGCTTCCGCTGGCTGCCGGAGCCAAGTTCGCTCGGCCCGAGCTTACTGTGTTGGCGGCTGGCGGAGATGGTGACGGATACTCGATCGGGGTTGGACATTTCGTACATACGCTACGCCGTAATCCAGATCTCACCTATATCGTGATGGATAATTCCGTCTATGGCCTGACCAAGGGACAGGTATCGCCTACTACCCCGACGGGCGATGTAACTAAGTCTACGCCGGGGGGTAATCCAGAACGGCCTCTGAACCCGCTGGCCTTAGCGCTCGAGCTGGGTGTTACCTTCCTAGCCCAAGGATTCTCGGGCAACACTAAACACCTGCGTGATCTGATCGTGGCAGGCGTACGCCATAAGGGTTTTGCGCTCATCAATGTCAAGAGTCCCTGCGTGACCTTCCGCGGAAACCAGGAATACAACGTGGTCCGCAAGAACGGCACCTATCTGCAGCCAGCCGAGGGATACGATTCGGGCAATTTTACAGGGGCCGCGGAGGTGGTGCAGTGGAAGGAGAAGATTCCCTTAGGCATTATCTACCAGGCTAAGGGCGTACGTACCGCCGGCGAAGTGGCTAAGCAGGTTGCCCAGCAGGCTATGGCGCGTAAAAGCTATGCGCGAACTCAAGACCTGGTGGAAATCTTCCGCTGAAGTACGGTTACATGCCCCCACCCCTCGTAGCCACGAGAAGGGGGGGGGCAGCCGCTTAGAAGACCGTACGGCGTACGTTGGTGCTTTTAGGGCTATTAAAATCTGGCTGGTTGTACACCGTACCTACTATCCTTCAGCGCCGAAAGGCTACGTCGCATCTGGTACCAAGCAAGTAACGGCACACCTCAACCTTTACCTCAATAACACAGGCCACCTGATAGCCCCGAACTTTGGGAATCGCCCGATTCAGGACAGAAGAGATCGGGATTGCGCTTAAATTCGGAGAACCCAGTTTTTATTAGGTCGCGGCCCTACCTGATCCGCCAAGCTAGTCCCAGCGTGACGGCGGTGGCGATTAACATAGGAATGGGATGGAAGATAAACAGGGTCAGCATGGTGTAACCGATGACCAACAGCCTGCGATTGGCGCCTTTCACGAGTACCGCGATGCCTAGGAGCGTTAGGGCATAGAGTACCAAACTAAGGATAATGTTGCTTATGGTCAGCCCGAACATCTCAGAAGCCTATCAGCGCGCGCGCTTCGGACAGGATTCGCTCCACAGTTTGCTGGTCCTGGGCCTCTGCGTAGATGCGCAGAAGTGGCTCGGTTCCCGAGGGCCGGAATAATACAGTGGCACCGTTCTCTAAGTGCCACTTGTAGCCGTCGAGATCCTCTACCCGGGTCACGGCTTGGTCGCCGAGCATCGTCGGCGAGGCTAGCATGCGCAGTACGGCATCCTTAGCTTCCGGGCTTGGAAGGTGCAGATCCAGACGGTTAAAAGCATGTTTGAACCTTATTTCAGTCTCAATATCGGCGAAGAGCTCCCCCAGGCTTTTTTGCGCTTGTACGCTGGCTTCCAGCAGCATCATGGCGTTGAGTAGACCGTCGCGCTCTGGTAGGTGCGCGGCGATACCGATACCCCCGGATTCTTCGCCGCCCATCATCACACCACCCCTTAGGAACTCATCAGTGATGTATTTAAAGCCGATCGGTGTTGTGACTAGCTCGAGCCCCAGATGGTCCGCGAGCAACTCGATTACCTTTGAGACCGAAAATGTTCGCACTACACGTCCACTGAAGCCACGCCCCACCAAGTGCTTCATCAACACCGCGAAGATCTGGTGGCTGTTGAAATAGCGCCCACCCGCCAGCACTGCAGCGATGCGGTCGGCATCGCCATCAGTGACTACAGCAAAGACCGGATCTTCCTCGGAGGTTAGTACGGCGCTGGTATTCTCCAGGTTCTGTGGGATAGGCTCGGGGTTAACCCCATAAAACATGGGGTTGGCCAGACCATGGAGCTGGCGCAACTCGAGCGGAAGCTGGGCATACTTGACGAAAGCGGCCAACCAGCCGCTCCCTGCCCCCCCCATAGCGTCGTGGTATATATGGCCCTGGAACCCGCGTAAGACTTCCAGGGAAAGCTGCTTGGTTAAGTGCTCGAAATAGGGCTTACGAATGTCGAAGGTCTTTAGGTGGTGCTTGGTAGGATCATAGGTCTTGGGTGCACTGTGGCCCAGCTTATCTTCTATCCCGCGGATGATCTCCGGTGTGGCCGAGCCTCCGTAGCCACCCTTGATTTTGAAACCATTGTAGCTAGGTGGGTTGTGCGAGGCGGTAATCATCACCCCCCCCGCGGCTTCGTAGTGCAAGACTGCGAATGATACCGCCGGCGTAGGTGTGTATCTACTTGCGAGCCATACAATAAGGTTATTGGCCGCTAGTACCTCTGCGGCGGCCTTAGCAAAATCGGCCGATTCGAACCGCGTATCATAGCCGACTACAACTCTGCTACTGCCTTGCTCGAGCAGGTAATCAGCGTAGGCCTGTGCGACCTTAGCTACGTTGGCGAAAGTATAATTATCCGCAATGATGTCGCGCCAACCATCGGTTCCAAAGACAATAGGCTTCATGAGGCCATTGTAAGGCCGCATGTTCCTCTTCTAGGAGGCTAGCCAAGTGATATTTCAACCTACCGTTTCATCAAGAGGATGGCTGCCGCTACGCGCAGCGCAAGTTGCCAAAGCAACCCCCCTAGTGCGCTCCGGTAAAGATCCCTGCGGGAGTGCTAGACTCGGAACGCCATGGAGGATCTTCTTACTGCGCTTAATCTGGAGCAACGACGTGCCGTCTTACACCACACCGGTCCCGCTCTGGTGATTGCGGGTGCCGGGAGTGGTAAGACCCGCACTGTAGTACACCGCATTGCTTATCTAATGGCCGAGCACGGTGTATATCCCACTGAGATATTGGCGGTGACCTTTACTAATAAGGCTGCAGGCGAGATGAAGGAACGGCTCAAGCTGATGGTGGGTCGGGATGCGCAAGAACTCTGGGTATCCACCTTTCACTCCGCAGCCCTTAGGATCCTGCGGATTCACGGACAGCAGATTGGGCTGCGGCCCGGGTTCGTAATCTATGACGACAATGACCAGGTAGCACTGCTCAAGGAGGTGCTTGGCGGCTTGGGGGTGGAACTGGCGCCCAAGGTGGCACGGGGTATAGTGGACCGTATCAAGAGCAGCAACAGCCTGGAGGGCTTTCTGTTGGGGGCTGATACCTATGTGAGCGGCCTGCCAAAAGAGCATGTGGCCGATATATATCGAGCTTACGAAAACCGTATGGCCGAGCTGGGGGCAGTAGACTTCAACGACCTGCTGATAAAAACAATCGAGTTGTTTGAGAAGGCTCCGCAGGTACTTGCCAAGGTGCAGCAGAGGGCGCGGTTCATTCACGTGGATGAGTATCAAGACACTAATCCTGTACAGTACCGGCTGACTAACTTGCTAGCCGGCGAGGGGGAGCCTAACCTGATGGTGGTGGGTGATCCTGACCAGTCGATCTACGGCTTTCGTAACGCCGATATTCATAATATCTTGAGCTTTACAGATAGTTATCCCACTGCCAAGGTCTACCGGCTAGAGGCCAATTACCGCTCTTCCTCGGCCATTCTGAAGGTGGCCAACGCGGTGATCGAGAAAAACCAACAGCGGTTGGAGAAAACCCTGATTGCCACTAAGGGTGGTGGCGAACCGGTGTTCTTGTACCGGGCGCCTGACCATCGCGAGGAAGCTGTTTTCGTGGCCCGAGAATCTGCCCGTCTGGTGCGCGGAGGCTTGTCCGCAGATGAGATCGCGGTGCTCTATCGTACTAACGCGCAGTCACGAGTGCTGGAAGAAGCTTTCGGCCGCATGGGGATGAAGGCCAGGATTGTGGGTGGTGTGGGTTTCTACCAACGTCGAGAGATTAGAGACGTATTGGCCTATGTACGCCTCAGTATTAATCCCAGTGACGATCTGGCCCTACGACGTATTCTAAATGTGCCCACCCGCGGGGTTGGATCTACCAGTGTATCGCGCCTTGGTCAGCTTGCGGGGGAATCCAGAGGTTGGATGTGGGCTTTGCAGCATGCGGATGAGGTGCTCGCCGGAGCCCAGCTGGTTTCTACGAGGCGTTTTGTAGAGCTGGCAGATGGCCTGCGGGAGGCCGCCAGTGAGAGCCAACCGGAGGCCTTTCTACGTTTGGTCTTGCAAGAGAGTGGTTATACCGAGATGCTGCGCTCGGAGGCCGATGGAGAGCCTAGGCTGGAGAACCTGGAAGAGCTGCTGCGCGCCGCGCACGAATGGCAGTCCACAAACGCCGGTTCCATAGCTGAGTTCTTGGACGAGATCGCCCTAACTGCGCGTGCTGAGGAGCCGGATTCGGGCCCCACGGAGGCGGTTATCCTGATGACCTTGCACAACGCCAAGGGCCTGGAGTTCAAGGTAGTGTTCTTGGTAGGTATTGAGGAGAACCTGTTGCCGCACCGCTCTAGCCTCGTACGGATCAGCGAAATTGAGGAAGAGCGGCGGTTGTTCTATGTAGGTATTACCCGTGCTCAGGACCGTTTGTACCTGGCCCTCTCGGAAGAGCGGGAAATGTATGGCCGTCGCGAGCCCGCGCACCCAAGCCGTTTTCTGGAGGATATTCCCCAGGGACTACTCGAGCTCCTTTCTCCCTATGGTAAGGTCCTTTCGACTGACTTTAGGCGGTCCGGGCCTGCTGCTGAGGCTACGAAGATCCGCGGAGTCAAATACCCTGCGGGTGCATTCAAGGGTGGCGAGATAGTTAGACACCCACGTTTCGGGTCGGGACGGGTGGTGGCCACCAGCGGTGCTGGGGAGAAGCAGGAGGTGACTGTGGCTTTCGAAGGCGCGGGTCTTAAGAAGCTGGTGGTGAAATACGCCAGCCTGGAGCAGGTAGAATAGAGGCGTATGAAGCGCTTACTTACCCTGGTTTTGCTGGCAGCCAGCCTGGCTTCAGCTGGTGGGCTCGACTTTGGCCTGAGTGCCCGAAATGGTACCTCGAATGCCTACATGGGTAGTCTCAGTGTGCGTATGGACTTGAGCTCGTGGGCGTTGCGCGCGGGCTTTGTGGCTGGCGCACCCAATGCTGAGGTACTACTGGAGGGAGACCTACTTTATACCCTTGCTTTCCCGCTCATAAGCCCGTACTTGGTGGGTGGGGTTGCTTTGGGTCTGGCAGGCTCCACACGGAGTGGAGCCTTCAACTTGGTCCTGGGACGTCCGGCCTATACGGTTCTAGGCGCGGGGCTGGCCTTTCCCTCGCGCGGCTACAGGCCCTACCTGGAAGTCGACAAATATACGGGCCCCACTTCATTCGCGCGACTTACGGTAGGGTTTGTAGTGGAAATGTTCTGATGGCTCAGCGATCCCGGGAGTCCGGCAGCCGTCCTCTGGCCATGTTGATTGGTGAGGAAGAGCGTTACTATGCACCGTTACTGACTGCCATGGACCGGTTTGGTGTAAAAAATCCCCTGTGGTTAGCGCGCCCTGGCACGCGGTTCACTGAGGCGCTGCAGGGTCTGTTGCCGTTGGGGTTTATAGGTGCCTTCCTGGGTGGAGCCCCCTTTGAAACCGAGGCCATACCACTGCTGGACCAGATGGATCCTGAGGTGCGCACGGCTGGACGCGTGGATGTGATTGAGACGTCGCTGGCGGGGCTGCAGGGTGGCTTTGTGCGGCCCATGGCGCTGGGACGACTGCTAGAGCGCTACGGTATGACTGGTGGACGGGCAGTCTGGGTTGGGCAGGGGCATGGTGAGATGTTGCCGGGCGCGCGGAGCCTGACGCGCATTGATGTGGTAGCCGGTGATCGCCCCTCCGGCGAGGCTTTATTAGCTAAGTTGCCCACGTTGCAGCGTGGGCGGGTGGCGGTAGGTAGGTCCGAAGCTGAGGTGCTTGGTCGCGAGGTGGACTTGATCCTATATGCGGGCGGTCGCCTGGAGCGTGCGGTGTTGCAGCCCTACCATACCCTGGTGTCCTTGGCGCCCATCACCCGGGAGGCGTATAGGCACGTCGAGCACGCCGTTGACAGTCGGGAACTCGATCAGACCTATCTGTCTTTGGTGCTGGAGCGCCTTCTGGGGGTGACCTTACCCTCCGAGTCCTTCTTGTTTGATTAGCGTTGGGGAACTCTTATGAATCTCGACTTAGACCGCGTGCCGGGTACGTTGGGTGAGATCGCCCGGCGCAGGCTCGTAGAGATCCAGGCAGGGGAGAGACCCACCCGCTGGTATTATGGTGAGAGGCGCCCCTCTTTCTTTGAGGCTATGAAGATGGACAATCTTTCGCTAGTCGCAGAGATTAAACGAAAGAGTCCTTCAATGGGCGTTATTCGAGACCTAGATGCAGTCGGGACGGCTCAGTCCTACCAGCAAGGTGGCGCGCGGGCCATCAGCGTGCTCACCGAATACCGGGCTTTTGGCGGAGAGGCGGAGGATCTGGTAACGGTGGCC
>VAOW01006101.1_pt1 | contig 14037 bp, 10 predicted proteins | sample 3393921 | NCBI WGS metagenome assembly VAOW01 (sample SAMN08290428, study PRJNA428436) | hydrothermal vent metagenome | isolation source: Deep-sea hydrothermal vent chimney | place: Indian Ocean: Southwest Indian Ridge | depth 2742 m m
AAGTTCGGAACACCAAAAGTTCGGAACACTAAAAGATAAAAATAACGAGATGAAGGAAAAAAATTTCAGGGTTCGTTTACAATGGAAAATCTTTTTAATTTTGAACCAGTAGAAAGGGAGTTATCATGTTGAAAAAAGGGCTTTTAATTTATTTTTTATTGCTTACCGGTATTGTTTTTGCACAAACGGTGAAAATTCCCATTAGCACGGTTATTCAGGAACGCAACGGGAAACAGTATTATGTACATACTGTTCAAAAAGGGCAAACACTTTATTCCATTGCAAAAGCTTATAAGGTAGGACTGGCGGAGATTTATTACGCCAACCCGGGTGCAAAACAAGGCATTCTGATAGGCCAAAAACTATGGATTCCCAAAGTGAATAAAGAACCGGGAATTAATAATCAGGTTAAAAAAACTAATTTCGATTTCTTTTATCATGTGGCTTCCGCGGGGGAAACCATCGATCATATTTCATCCATTTATTTGATTCCCAAGCGCTATATTTTGCTGGCCAATCCGGGGATAAAAAGCCCGTTGAAAGAAGGCGAGTATGTAAAAATTCCTGTTGAGAGCGCCTTTCCTATTCTGGATGGCAAAGTGTCGGGCACTGCTGCAAGCAAAACTTACACCGGCGGCATTCAGCCACAAAAACCTATTAATGGCCCACCACCGGTAACGACCACCACTTCATTACCGACAACCGGCAAGGCATATCACGTTCCAAAATCTTCCGGCAATTTTAACCCTGACATTCCGGTGATAAAAGATTTCAGGCATGTGGCAATTTCAGGAGAAACGTTTAAAAGTATTGCTAAAGAGTATGGTATTACGGTAATAGTACTTAAAGCTGTTAATCCGGGACTTATCAGTATTTTTCGAGGAGCACGGTTGCGTTTGCCGGTGAATGCCAAAGTTCCCGGATATTATCCTTCCAAAAGGGAATTAAAAAAAGCCATAAAATATGAAAAGATTTTGGCAGCCACAACGGGTAATACAACAAACAATAAAAACTCTGCTTTTTTGAAACAACGGCAATCTGAAACACAAGGCTTTATTATCCACGTTGTAAAAAGGAAAGAAACTTTATACAGCATTTCCAGACTATACGGACTCAAGCCGGAAGACCTTTACAAAGCCAACCCCGGCCTTACGTCAAATATCAGAATCGGACAAACCATTAAGATTCCAAAAAAAAAAATAAGTAATGACTATGTTTTCTATCAGGCGCGGCGGAAAATATCGCTGAAAAAGATAGCGAGAATGTATCTTGTGGACAGAGACATGCTCATTCGCGAAAATCCTTCCATAGGCAGGAAAGCATTTCCCGGTCAGGTTATCAGGATTCCGGTGGGTCCGAAAGCCATATTATTTTCCGGGAAAAAGAAAACCACGAAGGAAAAAGCTGCCGTTGAATACGAAAAATCCAAAGAAGAAGCCACCGGAGCCGCCTTTGCTTCACCGGCCTTTACCGGATGTCAGGAACGTCCGCACAACCGGACTTTCAAGGTCGCCCTTATGGTGCCACTCTATCTGGAACAAATTGACAGTCTTGACATGATACAATTTATGATACGCCATCATGAGAGTTTTACGCCTTTCCGGTTTGTGGAATTTCTCGAAGGTGCGCTGCTGGCTTCGGATTCTCTTAAAAAACAGGGGATGAACCTTGAATTGTATGTTTATGACGTGGACCAAACACTAACGAAAACGGCCAATGTACTCACACGTCCCGAACTCAAAAATATGAATCTGATTATCGGCCCGTTTTATAGCCGCAGTTTCAGCGAGGTGGCTCTTTTCGCCAACCATTTTGGTATTCCTATCGTAAATCCGCTTACTTTCAGAAATGAGATCCTTAACCGGGACAACAATGTTGTAAAGGTTACTCCGGACGAAGCGGTGGAGACTTCGGCAGTACCCCGGCTCATAAAAAATGATTATCCCAACGACAAGGTCTTTATAATTTCGCAAACCTCTTATAAAAATATGTGGGAAGTTTCCGCTTTACGCGACAGCATCCGGAAAATCTTACCTGATTCGGTAACTTTTCCCAATTTTGATCTGATTAATATTGGGATAGCCGTTACACAACGCAACAAAGACAAGGAACGACTCAAACAAGAGAGAAACAATCCTAACGCAGATACCATTCCCGAAGCCAAAATCACGTTTAACGACACACTGGATAATTATTATCTGGAAAATAATCCGATAAGTCCGGAAATGCTGAAAAATTTTCAGTACGACACAACGACTATCGCCAATCAGCTGATTTACATTGATTATGCCCGAGACAGCCTGCATCCTTTTGATGCCAGCGCTTCGATACTCAGAAATAATCTCGTGGTTCTTTACGGCAGTAACAAATCGTTTATCATGGACGCCATGAACCGGCTAAATGTTTTGCGCGATACTTTTAATATCAAAATTATTGGTCTGCCCGCATGGGAAACCGTGGGAACGCTGAATTTATACCAGATGAACAACATGGAGGTAACTTATCCGGCCAGCTATTATGTTGATTATACTTCGCCATCCTACAAAAATTTCAATAATGAATTTTACCGCCGGTATGCCACAGCACCCAACAAATACGGGGTATTAGGTTTTGATATTACCTATTATTTTCTGGAATCCGTTTTCCGGTATGGAAATCACTTTATGCGCTGTCTGCCTTACCACAAAAGCACGGGTTTAAGTACACACTATAATTTCATGCCTGTGAATTCCGGTCAGGGTAATTTTGAGAATACTTACTGGAACTGGCTAAGGATAAAGAATAAACGGCTAATTAAGCTTCCCGACTCTTTTACCGAAAAAGAAGAGATACCTTATGGGAAATAGGCTATCACGGTTCTTTTGGCCTTGACTTTTTGCCCGATTTTTACGACCGGTTTTGTCCCCAACGGAAGGAAAAAATCTACCCGCGAGCCAAAACGTATCATACCAATCTCTTCGCCTTGCTTTACCTGCTGATTTATTTTTGAATAAAAGACAATCCGACGAGCCATAATGCCGGCTACCTGCCTTATGAGTACATCTTTTCCCTTTTCTTTTTCCAGCACTATGGAACTGCGCTCGTTTTGTTCCGATGATTTGGGATGACGTGCCAACAGGTACTTGCCTTCATGATATTTTGTATAGCGAATGGTTCCGTCAAACGGATACCAGTTGACATGCACATCAAAACCTGACATAAAAACGGAAATCTGCAATCGTTTTTCCTTAAAATATTCCGATTCAAACACCTCTTCCATAGCCACTACCATCCCATCGGCAGATGACAGGACGTAGTTACCGCGGTTGGTTTTGCGGTTGGGTACGCGGAAGAAAAAAAGTGTCCAGGAAAAAAAAATACCAAAAATAGTGATGAAAAAGGCTTTTATCACCATCGGAATGGGAAGAAACACAAAAAAGGCAATTATTATCCCATTGATTAAAAAGGAATTACGGATGACCTTATATCCTTCATTGTGAAGTCTCATAAAATATAAAGATAGAAAAAAACAAATGGTGTTGCAAAAAGAACGGCATCGAAACGGTCAAGTACACCGCCATGACCGGGAAAAATGGTGCCGGAATCTTTAACTCCGGCATTTCGTTTTAATAATGATTCCGACAAATCGCCGATGTTGGCTGCAACGGATATAATCAACCCCATCCACAGCCATTGCTGAAGGTTCAGGTTAAATGCAAACCTACTGAAAAGCCAGGCAAAAATAAGCGTAAAAACCAGTCCACCCAAACTTCCCTCCCATGTTTTATTAGGAGAAAGTTTCTTGTAAAGCTTGTGTTTCCCAATGGTGGAACCCAACAGGTAAGCAAAAACATCATTGGCCCATACCAGAATAAAAAGTGCCAGTAATATCCATGGAAAACTTATATTTCCGCTACTGACCCAAAACAGGTTGTTCATCAAACCAAAAGGCAAAGAAATGTAGATAAAAGCGCTAAAACCGGCAGCAATCTGCATCCATGAGGGGTTTGGCTGTCTGAAAAGTTCAACGGCAATCAGGATAAAGAAACTCAGCACCACCAAAAACAAATTGGAAAAATCGATAACATTCAATCCTGTCAGACCTATCAGAACATACACTGAAAATCCCAGGAAATAATAGATAACCGTGCCTCTTACCTTCGGTTCGGACGGAAACAATTTCACAAATTCAGCAAGACCGATAATGGTAAAGACAGCCATAAGAACAAAAAATGCCCACGGCGACCACAAGATGGAACCGATGACAAGAGCGGCAAAAACGATTCCCGTTATAGTTCTAATGACAAATTCTTTCAATTAAAAGCAGATTTTTACGCCGGCAAAGATAGCTATTTAACAAAAGCAAATGAAAAAGCTTTTCCGGTATGTACACATTATGCCACAAACGTTTACCAATTGGGCCTAAGCTCCCCCGCGTAAGCCGGTGGAAATTTGATTCTGTCATCTGCGCAAAGCATGAACGGATGTCCGCCGATTGGATACCAAAAAAATCATCTTTCTCAAAATTCCGAAAATCATCCTAACTTTGTCAGATAAAAAACGATTGGGATCCTAATTTAACTGAAATCCATGGGCAGGTTTATCAAAAAAATAACTTTTTTCTTTTCCTTTCTAATTTTGGTCATGTTTCAGTGGCAATGTCTGAAGTCCGTAAATCCCGGAATACCTGCAGGTGTCCGTCAGGTTATTGACAATGCCGGAATCAACAAACCGGAACTCATGAAAGCTATCGGTCAGTATGTAGCAGCTAAAGATTCGCTAAAGCGCAAAGCCCTTTATTGTCTTATAGCCCAAATGAATAAAAACTACACGGTTTGGTACAGTGTTCAGGATACATTGGGGAATCACTATCATTTTAATCCGAAAGATTATCCCGATTACCTGGCATTAAAACACGCCTGGGATTCCACGGAACAAATCCGCGGCGACCTCATCTATCATGCCGACAGTTTTCAGGTTGATGGCCGGACTTTAAGCGGAGCCTATTTGATAAACAACCTTAACCGTGCCTTTCAGGCTTATGCAACCTTTCCATGGTCCAAAGGGTATGGTTTTAAAACTTTCTGCCATTGGATATTGCCATATCGTGTGGCTAATGAGCAGCCTGAAGATTTCCGGCAATACTTTTTAAAAGAATACGGTCCGCTGCCGGAAAAATTTTATCAGGGGAAAACACATGTTTCGGATGTGGCTTTATATCTGAATAAACTTATTGATCAAAAACTTGACTACAAAGACACTTACAATAAGAGCATCAACGTACAGACTATTAGGCAGTTAGAAAAGTCGGGGTTTGGAAACTTTTATGACATCAACATTTATAAAGTAAAAGTTCTGAGAAGTTTTGGCATTGCCGCCGCCATGGATTATTCGCCTTTTCTGGCCGATACCAACTTTGGTTATGCTTACACTTCGGTTATCCTTCCCGACAGCAACGAACTTGTTCTCAATTTTAAACATGGTATCAAAAACCTGCATAAGCCGGGAAGAGTGGCAAAAATTTACCGCCGTACTTTTTTTCGCGACAGTAGCAGCCTTTACGCTATAAAAAACATTAGCACAAGCACCCCGCCTTTTCTCGGTGATTTCTATTACAGCGACATTACAAACGGGCTACAGTCGGCAAACGTGTGGCTCCGGCTGAATAGTAATCCGAAGTACGCCTATCTCAGTGTTTTTAACGATGGAGGGTGGCACCCCGTCAGCTGGGCTATTCCGAAAGATTCAACGGTTTTTTTCAAAAAAACGGGAACGCACATTGTTTATCTGCCGGTAAGTTACAAGAAGCATATGTTAATGCGGTTGGATGCTCCCTTCATTTTGGATGACCGGGGCAGGAAATTCTTTTTAAAACCTGATTTCATTTTTCGGCAATCGGTGAAACTTCTGAAAACCAGTCCTTATGACAATATGGTTTCCGGAGAAGCTTACACGCTGTACGTTTGGAATGGAAACTGGGTATCACTAACCGGTTTCAGCGCTGGGAAAAACGGCTATTCCCTGTCTGTTCCCCGCGGAGCGCTCTTTCTGCTCACCAACGATGACGTTGACTTTAACGAAAGGATTTTTATCATCGACGGCAACGGAAAGCAACAGTTTTACTAAACGACGAAGACACACCTTCTTTACCGTTTCATCACGGAAGTGATGGGGATACGAAGTCCGTTGCGATAAGCCACAACAAAAGCATCAAACACGCCATGGCTCCTGATTTCTTTGCTTGCAGAGAGGGCTGCCGAATAGGTTTTAAACGAGCCAACCGAATATCGGTAAAGACCATCCTGATGCGTTTCCACCACAGGATAAGGTAAATGATAACGCGCCTGCAAAGAGGAAGCGTTTTTCAACGGGATATGTTTTGCCATGATTTGAACCCTGAATTCAAATTCATGAGGAGCAACAGGTTTAGCCTCTTTTTTAGGAATAGATAACAGTTCAAGAATTTGCGGCTGTTTGGCAGGTGTTGTCATAACCTTGATCTGGTCAAATCCGTAAATCGGGATAAACGGTTTTGACTTTCGCTCTTTTTTGTTACAACAAAGAGTGTTTTTTGCCGGCTTCGATTTTTTAGCTCTCCCCCACCCCGGTCGAATGTGATAGGTTACTCCCACTTTCGTGGAAAAAATCTGGTCATATTTAAAGCCATCGTGCCAAACATCCACATCATCGCTAAAAACCGTGCGGAGGTCGCCACCGATGTTCACATCCCAACGTTCCGAAATACGATAATTAAGACCCACACCTACCGGAACGACAAGAGCGTTGGTCTTGTAAGTATAAGAACCACTTTTCGAACCGCTTTTGATGGTCAGCCCCGTAATGCCGTCGGTAAGGGCTGAATTCCAGAAACTCCAGCCCAGGCCCACCGTACCGTAAATCGTAAATTTACGGCCGGGTTTATAACCGGTAAAAAGGCGATTGAAATTAAGATACACAAATAAATTGGCATCATAATAACTTCCGTTCAGACGATAGTCAACTTTGGTGCCATTTGCTTTTCGGTCTTTATAACTTTTCAGTCCTGCATAAGTAAAATCAAGGCCCACACCGAGTGCCGGAAGAATCATTTTCCTGACCCCGAGGTCTGTATGCAAACCTATTTCACCTTTAAACTTCTGAAAATAATTATGATTGGTGGCATCGCCATAAAACTGTGAAAACCCCGGATTAAGCTGAATAGCCCAGTTATCTTTGAATGAATTTCGAATAGTGGAATTAAGTTGCTGTGCTGTAACATTAAAAGGCGCTGCAACAAGGAGGCCGAAAGCCAAAACAAATACCTGCATATTTTTCACAAACCAAGACCTCATCCCGATTATTTTTCTTTTTTATTGCAATATTCCACGATATAATCGTGTGCAGGACCAAAACCAAGTTCCAGCGCCTTGTTCCAATCCTTACAGGCACCTTTCATGTCGCCAAGATAATATTTGGCTACCCCGCGGTTAAAGTAATTTCTCACCCAGTTGGAATATTGCATAACATTATCCGGATTTATTTCCAACGCCCTGTCGTACGAACCGATGGCATCGCTATAACGATGTAGTTTACTTTGAGCATTTCCAAGATAAGCAAACGGCATAAAGTCCTTGGTATCGGGATGCAGAGCAATAGCCTTTTGGAAATATTCAATGGCTTTGATGTAATCACCGACACGGTACTTTAAAATGCCCCAATTGTAATAGTTATGAAAAGTATCTCCTGTTCCGGTTGCAGGAGTTACTTTGACATAATTATCTTTGGCGGCCTGAATAAAATTTTTAAAGACATAATATTTTACCTCGTAAAATTCTGACCTGAACAGCTCTTCCCTGTGATTGGGTGCAGTGTAGATAGAGCGCAGATAGTTATTGTCGAAAGACTTGATAAGACGAAACCGGCAAACCTCTTTCCCGTTGTTTTTTATGGGAAAAACAGCAATAATCAGGTCGAAACCGTTTATTTGTTCTCCCAAATGCGTCTGCTCTGCCTGTTCTACCAAAATACTTTTCCAATTTTTATGGGTATAGTTTTTAATGGTACCACGTGTGAGCACATTCAAATCCACGGCATAGGCCTCATTGAAAGTAACACTATCAGGCAAAATTTTAAATAGTTTTATACTTGGAAACACATAAAAATCAAGAGAATTAAAACCTTTCCAGTCTTCTTTTAAAACAGGAAACTCATACGCACCATCCCGATATTTTTTGATCAGTACATTGTACTGTTTGTTATTAATCGTCAAACTGCGCATCTCCAACTGAATAAAATTGTCGTAGCCCAGTTTTCTGACGCCGGTATTATTTTTATTGGCCTTTTGGTCGGAAAAGGGAATCTCGTTTTTCATGGAATACCAGGCACCGTTATTCTGTCTAGCCCATCCGGTGGCATGATTAATAACCGCTTCCGGCGCACTAAGTGTAGAATAATTAATCAGATCCTGTTCTGAAACGGTTTGATATTTATTTCTATCTTTTTTCCTGTCCTTTTTTTGTGCCATCAAAAATACAGGCATTACCAAAAAGGCAAAAACAATAAAAATCCGGAAAAATATCGCCTTGTTTTTTAACATAAATGCATTCGTGATTATAAGACATCCCTTAAATCTGTAAATGTAAGAATATTTATAAACTTTAAAATCGTATAGTCTCAAAGATTTATCTCTTTTTTCAACATTGATTTCTTAAACAAACAAACACATAGCCAACACGTTACCTTTAAAACCGTTAAAAAGCTGCTTTTACCTCTTTTCAAGATAACCATCAAAACATCTCTTTTGCTGCTGCGAGCGCTTGTGGAATACCGGATGGGTCTTTCCCGCCGGCCATGGCAAACTGCGGCTGACCGCCACCACTACCTTTCACAAACGGTGTAATTTTCGTTATAATTTCACCGGCATGAAACTTACCGGTTTGTACCAGCACGTCGGAAATTCCCACCACGAGATTCACTTTTCCATTGTTTTCAAGGGCAAGTACGACAACTATGTTATCGCCCGTGGCACGCAACTGATGCACCAGGTTTTTTGCCTGAGCCGGATCGATAGCTACCTTTTTTACAAGAAAAGTGATGCCGCCAAGCGTCTCGGCATCTTTCATCAGATCGGCAGCCAAATGGCGTGCCTGCTCCTTTTGTAGTTTCTCTATTTCCTTGTGGAGGGCCTTGTTTTCATTCAGAAGATTCTCCACAGCATTCACCGGGTTTACCTGAACTTTAAAGTACGATTTAATCTTTTTCAGCAACTCCAATTGCTCATTGATATAGGCCTCGGCAGCATCGGACGTAACCGCTTCAATGCGGCGCACGCCGGCAGCAATGCCGGTTTCGGAGGTGATTTTAAAATATCCTATTTGTCCGGTTGCCGGCACATGAGTTCCGCCACAAAGCTCAACCGAATAGTTCGGGTCAAAGGTAACTACTCTGACTTTGTCGCCGTACTTTTCACTAAACAGCGCCATGGCGCCCAGCTTTTTGGCGTTCTCCAGCGGAACATCCTGCTGCACCCGGCAGGGAACATTTTCTCTGATTTTTTTGTTGACAATAGCTTCAACCCTTTTTATCTCTTCATCGCTCATTTTTGTAAAATGCGAAAAGTCAAAGCGCAGATGTCCGGAATCTACCAGCGAGCCTTTTTGCTCCACATGACTACCCAGCACCCGGCGCAAAGCGGCATGCATAAGGTGGGTTGCACTGTGGTTGTTAGCTGTAAGTGTACGTTTTTCAACATCCACTTCAGCGCGAAAAACAGTTTCCGGATTTTGAGGCTCCTCATTCACATAATGCACCCGCAGATTATTTTCGTTTTTGACATCCACTACCCGCAGCTTTTCCGTGCCGGAAACAAGAAATCCCGTATCGCCAACCTGCCCGCCCGATTCGGCATAAAAAGGAGTTTTATCAAGCACCACCTCAAAAAGGGTCTTCTTTTTCCGGCTGACTTTCCGGTATTTTACTATTCGGACTTCGCAGCTGAGTTGTTCGTATCCCACAAACAAGGTCTCCGGGGCATCCGGGATAAGCTCAATCCAGTCATCCGTAGTTTTTTCAGCCGCTTTACGCGAACGGCTTTTCTGGCTCTCCAGCCCTTTACGGAAACCTTCCATATCGACTTCCAGCCCTTTTTCGTGCGCCATGAGGCGGGTTAAGTCGATGGGAAAGCCGAAAGTATCGAACAAATCAAAAGCAAAATTACCGTCAATGACTTTTTGCTTCTTATTTTTTTCAAGATATTGCTCAAAACGTTTAACACCCTGCGAAAGCGTCCGCAAAAAAGCCACCTCTTCCTCTTTGATCACCATACTCACCAGTTTCTGCTGGCTAACAATTTCGGGAAAGACATTTTTCATCTGGTTTACCAACACGGGCAACATCTTGTAGATAAAAGGCTCTTCAAAGCCGAGGAAAGTAAAGCCGTAACGCACGGCACGCCGTAAGATTCGCCGGATCACGTAGCCTGCCCCGGTGTTGGAGGGCAACTGGCCATCGGCAATGGTAAAAGCCACGGCACGCAAATGATCGGCAATCACCCGCATGGCCACATCCCTTTGCCTGTCGAGTCCATACTTTTCACCAGCCATCTTTGCGAGAAAATCAATCAGAGGCATAAAAATATCCGTATCGTAGCTTGAACGCACACCCTGCAGCACCATGGTCAAACGTTCAAAGCCCATGCCGGTGTCAATATGTTTTTGCGGAAGCGGTTTCAGCGAGCCATCTGCGAGACGGTTAAACTCAATAAACACGAGATTCCAAATCTCAATCACTTCCGTATGATCGGTGTTTACCAGTTCACGTCCGGGTTTTTTTGCCTTTTCTTCGGCGCTACGTATGTCGATGTGAATCTCCGAACAGGGGCCACAGGGACCGGTTTCGCCCATTTCCCAAAAATTATCTTTTTTAGAGCCCGGTAAGACCCGGTCTTCCGGAATGTGCTTTAGCCAATAGCGACGCGTCTCTTCATCTTTTTCCAGTCCATCCTTTTCATCGCCGCCAAAATAGGTAACATAAAGACTCTCTTTATCAATTTTAAAAACATCCGTTAGCAGTTCCCATGCCCAGGTAATAGTCTCTTTTTTAAAGTAGTCGCCAAACGACCAGTTTCCCAGCATTTCGAACATCGTGTGATGATAGGTATCGTGTCCCACTTCTTCCAAATCGTTGTGTTTGCCCGATACACGCAGGCATTTCTGTGTATCGGCCACCCGCGGGCTTTTCGCAGGGACATTACCGAGAAAGACATCCTTAAACTGGTTCATTCCCGCATTGATAAACATCAGTGTGGGGTCATCTTTTACCACGATGGGAGCTCCGGAAACAATTTTATGCTGCTTTGATTTAAAAAAATCAAGAAAAATATTACGGATTTCTAATGAGGTCATATATAAGTAATTAACTATTATCGGTTGATATTTAAATATTTTAAGATTGCAAATTTACGCCAATTTATTAATTTTGTGCCCGAAAAGGATTGGAATTATGGCTAAAACCAAGTATTTCTTTAATAAAAAAACACTGTCTTACGAAGAAATTAAGCTCTCTCACGGACAAAAATTGTTTCGCTTTTTTCTCTTCTTTTTTTCAGCGATTGCACTTACTGCCGTGTTTGTGTTCTTCCTGTTTAGTTTTTTTAATTCTCCCAAAGAGCTGATGCTCAAACGCGAAATTGCAGAGTATAAGCTGCAATACCAAATCATGAACGACCACCTTGATAAAATGCAAAAGGTTATGAATGAGTTGGAATATCGTGATGACAATATTTACCGTGTTATTTTTGACGCCGAGCCTATCCCGAAATCAGTCAGGCAGGCCGGTATTGGTGGTGTTGACCGATATGCCAACCTGAAAGGCTTTAATGAATCAAAACTTTTGATTGAAACGGCCAAAAAATTAGACAAACTTACGAGTGAAATTTACGTGCAGTCCAAATCGTTTGACGAAGTGTTTGCCATGGCGCGCAATAAAGAAAAGATGCTGGCCAGCATTCCGGCCATTCAACCCATCCGCAATATTGATATGCAACGTATATCTTCTTATTACGGTTATCGTATTGACCCTTTTTACAAAGTAAAAAAGTTCCACGAAGGCCTTGACTTCGCAGCTCCAATCGGAACACCGGTACATGTAACGGGTGATGGCAGAGTTGTTAGCATTATCCGCTCCAACAGAGGCTATGGTAACGAAATTCTTGTGGATCATGGTTTTGGTTATATGACCCGCTACGCCCATTTAAGCGCTTTTAAAGTAAAAAAAGGACAGTATGTAAAACGGGGACAAGTGATTGGCCTTGTAGGTGATACTGGAAAATCAACAGGGCCTCACTTGCATTACGAAGTTATTAAAAATCATCACCCCATTAACCCCATCAACTTTTTCTTCAACGACCTTACGCCGGCCGAATATTCGAAAATGGTTGAGCTTTCAAAGATTCCCACGCAATCAATGGACTAATCTTACGCCATGGTACAGAAAATTTATTATCGCATAGGCGAAGTAGCCAAAAAGTTTAACGTTCAACCCTCTTTAATTCGCTATTGGGAGAAGGAATTTGACTTTATTAAGCCCAAAAAAAGCGACAAAGGAACCCGCCTGTTTACCCAAAAAGATGTGAACCATTTTGAGATCGTTTATCATCTGATTAAAGAAAAGGGAATGACTATTCAGGGAACCCGTGATTATTTTAAAAAACATTACGACAGTCGGTCGCTGGAGAAACTACAGGTCATTAATACGCTGAAACGCACAAAATCACTTTTAAAAGATATCCGGGAAGCTCTTGCCGAAAATGCCGGATAAAATCAGAAACCAGCAAAGAGCCCGGAGTCAGGGTTTCACAAATCTTAGAAATATTTTCCTTTTGAAAGATACCGGCGGACATAGTCGTCCACACCTGCTTCGAGCGAAGTAAACGGTTTGTCGTATCCGGCAGCACGCAGCTTATTCATGTTTGCTTCGGTAAAATACTGGTATTTATCGCGGATATCCTCCGGAGTATCAATAAATTCAATCACCGGCTCCATATCCATAGCGGCAAAAGTGGCTTTTGCCAAATCGAGGAAGGTGCGGGCTCTGCCGGTTCCCAGATTATACAACCCTGAAGCCATCCGGTGGTTCATCAAAAACCAGATTACTTCGGCCAGGTCTTTCACGTACACAAAATCGCGCAGTTGTTCTCCATCCTTAAAATCGGGACGATGCGAGCGGAAGAGCCGTACTTTTCCGGTCTCCCGGCTTTGATAAAAAGCATGAAAAATAACAGAAGCCATACGGCCTTTGTGATATTCGTTGGGGCCGTAAACATTAAAAAACTTCAACCCTGCCCAAAAAGGCGGTTGTTTTTCCTGCCTGAGCGCCCATTTATCAAAATCGTTTTTGGAATTACCATAAGCATTCAGCGGTTTCAGCTTTTCTACAATCTCATGACTGTCATCATAACCCCACTCGCCGGCGCCGTAAGTGGCAGCCGAAGAGGCATAAATCAGAGGAATGTTGTGTTCGGCACAGCGTAACCAAACCTGCTTACTATATTCCAGGTTTAAAATATTGAACACCTTCACATCAAATTCTGTAGTATCCGTACGCGCCCCGAGGTGAATCACCTGCTCCACTTCACCGGCATGTTTATCGAACCACGGGAAAAAATCGTTACGGTGAATTTTCAGCACAAATTGCTTATCTTTGAAGTTGTTTTCTTTGGCCTCTTTGGTGAAATCGTCCACAATCACCACATTATCAATATTTTCCAAATTAAGTTTTTGTAGCATTACGCTACCGATAAAACCTGCCGTTCCGGTAAGTACAATCATATTTGATTTTTTTGCAAAATTAACAGAAATCCGGTTACCGGCTATGTTTGTGTTGATACACTCAAATTCTGCTTTTTGCAGGAAATCATAAGTATCCAAACAGCAAATGAAACCTCCCCGCCGCAAGCGGACGGGGTATCAACCTAAAAAACATGTTTCGCCCCAAGGAGCGGAGTATTTACTCATTTATCCCGATACGCTCCGCTATCGGGATTCGTTCAACTTACAAATTTTAATGCGTTACGCTTTTAAA
>VAOW01045972.1_pt1 | contig 14012 bp, 12 predicted proteins | sample 3393921 | NCBI WGS metagenome assembly VAOW01 (sample SAMN08290428, study PRJNA428436) | hydrothermal vent metagenome | isolation source: Deep-sea hydrothermal vent chimney | place: Indian Ocean: Southwest Indian Ridge | depth 2742 m m
GGGAAATAAGCTAAATTTAGCCTTTGTTGTCTAAAATAAGCAGTCTTTATATTACTGAGAGTAATTGTCGGACAGCCTCTTTAGTCGTGGGAGTATGTCAGCCCTCAACATCCCTCTTTTTAGACAGGTGAACTACCCACGACTAAGTTGGTTTTCTGCGATGTTTATCATAAATTTTCTAAATTATAAAAACCTCCACATAGAGAAACAATCCAGATATAAAGATAGATATAAATGTGAGAGGAGCACCGTATTTAAAAAACTCCTTAAAAGATATTGGATGTCCCATTCGCTCGCTTATACCAGACACAACTATATTGGCTGAAGCACCAATCAGTGTTCCATTTCCTCCAAGGCATGCACCAAGGGCGAGTGCCCACCAGAGAGGGTTTGTATTTAGATGTGCAATCTGCGAGGCAAGTGCTGGACTGGAACTCATACTTTCAACCAGCGGTACCATTGCGACTGTGAAGGGTATATTATCTACTATTGCACTTATTATTGCAGAAGTCCAGAGTATCACAAACATTGCACCAATAAGATTGCCGTGAGTCATATTTACAGCAATACTTGCAGCTTCCTGTATCAGGCCAGCCTCTTCAACTCCCTTAACTATTATAAAAATACCAGCAAAAAATAGAAGAACACTCCACTCCACCTGACGAAGCGCCTTATCAGGATGGTGGTGAGTAATAATCAGGAGCAGTGCTGCCCCAAAAAGAGCAACTGTGGAAGGCTCTAAATGCAACCAGGATTGAAGAAAAAATAATATGATAACAATAAAAATGACAAAAATGGATTTTTTAAGAAGCCTGTAGTCTTTAATCATATCCCACTCATTCATATTCAGAATCTCTTTAATATTCTCAGGTTTTTTTGATAGTTGCTCTCTGAATGCATATTTAAGAAACACAAGTGAGAATATAAGCACGAAAAAGATAATGGGGGTGAGATGTATAATAAATTCATTGAAGCTCAGTCCTGCACCACTGCTGATTATCATATTGGGCGGATCGCCTATGAGAGTGGCTGTTCCTCCTATATTCGAGGCAAATATCTCAGATATCAGAAATGGGACAGGGTTCATATCCAGTTTTTTTGCTATACTTATGGTTACAGGAGCCATAAGCAAAACTGTTGTAACATTATCCAGAAAGGCAGAGACAATAGCTGTGATAATTGCAAATAAAAGTATAATCTTTACAGGGTCGCCCTTTGAAAGCTTAGCAGTTTTTACTGCAATAAACTCAAATATACCAGTGTCCTTAAGTATTCCAATAATTATCATCATTCCGAGAAGAAGACCTATGGTATTCCAGTCCACAGCTTCAGCCACAAAACTTGAGCCTGTTGGATATATACTTTTGTTAATAAGCCCTACGCTGGGGCCCAGAGCAATTATAAGAATTCCACCTGCGAGGGCAACAACAGTACGGTGAATCTTTTCTGAAATAATTAAAGCATAGGATATTATAAGAACTGCGGCTGCAAATATCTGAGCTAAATCCATATTCTTCAATCTCCCATAACACTAATATTTAGAAGATTATATATTTGTTTGGTATTATTTATGTTTTTCAAAGATACTTCAGAACTTTATGGTTATCTCGTCATATAATATAAGAATAAAGGTAATGAAAGTGAGATTCTACACTCATATTGCAGCAGCTATTATATTTTACGTTATAACTTTCAGGTTTTTAGGCTTACAGGAAAAAGTACGGACTGACCGGAAAAAGAATAAAAAGAAGAGAGGAACCAGTCTTTGCTTTCCTTTTATTCCTGCTTGCCTTTATACTTATAAAAACCATCACTCCTTGAACAGGGTCGAAAGTTCCTTTTTTCTCTCTTCATCAAGACTTCCAATTACTTTCTCTACATTTTCAACCACCTTATCAAAGGCTTCCTTTGTTGCGCCTTCGCTAGATGTTATAAATGGTTCACCAGAGTCACTGGCCTCAGCAATTGCCTGATCTATTGGTATCCTGCCGAGAAGAGGTACCTTCAGCTCTTCTGCAGTCCTTTCGCCACCACCCTGCTTGAAAATATTTGTAGTTTTGCCACAGTGAGGACAGACAAAACCGCTCATATTCTCGATTATACCAATAATATGTACCTTCATAGTCTTTGCCATATCCATACTTCTTCGTGTATCCAGAACAGCAACTTCCTGAGGTGTTGTAACTGTTATTATCCCATCCATTTCTGGAAGAAGCTGCATTATGCTCAGAGCTTCATCTCCTGTGCCTGGAGGAAGGTCAATTAGAATATAATCAAGCTCTCCCCACACAATATCAGTCAAAAACTGCTCTATTACTCCCATTATAACAGGCCCTCTCCATATAATTGCCTCATCCTTAGGAGCAAGAAATGCCATGGAAATAACTTTTATACCATCCTTTTCAGGTGGGAATAACCCTGCAGGTGTGGAGTAGAGTTCTGGATTTTCAAGACCCATCATTTTGGCAACATTCGGAGCTGTTACATCAGCATCAAGAATACCAACACTGTGACCCTTATTTGACAGAGCCTTTGCGAGATTAACAGTTACAGTGGTTTTTCCCACACCACCTTTACCAGACATTATAGCTATTTTATGCTTGATATGCTTCATTCTCCCCTCTGTAGCCTGAACCTGCTCCTTAAATAGAGCATCAGCATCCACAGGGGCAGCATCTGAGGAACAGCTTGAACACCCACTATCCTCTTCACCTGTTGAACGTGTACCTGTACCACATGCATGACCCATATTTAAATCCTCCTTTTTTTTACTTTCAGTTATAATATTCCCAGACTGACATACTCCCACGACTAAAGTTCGTGGGGTTCTAAGGTCTCCATCGTTCTTGGAGTTGCCTCTTTAGGGATATCAGTGTTCCCTTCTGTTACATCTCTGTCTACAACAGATTGACCTCTGCCTTGACACAATGCTATATTGAACGCAGCATTTACGTCAGCATAGTCAACGTGACCACAATAGGTATCATTAATATATAAATATTTTGATGGCAATTAAAAATGGTTCGCTCCCATCCCACCACTGAAGATGGTAGGCTTTCCCACTCACAATATCGTAAAAGATTATAAAATAACCCAATATATAACTTAAAGAGGTTTGCAGATTAAATATGGTAGTTAATAGCCATTTCAATTATAATGAAACCTGAGGAAGACTACCCCAGACAACATATAAGCGTAAAATTTATATGTTTTTTCATTCTTATATATAAATGGTGATATATATGTGGAGGGACACTTTTGAGGAACTCAGAAATCTGGAAATGAGAATGAACCAGCTTTTTGATGAGCTCATGGGAGAAAGGATTGGACTACCAGCTGCTCCTGCAAAGCTGGGTGTGAGAGAACCATATGCCGACATAATAGAAACTGACAGAGAAGTTAAAGTGACTATCGAGATACCAGGTGTGGATAAGAAGGACATAGATTTAAACGCAACAGAAAACAGTCTTGAAGTCAGTGCCGAGATGAAAGAAGAGGAGAAAGAAGAGAAGGAGGGATATATAAGGAAGGAGAGGAGATACAACAAGTACTACAGAGCTTTCGCACTGCCTGAAGAGGTGGACCCAACAAAAGCTAAAACAACATTCAAAAATGGGATACTGCAGATTGTACTACCAAAGAAGAGGATAGAAGAGAGAACCACCATAAAAGTCTAATGTATTTGTATTTACATTTTCAAAAAGCTTTATATTTTGTGTTTTTTGAAAATTTGAGAGAATTAAGTTGAACTCTTGAAATAAATGGATTTCAGAAATCATTCATCAAGGTAAAATCTTTAAGTAACATAAAGTTAGTAAAGTAAAAGGAGGTTATTATATGGATAAACAGATACTGATTGAGCTCTTTACCTCTCAGACATGTCCATACTGCCCAAAAGCAAAGAAAATTGCTGAGAAAATTGTCAACGAGCTTCCAAATGCCCTTCTTATAGAAAGAGATGTCACTATAAATGAGAATGCCGAAATATCAAGAAAGTACGGTATACAGGGTGTGCCTACAATGATAATAAACGGTACTTACAGAATAGTAGGTGTACCCAACTCTGAAAGAGAAGTCATAAACTATCTGAAACAGATATGAATATATTAGAGGCGGTATAAATGAAAGACTTAGAACTGAAAGTGGCAGAAGCCAGATCTAACGATGTTGGGAGAGGTGTATCAAGAATTGACCCTCTCGTTATGGATAGACTGGGCATAACAACTGGTGATGTTGTTCAGATTACAGGCAAAAAAAGCACTGTTGCAATATGCTGGCCAGGCTATCCTGAAGATGAGGGTTTTGGGATAATCAGAATTGATGGGTTCGCAAGAAAGAATGCAGGCATAGGTATTGATGACAAAGTAAGGATAAAGAAAATAGAGCCCAAAATCGCCACAAAGGTTAAGCTTGCTCCAACTGAGCCGCTGAGAATAGTGGGCGGTGAAACATATCTAAAATCATATCTTGAAAATAGGGTTATATCCAAGGGCGACATTGTTGATTTAAATGTAATGGGAAGGAAGATTGGCCTGGTAGCTGTAGCAATCCAGCCCCGTGCTGATGCAGTGATAATAAATTATTCAACAGAGATTGAAATAAGTGAAAAACCTGCAGGTGAGATTAAAGAGTCAAAAATCCCCAGAGTTGCCTATGAAGATATAGGCGGCCTCAGAGAGGAAATAAGAAAAGTTAGAGAGATGATAGAGCTTCCTCTCAAATATCCTGAGGTTTTTGAGCGCCTCGGTGTAGAAGCTCCCAAGGGTGTGCTCCTTTATGGCCCACCAGGTACAGGCAAAACACTCCTTGCTAGGGCAGTCGCAAATGAGACAGATGCTGACTTCCACAGTATATCTGGCCCAGAAATAATGAGTAAGTTTTACGGAGAAAGTGAAGAGAACCTCAGGAAGGTATTCGATGAAGCAAAGGAGAATGCTCCAAGTATAATTTTCATTGATGAACTGGATGCCATAGCTCCCAAAAGAGAAGAGGTAACTGGCGAGGTTGAACGCAGAGTTGTTGCCCAGCTTCTCTCACTTATGGATGGCCTTGAAAGCAGAGGAGAAGTTGTCGTCATAGGTGCAACAAACAGGCCTGATGCCATAGACCCTGCTCTGAGAAGGCCCGGCAGATTTGACAGGGAGATAGTAATAGGCGTACCTGACAGAAATGCAAGAAAGGAAATTCTGCAGATTCACACAAGAGGCATGCCCCTTCCAGAGAATGAAGAAGAGAGAACAAAAATAATAGAACACTTTGCTAACAAGACCCATGGCTTTGTTGGTGCAGATTTAGAGGCACTCTGTAAAGAGGCTGCCATGCGCGCGCTCAGAAGAATACTTCCTGAGATAGACTTTGAGCTTGAAACAATCCCTGCTGAGATACTTGAAAAGATTCAGGTAGGCTATAATGACTTTCAGGAAGCTTTCATGGACATAGAACCCAGTGCTATGCGTGAAGTTCTTGTTGAAGTGCCTGATGTAAACTGGAGTGATATAGGTGGCCTTGTGGATGCAAAACAGGAACTCAAGGAAGCTGTTGAGTGGCCTCTTAAGTATCCTGAGGTTTTTGAATACATGGATGCCAAGCCTCCAAATGGTATTCTCCTCTTTGGCCCACCTGGTACAGGTAAAACAATGCTTGCAAAAGCAGTGGCAAATGAGAGTGAAGCCAACTTTATAAGTGTTAAAGGTCCGGAGTTTCTGAGCAAGTGGGTTGGAGAGAGCGAAAAAGCAGTACGAGAGACATTCAAAAAGGCGAGGCAGGCCGCACCGTGTGTCATATTCATGGATGAGATAGACTCAATAGTTCCTGCAAGAGGGGCAGGCTCTGGTTCCCATGTAACAGAAAGGGTTGTGAGCCAGATTCTGACTGAATTGGATGGTCTTGAAGAGCTTCGTGGTGTTGTTGTTATAGGTGCAACAAACAGGCCTGACATTATAGACCCGGCTCTTCTCAGACCAGGTAGATTCGACAGGCTTGTGTATATACCCCCACCAGATAAAAAATCCAGATTAGAAATATTCAAACTCCATACAAAGAATAAACCTCTTGCAGAAGATGTAAATTTTGAAGAGATGGTAGAGAATACAGAAGGCTATACCGGTGCTGATATAGCATCAGTATGCAACGAGGTCGTTATGCTGGCTATAAGAGAATTTATTAAAGAAGGAAAGTCTCTTGAAAAGGAAACTGTAAAGAAGGAGCTACTGCTCCATAAGAAACACTTCGAATCTGCAATCAAGAAGATAAGAAGTATCAGCAAGGAAGAACTCAGGAGTTATGAAGAAGTTGCAAAGAAGTTCCAGTAGGCATGATAGGGTGTATTCCACCCTTTTTTAAATTGTTATGATATTGTGAGCGGGAAAGCCCACGAACTTTAGTCGTTGGAGTATGTCAGCAGTAACTTCAAATATACCAAAGTCTTATTTATAAACGAGATAAATTTATATTTACGGGTTATGACTATAGTACTTATCAATCGAAGGTGTGAGGAATGCAGATAGAACTGAAAGTTGCAGAGGCAATGCAGAATGATGTAGGCAGAGGTATTGTAAGGCTTGATACAAAAACCAGAGAGAGTCTTAAAATTTCCACAGGAGATATTGTTGAGATTGATGGGAAAAGAAAAACAGTTGCGATTGTCTGGCGTGCCTATGCAGAGGACGAAGGTTTAGGAATAATAAGAATGGATGGAATCCTCAGGCAGAATTCTGAAGTTTCTCTTGGAGAAACTGTCACTATTAAAAAGGCTGAAGCCAAAGATGTAAAAAAAGTAACAATTTCACCAAATCAGGCTATACGTTTTTCAGCAGGTTTTGGAGATTTTATAAAAAGAAGACTTCTCGGAAGACCTTTAATAAAGGGAGATAACATTGTGGTCGGAGTTCTCGGCACAACCCTTCCTTTTACTGTAACCCAGACTTACCCTTCAGGCATTGTCAGGGTGGCTGATAACACCCAGATAATTGTCAAGGAAGAGCCCATGAGAGAAAAGGGTGGAATACCCAGTATAGCCTATGAAGATATTGGCGGTCTCAAGGATGAAGTTCAGAAAATTCGCGAGTTGATTGAACTTCCCATGAAGCATCCAGAACTATTCGAACATCTGGGCATTGAGCCGCCTAAGGGTGTGCTCCTTCATGGTCCACCCGGTACAGGTAAAACACTTATAGCTAGAGCAGTTGCAAATGAAACAAATGCATTTTTTATACCTCTAAACGGCCCAGAAATAATGAGCAAGTTTTACGGGGAAAGTGAAGAAAACCTCAGGAAGGTATTCAAGGAAGGAGAGGATAATGCTCCTAGTATTATTTTCATAGATGAACTGGATGCCATAGCTCCCAAAAGAGAAGAGGTTCATGGTGAAGTTGAACGCAGGGTTGTTGCCCAGCTCCTATCACTTATGGATGGCCTTAAATCACGTGGACGGGTTGTTGTTATAGGTGCAACAAATAGGCCTGATACAATTGACCCCGCTCTAAGAAGGCCTGGCAGGTTTGACAGGGAAATAATAATAGGTGTGCCTGATAGAAATGCAAGAAAAGAAATTCTGCAGATTCACACAAGAGGCATGCCACTTACAGAGGATGTTGACTTGGATGAATTCGCAGATATAACTCACGGTTTTGTTGGTGCAGATTTAGAGGCACTGTGCAAAGAGGCTGCCATGAACACTCTCAGAAGAATCCTGCCAGAAATCAACCTTGAAGAGGATACAGTGCCTCCAGAAATACTTGAAAGCCTCGAGGTAACGAAGGAGGATTTCAAAGAAGCCTGGAAATCCATCGAACCCAGTGCTCTGAGAGAAGTTTATGTTGAAGTACCCAATGTAAAATGGGGAGATATAGGTGGTCTTTCAGATATCAAAGCTAAGCTCAAAGAAGCTGTTGAATGGCCAATAAAATATCCCAAAGCTTTTGTTAAGCTGGGAATCAAACCAACTAAAGGTGTTCTTCTCTTCGGTCCACCTGGAACAGGTAAAACAATGCTTGCAAAAGCAGTGGCAAATGAAACAGATGCCAACTTTATAAATGTCAAAGGCCCTGAAGTTCTCAGCAAATGGGTTGGTGAAAGTGAAAAAACAATGAGGGAGATATTCAAAAAGGCGAGACATGCCGCACCAACAGTCGTCTTCTTTGATGAGATAGATGCAATAGCAAGTACAAGAAGTGTTGAGGTTGGAACAAAGGTAAGTGAGAGAGTGTTAAATCAGCTTCTAACTGAGATGGATGGTCTAGAAGAGCTTCATAATGTACTTATAATAGCAGCAACAAATAGACCAGATATTATTGACCCCGCTCTTATGAGGCCTGGAAGATTCGACAAAATTTTACTTGTCCAAGCTCCAGATGAGAAGGCAAGAAGAGATATATTTAAGGTTCATACGATAAACATGCCACTTAAAGATGATGTCAATCTCAAAGAGCTCGCAAAAGAGACAGAAAACTTCTCAGGTGCAGATATAGAGGCTCTATGCAGGGAAGCTGCTCTACTGGTCATGAAAGAGGCTATAAACGATGAGAACGGAAATCTGAATGACAAGAAGGTAGAGAGAAGACACTTCAAGAAATCTCTCAAACATGTAAGGCCAAGCACAACACCTGAGATGGTAAAGAGGTATGAACAGTTTCTAAGAAGATATGAAAACAGAGAACTTGAGAAACTTATGTATATGGCATAGATTTTAATATAACACCTTTTTCAATCTTTTAATTCTCTCTCACACCTGTTATTCTGCCGATTATCCTGCCAATTATAACAAGAAGACCTGTAAGAAATACATGCAATAATGTATTCCTAATAATATTCCCCGTCGTTTCACCTTTTTCTTACTTTCAGTAAATCTAACATTCTAAACCTTAGCAAAATATTATAAATCATAATAAGGAAATAATATTAATGTTCAATAAGATACTTGTGGCCAACAGGGGAGAGATTGCTATAAGAGTATTCAGAACTTGCAGAGAGCTTGGCATATCTACAGTTGCAGTTTACTCAGAAGCAGACAAGAACTCCCTCCATGCGAAATATGCTGATGAAAGCTATTTGATTGGCCCTTCTCCCCCAAGCCAGAGCTATCTAAATATAGATACCATAATAAATGTAGCTGAAAAGAGTGGTGCAGAAGCGATTCATCCGGGCTATGGATTTCTTGCTGAGAATCCCAGATTTGCAAGAGAATGTGAGAAACGTGGCATAGTATTTATTGGTCCTACAAGCAGTATGATTGAGCTTATGGGCAGCAAGATTGAAGCAAGAAAAACGATGGGGAGAACGGGATTACCTATTGTTCCTGGCTCTCCAGATGCAATAAGCAATCTGGATAAGGCAAAAGATATTGCCCATGATATAGGCTATCCCGTAGTGCTAAAAGCCAGTGCTGGAGGTGGAGGGATTGGAATGAAAGTTGCGTGGAATGAGGAAGAGCTTGAGAAGCATTTTGATATAACTCAGAGTGTTGCTAAGAGTGCCTTCGGTGACCCCACCATTTTTATAGAGAAATTCCTCCTCAAGCCAAGGCATATAGAATTTCAGGTCCTTGGCGATTATAAGGATAAGGTAGTTCACATAAACGAAAGAGAATGTTCAATTCAGAGAAGACACCAGAAGCTTATAGAGGAGTGCCCCTCACCTGTGGTCACCCCTGAAGTAAGAGAAGAAGTTGGGAATGAAGTTGTCAAGGCTGTTAAAAGTATAAAATATACAAATGCTGGGACAGTTGAGCTCATCTACAGTGAAGGCAACTTTTACTTCCTTGAAATGAACACAAGGCTTCAGGTGGAACATCCTATAACAGAGTATACATCTGGCATAGATATTGTAAAAGAGCAGATCAATATAGCTCTTGGCAGGGAGATCGGATTTGACCAGAATGATGTCATGCTGATAGGTCATGCCATAGAATGCAGAATAAATGCCGAAGACCCTCTCAATGATTTCAGCCCTTCTCCCGGAAAAATTATAAAATACCATTCTCCTGGAGGTCCCGGAGTTAGAATAGATTCAGGAGTTAGAATGGGTTATACTATCTCGCCATATTATGACTCCATGATTTCAAAGCTCATATGCTGGGGAAGAGATAGAAGTGAGACCATATCAAGAATGGAGAGGGCTCTGGATGAGTATCTTATCAGTGGAATAAAGACAAACATAGCCTTTCACAAGACAGTAATGCGTCATAAAGTCTTCAGGAAGGGAATACTATCCACAAGCTTCATTGAAGACAACAATATTGTAAATGATATTCCTGAAATAATCAAAGAAACAAAGAAAAGAGAAGCAAGATTGATAGAAAGCTTCAGGGATGACAGGAAGGTTGTGGCTATAAGCACGGCTGTAGGCACCTATATAGATATGGCAAGAAAAAAGAAGGAGGAGTATGAAAAAGAATAGATAGCTTTTTTATTCTGAAGAGATAGATTAACTAATATGGAGAGTCTTTCAAAAATCATAGAAATACTCAGAAATCAGAAGGAAGTTTCTGGAGAGGAAATGGCAAGTGAACTGGGAATCTCAAGAACTTCAGTATGGAAGAATATAAATAGACTTAAAGGCAAGGGTTTTAATATAATCTCATCCAGAAGAGGATACAGAATGATAGAAGAAGCTGATTTACTGCTTCCCTATAGACTGAGAGGGTTAATAAACACAAAAATTATTGGCAGACATATAGAGTATTTTGCTCACTGTGACTCCGCCAATAATATTGCAAAAAAACTTGCCAGAGAAGGTTTGAAAGAAGGAACTCTGATCATATGTGAAGAACAGGAGGCTGGACGGGGAAGGCTTGAAAGAAAATGGATTTCTCCCAGAGGTGGTCTGTGGTTCTCAGTTATTCTCAAGCCTTCTATGACTCCTGTTGAGGCACCTGGGCTTGGTTTTCTAACAAGCCTCAGTGTGGTAAAAACCCTCAGAAGGCGTTATGGCTTAGAAGCAAGCCTGAAGTGGCCGAATGATGTGCTGATAAACGGAAAGAAGGTATGTGGCGTTCTTGTTGAGGTTGAGACAGAAATGGATATTCTGCATTTTGCAGTTGTAGGCGTTGGGCTGGATGCCAATCTCAGTATAAAGGATTTTCCTGAAGAAGTTCAGGATATAGCCACAACCCTCAAGGAAGAACTTGGCAGAGAGGTTGACAGAGCCAAACTTCTTGCAGATATTCTGAGTGAGATGGAAAGAAACTACAACTCCTTTACTTTATATGGTTTAGAATCTATCTTCCAGGAGTATATTGACCTATGCAGTACCATTCAGAAGGAGGTAAGGGTAGTGCAGCATGGCAGAGAGATTAAAGGTAAAGCTGTTGAGATTGACAAAGAAGGCGCTCTTATTGTGTTAACTTCAGAAGGAAGAGTGAGAATTATATACGGAGACTGCTTCCATCTCACGAATCCCTAAAACTGCCTTACTATATCCTTCTCCATCATAACTCTCTCACAGTGAAGGCACATAATACTTACAGGATGCTTTTTTTCCACTATAAACTTTGTCTTCACAATTTCAAAATTCGTAATACAGTTGGGATTGGCACATTTAACCATTCCCTCAATTTTCTCTGGTATTTCAACCTTCTTCTTTTCAATAACTTTATAGTCCCTTACTATATTTATGGTTGCTTCCGGAGCTATTAAAGAAATTTTATCAATCTCGTCACCACGGAGCTCAAGACCTTCAACTTTTACTATATCTTTAACTCCAATTCTCTTTGAAGGCACATTAATTGCAACTGTTAGAGTAATTTTTGGGTGTTCTTTTGTTATTCCCAGAATTTTTAACACATTAAGAGCCTGTCCTGCTGATATGTGGTCTATTACTGTACCCCTGTTTATCTTCCGTACCCTTATGTCCTTCTGCATTATATAACCCCCATCACAAGAGCAAGGGCAGCCATTCTAACAGGTATGCCGTTTTTCACCTGCTGAAAATATTTCGATTGAGGAAGAACATCCACCTCTGGAGAAATCTCATCAACCCTTGGCAGGGGATGAAGGATAATTAAACTCTGCCTGGCATTCTCAATTGCACTTCTGTCAATCTTATATACACCCTTCACCTTCTCATACTCTTCTGTGTCAGGAAACCTTTCCTTCTGTATCCTCGTTACATATAATACATCCACATTACCTATAACTTCATCAAGACGCTCAGTTTGATAGACAGGAGCCCCAATAGTATTAATATCTTCAATAACTTCAGCCGGCATTTCCAGCCCTCTGGGTGATATTAAAGAGAGTTCTGCTCCAAATAGTGCCAGAGCATGTGCCAGAGAATGGACAGCTCGCCCATATTTTAAATCCCCTAGCAGTGCAACCTTAATATTTAGCTTTTTTTTCTCCTTCTTTATTGTATACAAGTCCAGAAGAGTCTGGGTGGGATGCTGATTGGAGCCATCACCTGCATTTATCACAGGCTTTGAAGAAATATCAGCTGCAAAGCGGGCTGAACCCTCTCTGGGGTGCCTTATCACTATAATGTCTGCATAGCTCTCCACAGTTTTTATTGTGTCAATAAGGCTCTCGCCTTTTGCAATCGAAGATACAGAAGGTCTTGACAGACCTATAACTTCACCACCAAGGCGATGCATTGCTGATTCAAAACTAAGCCTTGTCCTGGTGCTCGGTTCAAAAAAGAGAGTTGCGAGAATCTTATTATCAAGGAGAGCTTTAGGCTTTTTCTTTTCAAACTTTGATGCTGCTTTGAGAATGTAATCTATCTCCTCAACAGAGAAGTCCCTTATGGAAATTATGTCTTTATCCTTAAATTCCATCTGAACACTATACTCCTTTACCTTTTCGTGCATATATATTTTGGTTATACTTTCTACCAAAAGCAAGATAGGCTGTATGACCTATATTTCTTGTCCTATGCCTTGTACCTACTTCCTTTATTTCAAACCCTCTTTCAAGCAGTTCAATAGCCCTGAGTTCTTTAAAGCCAGCTTCTTCCATGGCAATATATGCTTTGCGAATCTGCTCAATATACGGGTTATAAACCGCAACATAACCTCCTATTCTGAGTGCATTATATGCCTTATCAACAGCCAGCCAGGGGTCAGGGAGGTCAAAGATAACAGCATCAATCTCGCTCTCTTCAATACCCTCTCTAACATCTCCTAGCTTAGATTCAACAACATCATCTAATCCTGCTGACTCAAAGTTATTTCTGGCAATTTTAATATGGTCTTCCCTCAGTTCATAGGTATATATTTTTCCTTCTTTACCCACAATATTTGCAAGGAAAATAGCAGTTGCACCCGTACCTGTGCCTGCATCCACAACTCTTGAACCAGAACCTATACCACAGTTGGCAATTATTGCTCCGAGGTCTTTCTTAAGAATAATACTACCTGCTCTGGGAAGACGTTCATAATAATCGAGCAAATCAGCTTTTACACAATAGAACTTATGCCCTAGATGAGTTTCCAACATATCACCTGACTTAACATTTGTTAGGTCAAGCACTCCATAATTAGAGTGATACTCTTCAATCTTCTCATCGACAAGATGTTTTCTTCCTTTTTTATCAATTAAAACAAGCACTTATGGCCTCCTCTGACATACTCCCACGACTAAAGTTCGCAGGGTTCTAAGGTCTCCATCGTTCTTGGAGTTGCCTCTTTAGGGATATCAGTGTCCCCTTCTGTTAAATCTCTGTCTGCAACAGATTGACCTATGCCTTGACGCAATGCTGCTATATTGAACACAGCATTTACGTCAGCATGGTCAACGTGGCCACAGTGGGAGCACTTAAACATCTTACCACTCCTATTGCCTATCAGCCCACATCTTGAACACTCCTGACTGGTATATTCTGGGTCAACATAGACAATACGTACTCCCAGCAGCTTGGCTTTATATTCTATCATCTGTCTAAGCTGATAGAACGACCAACTGTTCAACGAATACCTGAATGATTTAGCAGACTTGGCATTACGAATGCCTTTCAAGTCCTCCATCTTCAAACCACTGTTATTTACCATCGCCATATTAACAATCTTTCGACTTATCTCA
>VAOW01008266.1_pt1 | contig 13951 bp, 12 predicted proteins | sample 3393921 | NCBI WGS metagenome assembly VAOW01 (sample SAMN08290428, study PRJNA428436) | hydrothermal vent metagenome | isolation source: Deep-sea hydrothermal vent chimney | place: Indian Ocean: Southwest Indian Ridge | depth 2742 m m
CAGGAAAAAGATAGGGATTCAATTACAAAATCTATGAAACTTGATTCCAGGCTTGATGATAAAATGGAGCGGTTGGGTGTGGGAGAAGGTATTCTATTCATGAATCTTGCAAAAGGATATATCGAACCTTTTATAATGAAAGTTGACCCTGTCATACCTGAAAAATTCGTGCAGGTTGTGTTCAAACTGCCTTCAAATCCAATGAATCAACTGTTCCCGGATGCTCTGAAAAGATATAGACTAGCAAAGTGAATTATTCCCAGCTTTCAGGCTTTTTTGAGATCGCAGTATGCTGTGAATTTTAAGACTTTAAGCTTCTGCCTGCAAAAGAGTTAAAATCAGGAAGGATGCTACGGTTTATACCTCTTTTCAAGTTTTACAACCCATCCATAAACACTGATTTAAAGTAAGCTCAAAGACAACTGTGCCACTTAAGACATATAAATATCACCTGGAACATTCAAAGGAGCAGGAAGCCCCACACCTTCAGGGGAGGAGGGGTTTTGAGGGGATTTATTTGAACTTGTACGCAAACTAAATGCAACATCAAAATCTTTAGCGTTGTGAATTTTATTCACTAATCCTTTGTAAGGTGGGAAGGCTCCACCAAAGCCCAGTACTCTTCTGGCCCTGGCAACGATTTCAAGTCTGTCTACTGTCCAATTTGGTGAAACATAACTGTTCTTCTTTAATGAATTCAGGGGTTCAAATCTCATAGGGTAAGAGACGCAACCAAGATTTAATACATCCTTTATCCTCTCTAAAAAGTCAGCTGGAACATCACCATAATGTTGAGAAGGGTCATAGAAATTATATAAGGTATAAAAAAAGATATTCCTGCTTTTTACACCACAATCGGTTAATAATTTTACTGCGTTTGTGATAACTTTTTTTAATTTTATATTATCATAAGCCAGACGTATTAAAGGTATTCGAAGGTCTGCAAGTATTTTAGCTTTTTCTTCATCAATTAATCGTGCATCCAGACCTTGATTAAAATCAACTTTCATACCAATTTCATGCAATTGTTTCAGTATATTTCTCCAATCAGGAGATGCAAAAAAGTTATTATCCCAGATTATTATTTTTTTATGTCCGTCAAAAATATATTTTTCAATATCTGTAATGTTAGGCCTGATTTTCCCTTCTATTTTCGGCACTGCACAAAAAGAACATGTTCTAATGCAGCCACGTGAAGTAAATAATATAGAACTATTCCAATTCTTCCACTTTTCAACATCTTGTAGGATGTCATAGGCAGGTACATAATGCTCAGCTTTTTCGAATATTCCTACATGAACCTTTACAAACGGATAAAAGGATTTAATATGGTCTGGCATTAATGAAGCATAAATACCCCCTAGTTCCATTTTTACATCCTGAAATTTGTTATGATAATATTCTATCGCTTTGTGTACTGGTTTCCAGGCATACGTAAATAAAGAGGTAATTTTAATTATATCTGGGTCAAAATTAATATCATTTTTCATCCCTCTAACTAATTTAACTTCATCCCCTCTTGATCGATGATACGAAGCAAGCTTCATTAATCCTAATGGTGGATATCTAGTATAATAGTCTGGCTCTACTAATAAAATATTCATTAAGATTAAATTATACACCATTGATATTTAAAGCTTCCTCAATTTCCAGTAAAAAGGATCTCAACATATAAAAAAACAGTATGCCCTTATTAAGGACTTTTATATTTAGTAGAACTACCAATCAACCTATAAATAAGACTTACCACAACAATCATTTCTGTGTTAATTGCCTTTTTTTCATCTTTAGGAAGGTCTTCAAACCATTTCATAGAATCCATTCCTTTCTCATGTTTATATAAATTTACAAACAAATCATGAATAGTATAAATCATTACTCCAAATCGCCGATTTCGAGCAGCTCTTTGAGCAGTTCTTTGGTTATTTTTATTTACATCTGTAAACAAGGGGTCTATTGTTAATATAGGTTTTCCACTTCCCTTTACATCTGTCCAACCATAAGCCTTCTTACTTAACTCGATAATCTCATTAGACTTTGACCCGGTTTTTTCTTTAAGGATGTCTCTTAGTGGGTCAGTTATACTAATGTTAGGGTCTGAAAGACCTTTTTTTCTAACTCTTTTAATACCTTCTTTCATGGGACTTGGCATATTTTCAATTAATTTATCTAGTATTTTATTATTAGTTATTTTAGGCTGAGTTGTCCTTATTTTTTCTTCTAATTTTGAAGTATGATCTCTTCCTTCTTTGAATTTCTTATCATATAGTTCTTTCATTCCGTTAAATGATTGATTTTTAGGAAAGCTTGGTTTTTGGTTAATTTTTCCTTTAATTTTTTTGATTTCTTTTTTTGCAGCTACATAATTCTCTTCATTATAACTTTCTTCAGCTTTTATAATCAGTGGCAATATGTTTTTTGAAGATTGGTAACGATTCATCATTTGTAATCTACCTATATAATATCCTATCTCCTCTAAAAATGAGCTTATTATATTTGAGTTATATTCAAAATTATTTCTAGCGGCATTCTCTTTTATTTTATTAGAAAGAATATGGATTTCTCCATACTGCCACTGACTATAACTTTTTGAATATTGTCTTAAAGGAAGATTTTCATCTCCTAAAGTAAATCCTTTTTTCTTAAAATATATCCCTTTATTAGGTTCTGTAAGCTTTATATTATGATTTGCTGTTAAAAACCATCCTACTCCAACCAATTCATCCTTTACCATAAATTCTTTAAAAATTATTTTCTCAAAAAATATCTCGCTTTTAGTTGGAGGTCTATAAATCGATTTATTTAAAAATTTCAGATTTATCACAGGGAAAAAAACTTTTCTTTTCTCTAACCAATTATTGATTTTATCAGCAAAAGAAAAATACTTAGTGTTGAAAGGAACAGGTAGATTTTTCGATAGATATTTCTCAATCATATTTTTTTCAAATATCCCTTTCTGAGTAGGTAAAATATTTTCTAATCTTACAATTGTATATTGTGAATCATTATACGATTCACCCTTACCTAATTCCAGTTTCTCAATATTACCAGTGTTTTTAGTTAATATATTTAATATAGATTCGTTTGTATTATACTCTTCTCGTAATTTAGAATTATCTATTTCAATCCTTAATTTCATGCTATTCTTCTTTTTTGTAATTATAACTATTTTAGAACATATAGGAACACCACTCCATATCCCGATTCCTCTCCATCCAACATTTTCTATTGTTTTATAAGTAATTCCTATGCCTAAAGAATGTTTCAATTCCATCTCATTCATTCCTAGGCCATCATCTTTGATTATTAAGTTGTTATTTCCATTTTCAAAATAAATTCTAACATTCTTAGCTCCTGAATCAATGCTGTTTTGAACATACTCTCTTAAACAATTTAAATTACCGTCGTAGAGTCCTGATGTAATGCTTTCTAATAATCTAGCCCCTATAGCATCATTGTCGAATTTCACCTCATACCCCACCAACACAATAATTTACTCTACTTGATAAGTTTTCCACCTTGAGACATATAAATCTTTTGTTTTATCTTCGATACATTTTTTCTGATGAATATATAATCTTTATATAAATATAATAAATGTTATACAAGTTCACGTTTATGATGTTATGAGTATGGATAAGGTACGAGATAAAGAGGCATTGATTGCTGAAAAGAATGAATTTGAGTCATATAAGACCATTTCATGCGTTGAATCTACAGAAGACTATAAAAAACTTATCTCCTAGCAGGTCTTTATATATTACTATATAAAAATCGACTTATCTTTCGACCTCTGAAAAAGGAGGTTATATAAGTGATTAAGACCGCAAAATTAAGGAATTTCACACCCTGTTGCAGAATCAGATATAGGAAAACAAGGATTGAAACCAGCTAAGGGAAAAACTTTTTAACCATTTTGGAGGTGGTATAATGGCAGTGTTTCTAATTCAGGTAAATGGTGGAAATTGTAAAGAAAAAAAACATTGTGATACAGAAGCAAAATATCTTTGGGAAGAACCGATTAAATACAAAGTATATATCAATTATAATTGGAAACAGTGGGAAGAACAAAAAAGTGTTTGGAAAAAAATTAAATTTCTTTTCGAGAAGAAAGGAGATAAAGTTTTAAAAGTTCTAATTTATTGTACGGGTAATGTGAAGCCTTATCCAAAGCAGATAAGACATATAGCTATTGTGGCAAAGGTTGTAATAAAAGAAGTTCCCAGTGATGAGAAAGCGGAAATGCACTTTGAGGAGATAAAAGAGCTGCCAAGTGGAGTATCTCTTAAAACTATCAAGGAGAAAGTTAAATCTGGAGAGCTCTCTGAAGGGATGAAAAGATGTGGTCAGCAAGGATTCAATATAGGTGAGGTTGAAGAGTCTGACTTAGAAAGAATTCTGGAGTGGTCAGGTTCGACCAGTAATATTTATGAGGTGAGTTGAATGTCCATACCAAGAGAATATATAGAAGATATAAAAAATAGGCAAATCAAATCGGATAAAGAGTTTATACTTGACTCTCTTACAGGAGCAATAGATAGATTACAAAAAGCATTCCCGCGATATGGGAGCTTTTTAATGGAATTTGTGCAGAATGCTGATGATGCTAAAAGTTCGTCTTTAAAAATTGAAATCTTGCAAGGTGCTGTAAGAATATTTAATAATGGAATCCCATTTTCCGAAGAAGATGTAAAAAGTATCTGCAAAGTTGGGCGCTCTTCAAAGACACCGAAGGACTACATTGGTTATTTAGGAGTAGGATTTAAGGCAGTATTTCTCATATCTCAATGTCCGGCGATATATTCTGGCGATTTCAGATTTAAGTTTGACAAAAATGTTTGGGACGATTCTGCTCATACACCTTGGCAAGTAATACCTTTATGGATAGACAACCCACAAGTAAGAATTTCTGAGAAATACAAAACGATATTTAATCTACCCCTTAAAGAAGTAAAGTTACTAGAAAAACTAAGTGAAGAGGTAAAACCGGAGCATCTAAACAACAGAATATTGCTTTTTCTAAGAAATGTTAAGGAAATAGAGATAGCAGACTTAAATAAGAATTTTAAGAGAAGAGTTATAAAATCCGAAGTCTCTAAAACATCAGACTATGGGATTTATCAAATCCAAGAGGATGAAAATGATGATTTTAAAAACCAAGATAGGTGGGTAATATTTCGTTCTTTTTGCATAGTGCCGAAAGAAGTAAAAGAGGATTATGTAACAAAAGAATGGGAGCGAGAAAATGTAGATAAAAGAGAGGTTTTAATAGCGTTTAAGATAGATGAGGAAAACAATCTAATAAAGGAAGAAAAAGGTACCGCCCATATAGGGGTTTTTAGCTTCTTACCATTAACAGAGATACCAAGCGGCTTAAATTTTTTAATTCAAGCAGATTTCTTAACAACGCCAGGAAGGGGAGAACTTGCTCGTGAATGTTTATGGAACAATTGGCTTGTTGGTGAAATATATAATCTGATTATTAAAAAATGTATACCCTCATTAATAAAGCACGAAAAATGGAGAATGAACTATACAGAAATATTATACTCTTCTGAAGGGGGTCACGAACTCTTTGAATCCCATATTAAAAGACCATTAAGAAAATATCTAGAAAATAATGCAGTTTTAATAGCAGCAGATGGTTCACTGCTAAAACCTGATGATGCTGTAATAATTAGAAAATCATTTAGAGAATATTTAGAAAAAAAGTTTATATCTGAAGACGATTTAAAAAAGTTATATCCTGATAAAAAAGTTCTTGCTGCCAACTGTAAAATTCCTTGGGATATTGAAAAAATAGTTAAAAAAGGTCCAAATTATGACGCGAGTTATGGCATAGATAATGAGACGCAAAGATTAATAAAACTTGAGGCAGAGCAAAAAAATATTGCTTTTTTTAAGGAATTTTATTCTGAATTATCAAAATATGCTAAATCAAATATCCCTTATTTACAATCTAGTAGCTTCCATTCTCAAGATTTACTACTTACAGATACCTGGGAGTTAGTAGCTGCTGGGGTTGCTTACATTAAACCCAGTAACATTTCGATTCCAAAAGAAGTAAAAGAAAATTTCAAAGTTATTCATCCAGAGTTATCAGCAGACACAACAATATCACCATTTTTAACGGCATTGGGAGTTGAAGAACTAACTACAGAACATATTCAAAATATTTTAAACAAAAAAGAGATACCAATTATGGGTAGAGATTGGACAACATTTTTGGATAATGAGAAAGTTGAAAAAATTAAACTATGTAAGACATTATGGAAAGATAACCAAATTGAGATTAGAAATTTAAACTTTCTAACTTTAAAAGCAAAATCTGGGAAATGGGTTAAACCCGAAGAAATTATTTTCCCTAAAGAATACAAGCCCGAACATAACATTGGAATATTAACAGAGAAAGGATTATACGACTTACCAATAGAATTTGTTAGTACCGAATTTATCAAAGAGAAGGATGATGAGGAAATTAAAGAATGGTATAAGTTCCTCAAGGAATTGGGAGTAGATAAGAAAGTAGAACAAGAAAAAAGTAGTATCGTCCAGCGAATAGGGATAAAAACAGCTATGAAGTTTGAAGAAGATAAAAAAAGACACGCAAGAGTGTTAGATGAGTCTGAAAAACTGGGATATGATATAGAGTCTGAAGAGAGATGCATTGAAGTAAAAAGCAGTAGAAAGTCACAACCGGATATATTTATAACTACAAATGAATTCAGAACTCTTCAAGAAAAACGTGGAAAATATTTTGTCTATGTCGTTAAAGATGCTCTTCGATATCCAACTTTGTGTGTAACTCAAGGGGATAAATTATTGAGTATCACTGATATAAAAATGATCATACCATTCAATAAATGGTCAAGTGAGGCTAAAGATGAAGAATTCCAACCATGATTGCCCCGATTTCATGTGAGCGAACTCTTAAGGGTGCGTATAGCACACGGGAGTCTGTCTAAATATGCTATGTCGTTTGACCCCTTTTAACTATCTTTGACACTTTGCTCTGCTAACTTATTCGAAAAATCTATTTGACAGAAGCCGTAAATATGTGGTTTTGCCCTCAGATTTGTCATGTGATTGCCTGATTTTGTCCTAATATCACCTGAGAGAGGGGGTTGAAATTAGAGAAAATGTGTCTTTTGCCACCTGATTTTTTGTATTCGACTGTAACTGTCAAATTCATTAGCGATATTTTGATGAATTTCTGCTAATTTTCTGCTTTTTTCTGGGACTATCATTTCTCTGAATAAACTGTCAAATTCTTGCTTGAATTTTTGATGAATTTCTGCTTTTTGGTGTGTAGCATAACTGAATTTAATCTGTGGAAAAGAGAGATAACAAAATATTAAGTGGTGAAGGTAAGATATTTAGGTTAAACTGTCAGACTTGGGATTAAACTGTCAGGCAAACTGTCAGACTTGGGGTACAAGGGTGGAGAAACTTTATGAAACAGGATATACTGAATGGGAAATAAGTTTCTTCACGGGATTACCATGATATGTGGTGAAACAATATGTGGAGATGATTGATGAATTCAAGAAAAAGGAACAGTCCCAGTAAAGTAAAGGAAAGGTAGAAGGTCATATGACACTATGTTGGGATATTACGTAAAATGTGCGGAGTTAGGGTTTAAACTGTTAGGTTGAGGTCATAAAATAAAGTGACTGAGAACTCTTATTTCTATTCAACTGTCAGGCAAACTGTCAGACTTGGGTTTTAATTATAATATTGTATACAAACACCTTCATCAAAATCTTATTCACCATATTTCCAAACTTTCTGGCATTCACATACTCCAAAAAAAAAGTGACAAATGCTGTTTCAACTTTCCATCTCTGTCCATATCTTTTATTCTTTGTCTGATGTTCATATCCTTGAGATTAAAGCGTATACCCCCTCACCGAATTTCTCATCAAAATCAGCGATTTTAGACGCCAAATCATCATTTGCTTTTATCAATTCCACCTCTTTTGAAGCAGCCACCACTGTTAGCTTGATAATTTCATTGAAGTCCTCGGGCTTGACTTTACTGGCTTTATTTAACATTTCTATGCGTTTATTGATAGCTTGTTTCTCTTCTTCGGACTTTTCATTTTTTTCTACCATTTTTTTATCTCCACTTATCAAGGCATATAATCCCTCACCGAATTTCTCATCAAAATCAGCGATACTTGACACAAACTTATCCTCCGCTTTTATCAATTCCACCTCACTTGAAGCAGCCATCGCTTTTAGCTTGATAATTTCATTGAAGTCCTCTGGCTTGACTTTAATGATTCCATTTAACATTTCGATGCGTTTATTGATTGTTTGTTTCTCCTTTTCAGACATTTCATTCTTTTCTGTCATTTTTTCATCTCCATACCATATCCAGACATTGTCATGTTAAAAAGATATTTTTCAATCCTAACACAATGGTCTGATTTTAGCTTATCTTCTCTGTTGAAAATAAAACTAAAAAAGATAGGAGGGAAAAAAACATCAGTAATCCTATAATTTCTGTACTACTTTTTATATCCTTTTTCTACAAACTTGGTAATTTCACCATTTTTCCACATACTCCTCAAGACACGTATGGGGTTATTTTTCGCTAAGAGTTCATCATAAGGCATGTTTTTGAGCTTTGCAATCTCTCTCAATATATATGAAGCAGTTTTGTTTTCATATATAATACCCTTATATTCTGCTGAGACAGATTTTGTCCGTGGTTTTATTTTAATTGGTCTACTGTAACCACCCATTATATAGTTATATACTCCTTCCCCATGGATTTTGTCAAACTCAGCTATCTTTTCTACGATAGCCTCTTTAACCTTCATCAACTCGTCTTTGACGGATTTCTTTTTCGTTTTGAGGTTGGCAACAGCTACCACAATCCTCTTCTCACTCTCCGTCATCTCATGCTCTTCGCTTTTATCTTCAGGTATGTCCTCACCAGTTGATTCATCCAGATTTGCCAATTTTACATCTCCCTACAAAATCTTTACCTTCTGAATCATGAACATAGGTTCTCCAATTATATACCACCCTACAAAATCTTTACCTTCTGAACCCAGAATATAGGTTATTGAATCCAAGACATTATCACCCTCCATATCCTCAATATTCCTCAAAATACGATAAAAACTTCTGAACAATCCCTCAGAAGAAAATGCCATCCTATACCCCCAACTAGGTTTTATCTTCTTATTGTTATTATAATATCCAGCAATAACATGTATACGTACAGTATAGTATTTACCATACTTACCTTCATATGTCAGCATCTCATCACTTGCAAACTTAAACTTTACCGCACTAATTGATTTCCCTTTTACCGCACTACCTATTATAGAATCAGAGTAGTCACCAAGATATACATCCCTGCTATCCAGCATGTTACCCTTATCCAATTCTTCATCTTTATCTTTATAGAATCTTTCGTGTTTCCCAATATTCTGTTTCCCAATACATACATCCCTGCCTTCTAGTATGTTACCATTATCCAATAAATCTTTACCTTCTGAACTCAGAATATATGTTCTATCTAGGATATCATCACCCTCCACATTCTCAAAATTCCTTATAATATGAAAAAAACTTCTGAACAGTCCCTCAGAAGAAAATACCATCTTATACACACCAGATGTTATCTTCTCATTGTCATTATAATATCCAGCAATAACATCTATAACAGTATAGTGGTATTCATACTTCCCTTCAGGTGATTTAGATGACATCATATCAGCGCTAAAAGTTCCAAAAAACTTAAACTTTACTGCACTAATTGATTTCCCTTTAAAGTTTTCTACAGACTCTATTAAAGACTCTATAAAACCAGTATAGTCACAAAGATATACATCCCTGCTATCCAGTATGAATCTTTTATGTTTCAATGCCATCTATACCATCATATCCACATCATACTCATCCATTTTACCATTAGCCATTATTACTGTGGTATCCTGAATTAATGTTCGTCCTAGAGTTTAATTTCATGTTCATCACTTTTTAAATTTTCCTTCATTTTGTCTAAGAATGCCTCGTATGGTGTTCTTAATTTTCCATTGTCCAGACTCATATGTGGTCTTCTAAAGTTGTAGTATTCCACTGTTTTGTTCCATGAGGTGAAGTGTTTATTCAGTCTTTCTAAAGTTTGAAATACCCTTTCAATCTTGCCGTTAGTCTGGGGATGCTTTACCCTGGCCTTGATGTGCTTGATGTCAGTCTCTCTCAGGAACTTTTGGAACTCATTGGGTTTTGGATATAAGCATGTGGTCCTTGGCAGTGATGTAAACTGTGAACCATGATAGGTTATGAGCTGTTTTGGAGTACCATATCTTTCTATCGCTTTTTCCAACACGGTGACAGTGTTCCTTGCAGTGGCATTTGAAAAACTGCCAAAACCAGTGAGTAACCTTGATGCATCATCCTGGAAGAGCACTATCTTGTTGCTTTCCCTCTCGAACCAGTCACCATGCCAGAGGGAATTGCTGTGTTTTCGCTCGTACCTTATCCAGGGCTTTCTCCGTTTCTGCTTTTTTTGCTCAGGCATAGCGAGTCCATGTCGTAGGAGTACTTTATGAATGCGATTATGAGGGATATGTATCTCTTTCCTATCCAGAATCTTTTCGAGATTTGTCGCACATATTGGATGTTCCTTTCTCACTGCAAGTATCATTTCAATCTCCTCCTGGTTTATGTGCTTTGCCTTTCTGCCACAGGACAGAAGCTTTGGATGCTTTACTCCCTTGTATCTCTTGTAGACCCTCCTTGCGTGCTGTGGTGTAATCTTCTGTATCTTAGCAATACGGCATATCGATAGTTCGCCCTTCTCAATCTCTTTTAATATCCACATGATTTTACTCCTATTGAGCTTCTTCATGAGATATTTTTTGAGAGGAATGCTCACTTTGTCTTCGGGATACTATTATTGAAACACGACCCAAAGACTTAAAAATGATTGAAAAGAGAGTAATATAAAATGAAACATGGGGTGATAACACGGAAAGACAAGAAGTACCCAAATGGTTCCATCAAGTGGAGTTCTCAACTCCCGATGATGAGGGGAATTTCTCTGCCCATTGCGGCACGGGATGTGGTGGAGCCTGCGGCAAAATGCACAAAGAGTGATAAAGCAACAATAAGAATGGAAAACATCGTCAAACGATGGGATATGGTCCTCAAAATGCCATATCCACCTCCGTTTTTTAATGACGAGCCACTTATTCCATCTTATGGGGCACAATTAAAGGACCCACGAAAAGACAAGATGGCTGATTCTGTGGGAGCTATGGATTTAAACCCCAGATTGGCTTACAAAAAAACACTGGGAGAAATAATCGAAAGATATTGCCAGTTATACCCAAAAGAAGGGGTGCAGAGAACATTCGATAATTATTCAAATCTGGGTGAACAAGCCTTGGACCCTTCTAATCTATTTCCTTTTGAAAACCAGAATCTTGATGTTTGCACCAAGTATCTTCATTGGGTATCTGTCAAAAACCTCCAGACTCAAAGAGAGCTGCTGGTCCCTTCCCGTTTGGTTTACCTTAATCAAGACCCTTACGATTCCGAGCTAGATTCAATAAGAACAACTAACGGCACGTCATTTGGATACACAATCGAGGAGGCAGTATTTGGTGGATTTTGTGAAATTTTAGAACGAGACGCATTTTTCATTCAATATCTGACTAAATCCACTCCTCCAAGAGTCGAAATAAACAACACTGAAAACATAAATATCAAACTGTTAGTAGACTATTTTTCAAGATATTTTCTCGAAGTACATCTGTTCGACATATCACTTGAATTCGAACCTTATATTGTTATGGCGATAATCATCGATAAGTCTGGGATAGGTCCCTCCATTGGCATCGGTTCCTCATGTGGAATAAATCCTAACAGAACTATTATAAAAGCACTCTTGGAGGCCCAGCAGATTAGACTCTATTCAAGGAGACTAAAGCTACAAAGCGACAATAAGCCCTTTAACGACCAGTTGAAAGATAAAGCTTTAAGCTGGTATGGAAAGGAAAAAATCAAAAACCTAGATTTCTTCCTAAACTCAGATAGATACGTTCAACTAAACAATGGACACAAAAGCAAAGAAGAAATTCTCAGAGAGTTTCCACACGACATATATGTATGTGACCTGAGTTTACCAAGTATGGGCAATTACAAAGCAGTCAAAATCATTATTCCAAAGTGCTTTCCATTATATTTTGATGACTCTCATATGCCGATAAATCTTTCACGATTCAAGAAAAATCTTGGAAAGAGGGAGATAAACGATATCCCCCATCCATTCATTTAGAGAGGTAGATAGATTGCCTGATAAAGTAGATTACAGATACGTAGTTCATTACAAAACATATCCTAGATTCGATAAAATTCCCCTAAAAAACAATTTACCTGAGACCCCTTTCAGAACATTATTATCCAACCGTCGGACGAGAAGAGAGCCATCAGAGAAGGAGTTATCAATCAAACTGTTTCATCCTCTAATTGTTATGGCAGCAAGTCGGACGGGAAAATATGATGGTGAAGAAGATTTCCGAGCATATCCCTCCGCCGGTGCGAGATATCCATTAGAATTATATTTGTTTTCATTCAACGTAAAAGATATGGAGCCAGGCATCTACCACTTCTCACCTTTTGATAATTCTCTAGAAATTCTCTGGGAAGGAAATCTAAAGCTTGTAATAAAAGAATTGTTTAAAGAAGTGAATCACGATTTTTTAAAGGACATGAAAGCATTTCTAGTAATTGCGGCCATAGAAGAGAGAACTACATTCAAATATGGAAATTCTGGGAAGATATTTCCTCTTATCGAAGCCGGTTATTTGGGTGCAAACATCGTATTGTTGCTTGAAGAAGCAGGATATCACCCTGTCATCCTAGGCACACAATGGTGTGAAAAAGACCTTGAAACGCTTCTCGATTTAAATCAAAATAACGAGAACGTAGTTTCGTCTATAGCTATATTATAAGGAGAATACTCTTTGACTCTTATCTTTTTCACTATTTCCATCATTTCACCAACCAAATAATTTCGTAGCAAACCCGAACCACAGTTCTGGTTTTATTTTTCTGATAAAGGCTTTATTTGGTGTTTCTGCCCTCCTTAAGTTTAATGACCCATGTGGTCTGTTGTTATACCACTCTATTAAATCTCGAAGGTTTTCAAACCTTCCTCTATGGTTTTTGTAGAAATCATTCCATTTCTCATATTTTCCGTTTGTTTGAGGATGATTTACACCACATAATATGTACTCACGGCACAGTCGCATTTTCTAGTGATATATGAGTAGGAATAACCCCTCTTCTCGAAACCTTTATTAGTTCCAGAAGAGAGGTATTCTTAGTGATCAACCGATGGTATATATCAACTGTACACTATTTAACCTAACCTTGACACTTTGCTCCGCTAATTTATTCAAAAAATGAATTTGACAGAAGCCTAAAATTGACGGTCTAAACCCTTGATTTATCACGTGATTGCTTGATTTTGTCCAAAAATCACCTGAGAGAGGGGGTTGAAATTATAGAAAATGTGTCTTTTGCTACCTGCCTACTTTACAGTTCACTGCTTTTATACAATCTGTTAATTCTAAGATAGTATGAGTAGTAAAATGGGAATGAGTCTCTGTATAACTTCAGGGAAAGGAGGAGTAGGAAAGACATTCCTATCCTTAAACCTTGCTGCCTCTCTAGCCAGGTTCAACATTAAAACTATAGTGGTGGATGCCAATTTAGACTGCCCGGACGTTGGTATTTGTCTGGGGAATGGATCAAATTATTCTTCACTTCATAATGTACTTGCAGGGAGAGATAAACTCTCCAACGCAGTCTTTGACAGTGGATATAATTTTGACATTATTCCCGGGGATATTTCCTTTAGAGCTCTGAAAGATATAGACCTCGAAAATTTAGAAGACATATTAACCAAACTCACAGAAGA
>VAOW01022351.1_pt1 | contig 13948 bp, 15 predicted proteins | sample 3393921 | NCBI WGS metagenome assembly VAOW01 (sample SAMN08290428, study PRJNA428436) | hydrothermal vent metagenome | isolation source: Deep-sea hydrothermal vent chimney | place: Indian Ocean: Southwest Indian Ridge | depth 2742 m m
CAGAGGCCTGAAATCTACCATGCTGTGGTGAGCGTGGAGCTCTTCTCCACTTTGAAAAACAATGTTTGTTCAATTTTACAGAAGAAAAGTTGCGCTGCCGTGGATTCGATACCCAAGCGCTTTTCCAGCCAGGTTAGTCCGGAAATATCCACCATTAGCCGGGAATAACCAATTGAGCAAACAGATCTGCACGGACTTCAGCATCCCGCAGCGGGCCGGTGGCATGGGCCAAATGGCGCAGGGCGCGTACTATTCGCTTGCGTGGATTAAACCAGGGCTGGTATGCGCGCAGCTGGGAGTGCAGTGTTCTGAGTGCTACACGCAGTTCATGCAGGCTTTCAGCCCGGCCTGTTTTCAGCCATTTTTGGCCTGCTTTGTACACCACGCGCCATTCACTATCAAGTAAATCGGGCAGAATACTTGCCAGCGTTTTTTCCAGATTCATGGCCAATTCCTATTAATTCCTATAACCCGGTCAATCCGCCCATCAAACGGGATGATCGTGGCGGCTTCACTTTCTATGCAATCGCCGTCGCTCATGCGCAGGCGCCGATGCCAGACGATCCGCCCGGCGCGTCGTTTCCGGTAAGCGATAGCGGGTTATCGTTCGCATAACCCATTCGACCGTAGTTGGCAAACTGATCCGATGGCCAATGGAAACAAAGACTGGTAGTACCTGCGCACGTGTACGCAGGAAAGCACCGACGCATTCCCCGTGATCCCGTAATTCGACCCAGGCACCTTTTTCCTCGGGGAGGATCGGATGTTCGCCAATGAGCCGTGATTTAGCCACTCCGATAGCCGGCCAATCCAATAAAACACCAAGATGGGCGGCAATACCCAGCCGGCGGGGATGGGCGATTCCTTGGCCATCGCACAGAAACAAGTCTGGCCATGGGCTTAATTGCTCCAGAGCATCGAGAATAGCCGGCAATTCCCGAAAGGATAGTAGTCCCGGTATATAAGGGAAAGTCGTCGGACGGCGGGTCAAAGCCTGACCCACCGGCTCCAGAGTGTGCGCATCCAGTACTACCACGGCAGCACGAGTGATTCGCCCCTGATCTTCAAAACCAACATCCACTCCTGCAAGATAACGCACAGGCCGAAGTAGCCGATCCTGCCTTTCCACTCGTGGTCGCAACTGCTCCTGAATCACCCTGGCCTCACCGGGCGTAACAGCCCAAGCGTGCATAGCACGAGCCCGATGCAGGCGTTCAGACACGTGCATAGTGTTCCGCGCCCGCCAGCCAACGCTGAATCAGTGCCTTAGCCGCTGCTGGATTCTCAGCCCAGAGCTGTCGGGCTGCCTTGTGTGCGGCTGGCAACAAGTCGGTATCCCGATTCAAATCAGCGACCCGAAAGTGGGTCAGACCTGTCTGGCGGACACCGAGCAATTCGCCGGGCCCACGAATTTCAAGATCTCGGCGCGCGATTTCAAACCCATCGTTGGTCTCCCGCAAAACCTGGAGTCGTTTTTTTGCTATTTCTCCCAAAGGGGGGTGGTACAGCAACACGCAACTAGAGGCGGTCTCACCACGACCAATACGACCACGCAACTGATGCAACTGGGCCAACCCCAAGCGCTCAGCATTTTCGATCACCATCAGCGATGCATTGGGCACATCAACACCGACCTCGATCACGGTGGTGGCCACCAGTAAATCAATTTTACCCTGCGCAAAGCTTTGCATCGCCAGGGCCTTTTCGCCACCTTTCAGGCGCCCATGTGCCAGCTCAATACGTAATCCGGGCAATTGCTGCCGCAACAAGGCATAAGTCGCTTCAGCATTCTCGCCCTGCAAAACTTCAGATTCCTCGATTAAGGTGCACACCCAATAGGCCTGACGGCCTGCAGCGACAGCCTGATGAATGCGCTCAATCACTTCACTGCGCCGCATCTCTGGAATCGCAACCGTGGTGATGGGGATACGACCCGGAGGTAATTCATCGATGACAGAATAATCCAGATCAGCATAGGCCGTCATCGCCAGAGTGCGCGGGATAGGCGTCGCGGTCATCACAAGCTGGTGAGGCTGCAAGCTATTTGCTCGCCCTTTCTCACGCAAAGCCAGGCGTTGATGGACACCAAAACGGTGTTGCTCATCAATAACGATTAGACCCAACGCAGAAAATTCGACTTTATCCTGGAATAAGGCGTGAGTACCGACAACCATATTTACTTCGCCGTTGGCGATACCCGCCAATACCGCCTTGCGTTCGGTGGTCGTCTGCCTGCCACCGATCCAGCCGATGCGAATACCCAGCGGGCCGAGCCAGCGTATAGCATTCTGATAATGTTGGTCGGCAAGCAATTCCGTGGGTGCCATGATAGCCGCCTGATACTGGCCATCCAGCGCCTGAAGGCAAGCCAGTAATGCGACTACTGTCTTGCCCGAACCGACATCACCCTGAACCAGCCTCAGCATGGGCTGATCCAATGCCAGATCCGCATTGATCTCCCGGACAACCCGTTGCTGGGCGGTGGTCAGTGAAAATGGAAGTCTTTTGAGCAATAAACCCGCGCGTAAACCAGGGGTGGGCAGGTGTGGGGCTGGAATCTGCCGGGTTTGGGCGCGCAAGCGCGCCAGACCGAGTTGATGGGCTATCAGCTCTTCGAAAGCCAGGCGGCGCTGGGCTGGATGTCGACCAGCAGCCAGTGCATCTAAATCAACGCCGGGTGGCGGGGCATGCAGAAAGTTCAGTGCTTGTGAAAGGCCCAGGCGCAAATCCTGGGGCAACGATGTCATGGGCAGCCATTCCTCGGGAGAATAATGCCTGATAACCTGCCGGATCAACCGGCGCAAAATACTTTGATTTACGCCCGCTGTAGTCGGATAGATTGGAGTCAGGATAGTCTCGCCAACTGTCCCCACGGCCATCTCGGAGGAACTCAGCAAATGATATTCCGGATGCACCATTTCCAGCCCGGAAAAACCGGGACGAACTTCGCCAAACGCCTGCACTGCCTGATCCACGGTGAATTGCTTATATTGTGCCACCTGAAAATGAAAAAACCGCAAGGTCAGTATACCCGTACCATCCGTAATTCTCACCAGTAAGGCTGGCCGGCGGTGGCGAATGATCTCTGCATGCACGACCCGCCCGGCTACCAGCACTTCCTGATGGAGATGCAAACTACCGATCGACTGCCGGTGAGTGCGATCCTGATAGCGCGAGGGGAGATGAAAAACTAGATCCGAGGTGCGCTCTAGTCCCAGCCGAGCCAGTTTTTCGGCCAATTTAGGCCCAATTCCCTTGAATGCACGCAAAGATTGCGAATCTGCCTGACTGGCTGGAGATCCCCTCATGGTTACCCTCGTCCCGGAACCAAATTTCTGGCCGATTCAGACCAGACAAAAGGCTTCAATCCAGAACCAATACGCCTTCTATTTCGACACCGACATCTCGAGGAAGCGCCGCTACGCCGATCGCCGCGCGTGCAGGATAAGGCTCCTGAAAAAATTCAGCCATGATCTGATTAACGAGTGGAAAATTCGCAAGATCGGTTAGATAAATATTAAGTTTGACAAAGTTGGCGAGCTTTCCTCCCGCCGCTTCGGCTACTGCGCGTAAATTCATGAACACCTGCCGGATCTGGGTTTCAGCACCATCAACTACCACTTCCATGGATAGAGGATCCAACGGAATCTGACCAGAACAATACACGGTAGTGCCGCATCGTACTGCCTGGGAATAGCTGCCGATAGCTTCTGGCGCAGCATCGGTATAAATGATTTCACGTTTCATAATGCACTCCTTGATCGAATGAATAGGCCTGAATCGAGAAGTTTCAGACTTTGCCCGGTTTCAGCGCAGCCGGCTGATTTTGCTGACCGCAGGAATGGAACGTAGCCGACGCATGACTTGAGCCAAATGAATCCGGTCATGCACCGTAAAGACAAAATTCATGGTGGTTAGCACACTGTCGTACTCCTCGAAAGAAACATTGTCGATATTCGAGCCGGCCGCAGCGATCCGCGAAGCGACTTCCGCCAGTAGTCCGCGTTGGTTGGCCGCCTGCACCCGCGCTGCGGCAAGAAAATATTCACCAGGCTGGATCGCCCATTGCAAAGGTACCCAACGATCCGGTTTAGTCCGCAATTCGGCCACGTTGCGACAATTTTCCCGATGAATGACTAGCCCGCGACCCATACTCAGGATACCCATGATAGGATCGCCAGGTATGGGATAACAGCATTTTGCAAATTTTAGTACTAGCCCTCCCCCCCCCTGAATGAGCATGGGCTTGCTTGGTGCGCCCATTGATTCCTCGCTGGCGATATCTTCTTCCAGCAAACGCCGGGCAATGATTGGAGCCAGACGATTTCCCAATCCGATATCTGCAAATAACGCATTCTGATTGGGAACATTCAGAGCCTGCAGCAGGCCATCGATACGCTCCTGGGGAATATTTCCCAGTTTTCGGCCAAAACCGGTCAGCGCCTTGTCCAGCAGACGCTGACCCAAAGCGATGGCCTCGGTGCCTTCCAGACTCTTTAGCCGATACCGCAACTCGGCTCTGGCTTTGGCGGTTGCAACGAAATTTAGCCAAGCCGGATTGGGTCGCGCACTCGGCGCGGTAATGATACCCACAGTCTGTCCGCTTTCCAGTTGCGTTGATAAAGGCGCTGGGTGACGGTCGATCTTGGCCGCGACACAGGTATTGCCTATATCGGCATGCACAGCATAAGCAAAATCCACCGCTGTGGCTCCACGTGGCAACTCCATGATCTCACCCTTTGGGGTAAAGACATACACCTCATCCGGGAACAGATCCACCTTCATGTTTTCAAGGAATTCCAGTGAACTGCCAGCACGCTTCTGCATTTCCAGGACATGCTTCAGCCATTCACGCGCTCGAGCCTGAGCGCCAGCACCGGCATCCGTATCTCCGGCCTTGTACAGCCAATGAGCAGCAATACCACTTTCTGCTACCTGATCCATTTGCTCCGAACGGATTTGTACTTCGATTGGAATACCGTGCGGACCAAACAGGATTGTGTGCAGGGCCTGGTAACCGCTTGCCTTGGGAATGGCAATATAATCCTTGAACTGGCCAGGCAAAGGTTTGTATAAATTATGAATGGCGCCCAGAACCCGATAACAAGCATCGATATCGGCAACCACAATACGAAACGCGAACACATCATAAACTTCTGCAAAGCTCAAATGCTTGTCATGCATCTTACGATATAATGAATACCGGTTTTTCTCGCGGCCCATGACGCGAGCCACCACACTGTGCTCCTTCAGGCGGCGCACAATCGAACCCTCCACATTCTGCACCAGCTCCTTGCGCCGTCCCCGGGCTCTTTTTACCGACGCTGCCAGCACTCTGGAACGCATCGGATACAATGCCTCAAAACCAAGCAACTCAAGCTCACGACGCATGGCGCTCATCCCTAAGCGCTGGGCAATCGGAGCGTAGATTTCCAGGGTTTCACGGGCAATACACCGGCGCTTTTCTGGCGGCAGCGCAGATATCGTACGCATGTTATGTAGGCGATCGGCCAGCTTGATGAGAATTACCCGCAGATCCCGCACCATCGCCATCATCATCTTGCGCAGGTTTTCTGCCTGAGCTTCCGCCCTGGATCGACTTTTGAGATGCGTCAGCTTGCTGACTCCGTCCACTAGCTCCGCAACTTCGACACTGAAACGCTCTGCCAGCTCCTCCTTGGAAACCGGTGTATCTTCTATGACATCATGCAAAATAGCAGCCATGATGCTGTAATGATCCATGCGCATGGCAGCCATGAGGTGGGCTACGGAAAGCGGGTGGGAAATATAGGGTTCGCCTGATTGACGGCATTGGCCTTTATGGGCCTCGGCAGCGAATAGGTAGGCTTGATAGATCTGCTGCACCGCTTCTGGAGGAAGATAGCTCTCCAGCAGATTGCAAAGATCGCGGATTTGAAACTGCTCACCCGCTTCGATTCGGGAAGCGGGACAAGGGAGTGCTTCAGGCATGGGTAATGCCTCTAGAATCAGACTTCCCGGGAAGTCTGAAAGCTCAGATTTCCCGTTGTACTTCGGTTTCACTGACTTGCCATTCCAGCGTAGGTTCGCGCACAGCAACCTCATCTAGTACTTCTGGCCCCACTAGGCCAGCCGCCACTTCCCGTAATGCAACGACAGTCGGCTTGTCATTTTCCAGTGGTACCCGGGGTTCAGCGCCCAGGGAAATCTGGCGAGACCGCTTGGCTGCCACCAGGACGAGCTGAAAACGGTTATCAAGATTTTCCAAACAATCTTCAACAGTTATTCTGGCCATGATTCACGTTTTCTCCATAGATTCAAATCAAATTTCAGGTATTCGCAGCATACAGCAGATGTTGCAACAAGGATTCCAGCCGGCGGGACTGAGGCTGGATTCGTAAGTGGTTGGCGGAAATCACCGCAGCGAGATCATCCAATGCCCGTTCGAAATCGTCGTTGATAATCAAATAATCGCACTCGGCATAATATGCCATTTCACGCACTGCGGCCTGCATACGACGTTCGATGACTGTATCGGAATCCTGGCCCCGGGCACGCAAACGCCTTTCCAGTGCGTCGAGAGAAGGGGGCAGGATAAATATCGAAGCGCACTCCGGCATCAACTGACGTACCTGCCGCGCGCCCTGCCAGTCGATCTCGAGGACAACATCATAATCCTGTGATAATTTTACAGTTACCGCCGCGCTAACCGTACCATAATAATGGTCAAATACCCGTGCATGTTCGAGAAACTCACCGCTTTCGACCTTCTGCAGGAAGGTTTGTTCGCTCACAAAATGATAATCCCGTTCATCCACTTCGCCTGACCGCGGCAAACGGGTAGTGTATGACACGGAAACCACAACCGATGACATGCGTTCGACAAGCGCATGCACCAGACTGGTTTTCCCCGCCCCAGAGGGCGCAGAAATGATGTACAAGATGCCGAGATTCAAACCTAATAACCCAGATTATAAATCAGTATGATATAACTATTTCAGTAGTCGACACCAGTTACCAAGACCAAGCTCTAATATTGAGCTGTTGGTCCAAAGTAGTCTGGTTAACCGGGTCACGACAACTGCCACAAGGTATCGCGGATCACCCCTTCCGCCTATATATCAGATCCCATACTTCATATCCTAGCTTTCGCCCCCGATGTTCAAACCTTGTTATGGAGCGCCCCTGTGGATCCGGCGCAAAGCACCCTGGACTAAAGGTATTGTAAAACACTCCTGAATCTTCCATAACCTCAATCATTTGAGTGGCATAAGATTGCCAATCAGTGGCTAAATGAAGGTAACCGTCAATGTTCAATTTACGAGCCAGTAAAGCAACAAATTCCGGTCGGATAATCCGTCTCTTGTGATGGCGCCTTTTAGGCCAGGGATCAGGAAAGAAAACCTGAACTCCGGCCAAATAATCATCAGGTATACTATTTTCCAGAATATCCATCGCATCCGCATTGATGATACGAATATTTGTCAACTGCAAGGTATGGCACCGTTGCAACAAATGCCCTACGCCGGAACGATATACTTCAATGCCGATGAAATCCTGATCAGGCCGATTTTTGGCCTGTACCACCAATGATTCGCCATTACCAAAACCAATTTCCAGGATAATGGGTGTAACGCGCCCAAATAAAATATGCGGATCGGGTGAGAAAGATGATGGATTAATGAGATAGGCAGGGGCCAGCTCACTAAGGGCTCGATGCTGCGCCGGGGTCAACCGACCTGCTCGCCGCACATAGCTGCGAATCTGATAATTCCGTTCCATAGCCGAAAATATATCCGCCGGAATCTCTTCAGCCCAACAATCCATCCAGTGGAGATGAAGCCGTAGCATAACGTTTACGGGGCATTCTTCCCGCCAGGTAAGCCTCCCTTCCAGCTTCAATGGCCTTGCGCATGGCTGAAGCCATCAGCACGGGTCGTCTCGCGGCAGCGATCGCCGTATTCATCAATACGCCATCGCAGCCCAGCTCCATGGCGATTGCTGCATCTGATGCCGTACCAACCCCCGCATCCACAATAACAGGCACTTTAAGTGATTCTACAATTTCTAAAATATTGTAGGGGTTTCGAATACCCAGCCCGGAGCCTATGGGTGCCGCCAGCGGCATGACCGCAACACAGCCCATTTCCTCGAATCGGCGAGCGGCAACGGGATCATCGGTGGTATACACCATGACATCAAATCCCTCTCTGATCAGTTTTTCTGCCGCACCAATAGTTTCCATGATGTTGGGAAATAGGGTTTTCTCATCCCCCAACACTTCCAACTTGACCAATGTATGTCCGTCAAGCAGCTCGCGCGCCAACTGGCAGGTTCGAACTGCATCTTTGGCGGTATAGCAGCCAGCGGTGTTCGGTAGCAACGTATAGCGATCTGGAGAAATGGTGTCTAAAAAACCAGGCCCATCGACACGTGAGTCAATAGGGGTACGGCGCACAGCGAAAGTAACGATTTCAGCTCCACTGGCTTCGACTGCCGCCGCCGTTTCGTCCATATCCCGATATTTGCCGGTACCGACCAGAAGACGTGATTTGAAGACCAGATGTTTTAGGCGTAATGAGTCATCATCTGTTGATATAAAAACCGGATCCGTTTGTATAGCCATAATCAATTCCCTAATTTTATCAATGAATACCAGGGACACAGCACCTCTTGGATGATAAAATCAACCGCCCCCAATGGCATGAATAATTTCAATCTTATCTCCTGGCCTGATCCGAATACCGTCATACCGACTGCGCGAAATGACTTCCTGATTAATCTCGACAGCCAAACGCCGCCCTGTCAACCCCAACAGAGATACCAATCTGCTCAGGAAAATGTCATTGGTAACCTCTTGCAGTTTGCCATTCAGTACGATCTCCATAAGCCATACTCTATCAATTAATTTTTTATTTTACACTTACCAGCGACCTCCAGAACAATTTATCAGACGCCTTCCAATGTAACCGTGCACATCGCTCCCCAAAGATAATGAGCTCAAACCACTCTATACTGCCCGGTCTTTGCATAGCGAGTTGCTTGCGCGCTTGAACTATGAGTGGAAAGATAAGGCTCTTCAGGCAGAGATGAAACTGCACCTGCCAGACGACGCAGGGATGGCGGAGCAGCATTCAGAAGCTGAGCAGAAGCTGTGCCGGCCCCAAGCGCTACACCCCCGCCAAGGCACTGCTTTAACTAGGGTGCTTGATCTCCGCTACCCTGCAAAATCCGATGGTAGACCTCATCAATCGTTACACTGACGTATTGGGGAATACGTATTGTGTCCCTTTAATGTGCTTTAATGTGTCCAAGAAATAAAGCAGTACATCGAATTGGCATACAATAAGGTTGGTGGCTAATGGCTTCTAACCAAACGCTCCACCCGCCGAAAACCGCGTAGCGGTTTTCGGCGGGTGGAGCGTTTGGTTAGGTGTAAGAACATACCGAAATTATGGCGAAAGATAATCACCACTATGTACCACAAGGCTATCTCCGTGGCTTCACGATTGAAGGCGAGAAGTCTCTTGTCTGGGAGTATGATAAAAACACCGGGGAAATCTCTCGTCATCCCAAGTCAGTGCGTGACATATGTAGTGCGTGACATATGTAGTGAACACCACTATTACGCACAAAAACGTGAAGATGGGTCGGTTGATAATGAGTCGATGGAAGATGCCTTTCATGAAATTGAGGACAAAACCCCGAGAATTATCAAAAACATCACATTCCCCGGTACAGGGCAAAAAGTCACCTTGAATGATGAGGAGCGAGTAATATTGAGTTTCTTTACGGCTATTCAGTTATTTCGTGTTCCGAACTTCCGTGAAGGCATTGAAAAAATGCATCGAAAAATCGTGGAAACTACCTTGAGCCAAATAGTAGCCACCGACAAGCAGAATGGTTCGCTTCCACCAGAGGTTGAAGAGCTTTATGAACGTGGCGGAATAAAGATAGATATTGAGCGTTTTGTAAGTCTTGAACCCATGGTCAACTTGGCAAAGGAAGGATGCACCAGACTACTTGAAAAAGTATGGCATTTTGCGGCACCTGCTGCTGGAATGAGTTTCGTTACCTCTGATAATCCGGTTTACTATCAAACTCCAGAGGAATATAGAGATCAAATTAGGGCTTATCTTGAGCCACTACACCCCCTGTCTGAACTAACCGTGCCCCTTAGAAAGGATCTTTTACTGATTTTTAGTCCCTCAACAAAACTTACGCTGAAACAATATGATCTCCTTAACTGCACATCGGTACAACTCGACAAGCCTGATACGAAAAACATTAACAAGCGAACCACACTTGCTGCGGCAAGGCATGTATATTCTTGTGAAAGATCAGAGGCGCTAGCCCGAATGGTTGGCAAATTTAAAGGCTCGTTTCAGCGGGTAGTTGTGTGAACACCTGACAAGGCAAATCACCGGTGGCTAAAAGCGGCGCGGCTTTCGCTACGCTACCGCCACACCGCTTTTAGCCACCGGTGATTTGCGACGTTAGAGCAAAAAAACAAAACACAGCAGTAAATAATCTTGCAAAAGGGACGAAATGCGGACATAATGCCCTAAAATTAACCCGCAAAGAGGCTCGTCCATGCATCAAGTGCATCCACTGGATTTACTCAGAACCGCCAGGAACCAATACACACAGAAGCAACTTGCTGAAATCCTTGAAGTTGACGTAAGAACCGTTCGTAGATGGGAAGTTCGCGAAACCGATCCCCCCTCCTACCTTTCAGATGCAATCAGACAAAGAATACTGCCATTAGTCGATGATCAAAGCGATAATTCAAATTTTAAATTTATTGATCTATTTGCAGGAATAGGTGGTATCAGGCTTGGTTTTGAAGATCATGGTGGTAAATGTGTATTCACCTGTGAATGGAATAAATTTTCTCAAAAAACGTACTTGGCTAATTTTCCTCAATCATCTAACCATATATTTGCTGGTGATATTACAGAAATAGATGAAATGGATATTCCTGAGCATGATGTACTCTTGGCAGGTTTCCCTTGCCAGCCATTCAGCATAGCTGGTGTTTCCAAGAAAAATGCATTAGGTCGTCCTCACGGATTTGAATGTACAACACAAGGAACACTTTTCTTTGATGTGGCGCGGATAATAGCTGAAAAACAGCCAAAGGCATTCTTGCTGGAAAATGTTAAGAATCTACTTTCTCATGATAAGGGAAATACATTCAAAGTTATCCTGCAAACCCTTCGAGATGAGCTTGGTTATGAAGTTCACTATAAGGTTATAGATGGTCAGCATTTTGTACCACAGCACAGAGAGAGGATTTTAATTGTCGGATTCAAGGGAAAAACAGATTTTTCATGGGATGCCTTGCAATTACCGGAGAAGGGTGCTGTAAAGCTGTCATCAATTTTACATCCACAGAATGGAACCGAACTGGCAGAGGAACCCTACACAACTGGAGATAAAGCAAAAATAAATAGTAAATATACATTGACGCCAGAATTATGGGCTTATTTACAGGCATATGCAGAAAAACACAGAAAAGCAGGTAATGGTTTTGGGTTTGGCCTTGTTGATGGTAACAGTGTAACCAGAACATTATCCGCTCGTTATTATAAAGATGGCTCTGAAGTACTGGTGTCACAAGGAAAAAGAAAACGCCCTCGCAGGCTTACACCAAGAGAGTGTTCCCGACTAATGGGATTTCCTGAAAACTTTATTATCCCTGTAAGCGATACTCAGGCATATCGCCAATTTGGTAACAGTGTTGTCATGCCAGTCATGAAAGAAGTTGCCCGTATTATGATGCCGCATGTAAAAGTATTGCGTGAGCAGGAACTTTATGAAATGAAACAGGCATCCCTTGGGTTATGACTGATGTAGTAAGCCCTGAAACCCGCAGCCGAATGATGTCTGGAATTAGGGGAAAGAATACAAGGCCAGAAATGCTGATAAGAAGCCAGCTACATCAATCAGGGTATCGTTTCAGAATTCATGATTCAAAATTACCGGGCAAGCCAGATATTGTGCTTAAGAAATATCATGCAGTAATTTTTGTTCATGGGTGTTTTTGGCATCAGCATGAATGCCACTTGTTCAAGTGGCCTAAAACACGACTTGATTTCTGGAAGAAAAAAATCGGTCGAAATCACGATAATGACAAAATCATAATTGAAAAATTAATTTCTTTGAACTGGCGAGTATGTATTATTTGGGAATGCGCCGTAAAAGGTAGCAAAATTAAAAACTTACCAAATATAACTACATCCATTGATGAGTGGCTCAATAGCCAGGAAAACAGATTGGAGATTTCAGGTTGAAAAAAGGTTACTTGTCCCAGTATTTTGAAGGAGCTGCTGTTAAAATTTTAAGTGCCGTCGAAGCTGATGTGCTTTCCTCAAATCAACACGAATTCAATGGTGTTGAAGGTCTGAGAGACATTCTCGGCGAACCTGACGGTAAAGTCAGGTACAAAGCAAAGTTTCTCTATCTTACCGATCATGACGATGAGCCTGTTATCGAAGACGGGTTTTTAACATGGTATGACGCCAGGCAAAAAGCACGAGAAGAACGTGGTGTTATGCGTTGGGAATATCGACTTTATTTTCCAACAAATCTTGTTTCTCAGTGTGCCAATTCAGGAGATATTCTTGTTCTGGCAAAACAGCCCGACAATACACTACTTGCAGTCGTTGCTGAGGCTGAAACTACAATAGCCCAACAGATATTATGGCTGTTCGGTTTTTCTGATTTATCCCATCCCGGATTCTCAGTCCGCGAGGAACTTGAAACTGAACAGGATCGTATTGAATTTGCATCAAGATTTATACTTGAAAACATCGGTATTAGAGTTGAAGCAACAGAAGAAATATGGCTGGACGATATACTCTCTAAATTTAATGGTGGCTTTCCAGCGACCAGAGAATTCTCTGCTTATGCACGCTCTACTATCCCGGGTATAAACCCTCAAGATGGTCATGATGCCGTTTTAATGGCATGGATGGAGAGAGAAGAAATACTGTTTCGAACTCTGGAAAAACACCTGATTGGTGAGCGTTTATCCAAAGGCTTTGACGGTGATGTAGATGGCTTTATCTCTTTTTCACTTTCAGTACAAAATCGTAGAAAAAGTCGCGCCGGTCTGGCATTTGAGAATCATCTTGAAATCCTTTTCCAAGAGTGCGGAATTCACTATACGCGCACTCCTAAAACAGAAAACAAATCAAAACCAGATTTTATATTTCCTGGAATAGATGAATACAATACTCCAGACTTTAATCCACTGAATCTCACTATGCTTGGTGTCAAGTCTTCATGTAAAGATCGTTGGCGGCAAGTATTGGTAGAAGCTGACCGGGTCGAGCGAAAGCATTTGCTTACTTTGGAGGCGGCTATCAGTAAGAATCAAACAGATGAAATGGATTCAAAGAAATTACAATTAGTAATACCCAAAGGGTTATATGATACTTATTTACCTGAGCAACAAGCTTGGTTAATGAATGTTTCAGAATTTACAGAGCTTGTGCTAGGTCGTCAAAATTAACCTATCAAATATGCAAAAATGCTCTAACAAATAGCTCCAGCGGCAGTTTAAAGTGGCGCGTTTTTGCGAATGCAAAACAAGTGCCACTTTAAACTGCCGCTGGAGCACTGGAGCAAGGCGTTAGCTGTATCTCACGATAGTACATAAGTACAGTTATTATTTTCGTGAGCTATACTTTGTTGTGAACTGACGCCGAAAACACAGTAAGGTTTTATGACATCCTACCGTTAAAGTAATTACAACATTAAATGAGGTGTGCAATGAAAATTAGAGCTATTATACTTTTTTCAACAATTTCCATGATCGGTTTAACAGGATGCGCAGGAAAAACAGTACTCCTCAAAAATAGGGCTCTTCAGGAAAATCAGTGGGTAAAAATATAGCGGATTCGCAACAAGAGGGATAGTTTTACAGGAAATAAGGGTAGAGCATCCTGCTCCGATTCCGAGA
>VAOW01012580.1_pt1 | contig 13928 bp, 11 predicted proteins | sample 3393921 | NCBI WGS metagenome assembly VAOW01 (sample SAMN08290428, study PRJNA428436) | hydrothermal vent metagenome | isolation source: Deep-sea hydrothermal vent chimney | place: Indian Ocean: Southwest Indian Ridge | depth 2742 m m
CAAGGCTTACAGTGCAAGCCCTTGATTTGTAAGGAAAGTAAAAACCGCGCTTTTTGCTTGTTGTGAGATCATCATCAATGATGAAGGTCAGAAGCCGGATCAGGGCCCATAGACGGAGCGTAACCCTTCGAGATAAAGATCCTCCCTCGTTTTCCCTTTCCCGACGCCCGCTTCCGGATTCAGGCCAAGTTCACGTAAGGAATCCCTGGCGTAAGCCTTCTTTTCCGTGGTATTCATCTGTTTCCAATCCTCGGCATTCACCAAACCATCGCCCGTCTTGTCAAACCGCGCATCCGCCGATGGGCTTTCGGCATGTGCCGAGGCCGCGGCCAGCAGCGCCATACCCACAAGAAGCGGTCTAATAACGGTAATACTCCGGCTTGTACGGTCCATCCACCGGCACGCCGATATAATCGGCCTGTTCCTGCGAAAGCTTCGTCAGATTCACACCAACCTTGGCCAGATGCAGGCGCGCCACCTCTTCATCCAGATACTTGGGCAGGGTATAAACCTTCGCTTCGTATTGCCCCGTTTGATTGAACAACTCGATCTGCGCCAGCGTCTGGTTGGAAAAAGAATTGGACATGACAAAGCTCGGATGCCCGGTGGCGCAGCCAAGATTCACCAGCCGGCCTTCGGCCAGCAAGGTGATCCGCTTGCCATCGGGGAATATAATCTGATCTACCTGCGGCTTTACATTCTCCCATTCATATTTCTTCAGACTGGCCGCATCAATTTCATTATCGAAATGACCGATATTACAGACAATGGCCTGATCGGGCATCGCGGCCATGTGGTCATGGGTAATTACATGATAGTTTCCGGTCGTCGTGACAAAGATATTGCCCTGCTTGCAGGCGTCATCCATGTTCACGACGCGGTAACCTTCCATCGCCGCCTGAAGCGCGCAAATCGGGTCGATTTCCGTCACCCATACCGTAGCGCCCATGCCTTTAAGCGCCTGCGCACAACCCTTGCCGACATCGCCGTAACCCAGCACGATACAAATCTTTCCCGCAATCATGACATCGGTGGCGCGCTTAATGCCGTCCAGAAGCGATTCGCGACAACCGTAAAGGTTATCGAACTTGGACTTGGTAACTGAATCGTTCACATTGATGGCCGGAAACGGCAGTTCGCCGCGCTCCTGCATCTGATACAGACGGTGGACGCCTGTTGTGGTCTCTTCCGTTACGCCCCTGATCGCCGCCTTACGCCTGGAATACCAACCGGGTTTCCCGGCAAGCCGTTTCCTGATTGCCGAGAATAATGCCACTTCCTCTTCACTGGACGGGTTATCCAGTACCGATGAATCCTGCTCAGCTCTGGAACCCAGAATCACCAGCAACGTGGCATCGCCGCCATCATCAAGGATCATGTTCGGCGTTCCGCCATCGTTCCAGTCCATGATGCGGTGGGTAAACTCCCAGTATTCGTCCAGGCTCTCACCCTTGAAGGCGAACACGGGTACGCCCGTATCGGCAATCGCCGCCGCGGCATGATCCTGGGTGGAAAAGATATTGCATGACGCCCAGCGCACCTCGGCGCCCAGCGCCGTTAGCGTTTCAATCAGCACGCCGGTCTGAATCGTCATATGCAGGGAGCCTGCAATACGCGCCCCTTTAAGCGGTCGCCCGGCCGCATATTTCTTCCGGATCGCCATCAGGCCGGGCATCTCCGTTTCCGCAATCGCCAGCTCCTTACGGCCCCAACCGACCAGTGACATGTCGGCGACGATACTTTCCGTTGTGTTCTGTTCTATAGCACTCATGCTCATCCTCCGTTCATTTGCTTAAAATAAACGGGCACCGTTCAACTTGATGTGCGCCGAGCCTGACCGGTTGCCCGGTTGCAGCGCCCCTCGGCAAATAAGACGAACCGATCAGGCGAGCGCGGCTTTCAACGCCTCTACCTTGTCCGTGCGCTCCCATGTGAATTCAGGCAACTCCCGGCCGAAATGGCCATAGGCGGAAGTTTTCGCATAAATCGGGCGCAACAGATCAAGCGCCTGCACAATGCCTTTGGGACGCAGGTCAAACACCTCACGCACGGCATTGGCCAATCTGGCTTCATCCACGGCGCCGGTTCCGAAGGTGTTGATCATGACCGAAAGCGGATGGGCGATACCGATGGCATAGGCCACCTGCACTTCACAGCGCTCGGCCAGGCCCGCGGCGACAATGTTCTTTGCAACGTGGCGCATCATGTAGCAGGCCGAGCGATCCACTTTGGTTGGATCCTTGCCGGAGAAAGCGCCGCCACCGTGATGGCCGAAACCGCCATAAGTATCGACGATGATCTTGCGGCCTGTAACCCCGCAATCCCCGACGGGGCCGCCAATGACAAAGCGCCCGGTTGGATTGATGTGATACTCGGTGCCCGCATGCAGCAATCCGGTCGGGCCAAGCACCGGGTTGACCACCTCGTCCATCATGGCTTCCAACAAATCCTTATGCGACACATCCGGCTCATGCTGCGTGGAAAGCACCACCGTATCAATTGCGACCGGACGGCTTTTTTCGTAGCGTACCGTAACCTGTGACTTGGCGTCGGGACGCAAAAAATCGAGCCTTCCCGTCTTACGCACTGTTGCCTGTTTCTCCACCAGTTGGTGAGACAGATGAATCGCGGTCGGCATCAGTACACGGGTTTCGTTCGTCGCATAACCGAACATCTGCCCCTGGTCGCCGGCGCCCTGATCCAAATCCAGCCCTTCGCCCTCATTGACGCCCCGGGCAATATCCGCCGACTGCTTGTCGAGGCTAACCAGTACGGCGCACGACTCCCAATCGAAGCCCATACTTGAGCAGTTATAGCCGATTTCCTTAATGGCATCGCGTACAATCTGCTGATAATCAACGGTCGCTGAAGTGGTAATTTCGCCTGCTACCAGCACCATGCCGGTGGTCACCATCGTCTCGCAAGCGACACGTCCGTGCTTGTCCTGCGTCAGAATAGCATCCAGCACGCCATCGGAAATACGGTCGGCTACTTTATCCGGGTGGCCTTCGGATACGGATTCGCTGGTAAATACAAAATCACGGCTTATAGTCATTTCTACTCCTTGTCGAGAGGTTTCCAGAGGATGTATCAACAAACCTGACGGTGTGAAAGGTGGGGCAATCTAATCGTGGAGGCTTGCAAAGGGAAGAACAAACAGAACAAACACTGCTTCAGCGCCGCAGCAGCAGGCCCGCGCCGACGGCCGTCGCCAGCACCCCTGCCGGCAGATACCACGGCCCCGCCGCATACTGCATGGCCGCCATGCTGCCGCCCGCTACGCACACAATACCGCCCAGTCGCCGCCACAGGAACGGATCGGAAGAGGATGGCACGAATACGCCACCTTCCCGCCCGGCCAACGCCTGCTCGATCCGGGCAGGCAGTTCAAGCCAGCATTCCAGCCCCGCACGGACATCTTCCGCTCCCTGCTGCAGACGCGCCGCCGGCCCCAGGTTCTTCGCCACCCATTCCGCCACCAGCGGGCGCGCCATTTCCCAGATATTGGCCCGGTCGGCCAGTTCACGCGCTACGCCTTCGATAACCACCATCGTTTTCTGTAACAACAGCAATTGTGGCTGCGTTTCCATCTTGAACCTTTCCGTAACCGCAAACATGCAAAATAACAACTCAGCCAGCGAAATTTCGGCCAGTGGTCGGTTAAAGACAGGCTCCCCAATCTCGCGTAATGCATCCTCGAACGCCGATATGTTCGTACCGGCCGGTATATAACCGGCATCCAGATGCACCAAGGCCGCCCGGCGGTAATCCTTTTTCAGAAAGGCCAGCAACATTTCCGCCAGGTAACGGCGGCTTTTGATGTCCAGTCGGCCGACAATACCAAAATCCACCAGAATAATATCGCCATTGTTAGCCACGAAAATATTGCCGGGATGCATATCGGCATGGAAATAACCATCCACGAACGCCATGTGGAAAAACAGGCAGGCAGCACGTTCGCACAGATCCAGACAATCGTGCCCGGCGGCCACCAGATCCGCCCGTTCGTCAATGGAGATCCCGGAAATCCGCTCGATAGTCAGCACCTCGGTGTAGGTGTAGTCCCAAATCACGGACGGAACATATACGCCCTTCATCTTACACAGATTTTTGGCAAAGCGGGAGGCATGCGCGGCTTCCGCCCGCAGGTTCAGTTCTTCCTTGATGGTCGTGGCAAATTCCTCCACCACACGCGGCGCCTTCAAACGCCGGTATTCATGAAAGTACCGGTCAAACAGCCTGGCCAGCAATTTCAACAGCGCCAAATCGGCTTCAATGGTCCTGCGGATGGAAGGTCGGCGCACCTTCACCGCCACCGTCCGGCCATCATGCAGTTCGGCGAAATGCACCTGCGCAATCGAGGCAGCCGCGACCGGCGTTTCCTCGAATGACTTGAATATGCCGTCTTTGCCCAGCAGCGGTTTCTTGAATACCCGCTCCAGTACGCTGCGGATGGTGCTAAAGTCCTCCCGTGGTACGGCGTCCTGCAACTTTTTCAGTTCCAGCGCAACATCCAGCGGCAATAAATCCACACGGGTGGACAGCATTTGGCCAAACTTGATGAAGGTCGGTCCCAGTCGTTCCAGCACCAGCCGCAACTGTACGCCGAAGTCGCGTGAGACCTCGCTCTTCAGAACAATTCGCATCAACCATGCATAGGGCAAAAACAGATGCATGCGCACCGCCAGCGCGCCCATGCCATGCGTGACCAGCAAATGGGTAATCACGAGCAAACGCCAGCCCTGCCGGAATCCGGACCCAGGATGTAACACTAGCCGGAGTTCCGCTTTGATTTGCGTCCCGATTTTTTGGCGGGTGCGGACTTTTCCAATCGCGTGATTCGCGCCTTCATCCGGATCATCTTGCGTGCCGCGTCCTCCACGCCAGCCTGCCATGCTTCAAACTGCTCCCGATCCGGAATGCCCGCCTCTTTCAGGCACTGCCTGACCACATTGCGTGAAGCCTTCGATGCTTTGGCCTCCGTTGCAATCAGGACCTTTGCGGCCTGTGCCACGCGGCCGCCAAAGTATTCGCCGAATCCGGCGCGCAATTCCCGTTCCCAGTCAATATCCGCCGCCTGCAGCAGTTTCTTGAAACGCAGCATCGCCTCGGAATCTCCGGATAGTTTCAGCACCTGTTGAAACACCAAATCATCCGGATCCTCATGGGCGAAGCACAAACGTGAAAACCCTGCTGTCGTCGCATCAATGCGCACATCCGCTTCACCTTCAAATGACGTATGAACCCAGGGTTTACCCATGCGAAATCCCATATAGAAGACCGTGTTCATATCCCGCACCTGAATACGGAACACGCGATCATCCAGCCCTTCAAGCAGAGGTGTCAGAGAATTATCGCGGCTGAAAAACAGGTCCAGAACCGTGGTTAATACCACGGCCTGCACCGGTGCGGGAATCAGGCGCAAGGGAAGAAATATCAGACTCATATTATATTTTATATCCCCGGTGTAACGCCACCACGCCGCCCGTCATGTTCTCAAACCTGACCAGTTCAAAACCCGCCCGGCCCATCAACCCGGCGAAACGCTGCTGGCCGGGAAAGCGGCGAATGGATTCCACCAGGTACTGATAGGAAGCACGATCCCCCGTTACCCACTCGCCAATCCGGGGAATGATATTAAAGGACCAGGCGTCATAGGCAATATCCAGAAGGGGAAGCACTGGCCGTGAGAATTCCAGGCAGATGAATTGCCCGCCGGGCGTCAGCACACGGTGGAATTCGGAAAGACCGGCTTCGATATCGACGAAATTACGAATACCGAAGGCAATGGACACGACATCAAAGGACTCGTCCGCAAACGGTAACTTTGCGCCATCGGACCGGATGCAGTCCGCCCGCCCGGGCAATATCCCCGCATCAACCATCCGCCGCGCTCCTTCGGACAGCATCGGACCGCTCAGATCGGTCAGGACAACGCGGCCGCCCTCGCCCATTTTACGAAGCAGGCTCATGGAAATATCCCCGGATCCCGCGGCCACATCCAGAATGCGCGATCCGGTACGAATGATCGTGGCAGCCGCCATGCGCCGTTTCCACAATCGGTGCAGACCGCCGCTCATCAAATCATTCATCAGATCGTATTTTTTTGCCACTGAAGAAAATACGCCCATCACCCGTTGCCGTTTTTCCGCCGAACTTACGGCTTCAAAACCGAAATGCGTCTGCTGTTCCATGCGCCAATCATAACAGTCTCGCGCGCTCTCTCCAACCGCAAGTAACCACTCCGAATCCGCATAAATTGACGCAGCGGATGGCGGGGTTCCGGCTGATTGTCTGCTTTCATCGGATTTTATACATATTTTACAAGTGGCTCTCGATCGTCAGGCAGGATACTATTGCGCCCGTTGCAGGTTCATTGAGGAGGGCCGGTATGCGTGGAACTACAGGCGAAGGAGCCATGATGTGCGGTATTCCGGGGTATGTCCGGCCCATAAACGGGTCGGCGATTTAAGCCATGGCAACGATACTGATGGTGGATGACGAACCCATACTGCTTGATTTGTATCACGATGTGCTGGAACCCGATCATCAGGTTCTGTTAGCCGGATCGGTCGGCGAAGCCATCAGGATATTGGCGGATCAGGAAGTAGACGCCGTGGGATGCGATTACCATCTGGGCGTTGGCAGCGGCGCGGATGTGGTGGCATGGATACGCGCGCACAAACCGGATCTGCTTGCAAGAACCATCATCATCAGTGGCGATGAAGCTCCGTCCGTAGACGGGGATGGTGTATTGCTTCTGTACAAGCCCGTACCCATCGAAACGCTGCTGGAGGTTTTTGGCGCATGGTTCACGGGGGCGAAAGCCCGTGCCTGACGGGGCAACGCCCGTACCAAACAGAATCAGTGTGAGGTTCAACCTGTTTATGGCCGTATGCCTGGCCATAATTCTGGGAGGTGGTCTGTACTGGCTCAATGAACGGGGGCGCTCACTGATCGAACAGGATCAGGTGGAACAGGCTGAAACAACGGCCGATACCGCTATCAACGGCCTGAAGAGTATCATGCTGGCCGGTCGCGGCGACACCGCGCATACATGGCTGGATCGTATATCAAAACAGCCTTCCATTGATTTCGCCCGTATCTACCGCCTGGATGGCGTGGAGGCGTTTCACGATCTGAGTACGGTGAATGCGGTCAATGATTTCCTTGGCGAGCAGCGTTTTCACCGCGCCTTGATTCCCGGCGGCGGCCGCATCAGGCCATCCCTGAAACCGGCCTTCGCGGGCGTGCTGCGCTCGGGCCGGGAGGCGGAATTACGCAAGCCCGGAGAACTCACCATTCTCTATCCCATCCATGCTGAGCCTGCTTGCCTGAAGTGTCACGGCTATACCGGCAACGCGCTCAGGGGCGTGCTGGTCATGGGCCTGACGACAACCGCCTCCGCCTCACGCATGAAGAAGCTGTTATCCGACGCCACCCTGGGGTTACTGACTGTCATTCTGCTGTTTGTTATCATATCCGCGATTGCTTTCTGTAAACTGATCATCAGACCGCTTGAGGATCTCCATACCGCGGCCAAAACCATCGCGACGGGAGATCTGGGATACCGTATCCGTTCCAAACGTCGGGATGAGTTCGGGGTGGTCGCCCGTGCGCTGGATCAACTGGTTGAACACCTGGAACAGAGGATTACCGCGGAGGCGGAGCAAAAGAAGCGGCAGGCATTACTGACCGAAGCAGTCATCAGCCTGTCACGCCAGACCGCGCAAGAGGATATCCTGCGTCATGTGGGCGAACTGGCGATGAAGATAGTGAAAGCGCGCTATACGATGGTTGCCTATGTGGACGCGAAGGGGGAGCGTCACCTGATTCCGCTGGGCGTCAGCGAGGAGGAGAAGGCGGCGATTTCCCATCCGCCCAGGGGTGAAGGACTGCTGGGGCTATTCTGGAACGGCGGAAAATCAGTGCGGGTCAACGATATTGCAGCTAATCCGGTGAGCATCGGATTTCCGGAAGGTCATCCGCCCATGCAAACGCTGTTGGGCGTGCCGATCATCTTTGCCGGAGAGCCTCTTGGCGCCATCTATCTGACGGATCGGCCGGATGGCAAGCCGTTCAGCGAGGATGACGAACGCATGATCAACACGCTTGCCTCCGCCTGCGCCATCGCACTGTCCAATTTACGCAATACCCGGTCGGAACTGGCCGGAGTGAACCGGCGTCTGCATTCAAGAGAGATCGAGCTGGAACTGATGAACGAGGATCTGACGCACGCCAACGAAGCGAAAAGCCAGTTCCTGGCCAATACCAGCCATGAGTTGCGCACGCCGCTCAATGCGATTATCGGATTTTCTGAATTGCTGAAGAATCCGAAGATAGGCGTCCTGAGCGACAAACAGAAGCGCTATGTGGATCATGTCCACGTTAGCGGCAAACGGCTGCTGACCCTCATCAACGATTTACTCGATATCAGCAAGATCGAGGCGGGTATGATGGCGATTAAAGAAACCCTCTGCCAGCCATGCGAGATTGCGCGGGGCGTGGTCAACGAGTTGGCGCCGTTGGCTGCGCGGAAGCATATTACGCTCACATTGAGGCATGACTGTCCGGATGACGAGCAGGTGATTCTCGATGCCGGCAAACTGCAGCAGATAATTGTGAACCTGACCGGCAACGCCATCAAGTTTACGCCTGAAGAGGGCAAGGTTGATGTGTGGCTGGGTCTGAAGAAAACGAGCCCGAGCGAGCGGATTGTCGAGATGATTGTCAGCGATACGGGGTACGGCATCGCGCCCGAGGATCAGGAAAAGATCTTTGAGCCCTTTGTTCAGGCCAATGCCGGGCTTGCGCGCGAGCATGGCGGCACCGGACTGGGGCTTGCACTGACCCGGCGGCAGGTCAATCTGCTCGGCGGTTCCATCCGCCTCTCCAGCGAATTGGGGCATGGCAGCCGGTTTACCGTTGAATTGCCCGCCGAACCGGCTGGCGGACCCGTTGATGAACAGAAGGAGTCACAGATTTCAGGCGATACGGAATCGACCGAAATCGAGCCGGCGCGCGGGCCGCGCCCCAGGATACTGGTGATTGATGACGATGCGAAGCGCGCCAAAGCGGTGATGACATTGATGGAGCAACAGGATTATGAGGCGCGCCACTCGGATATTTCAGATGCCGCCGGGCAGTGTGAAAGCCTGTGCGTCTATGTGATTACACTGGGTATTCCGGCTGAAGAGGGACATCTTCATCCGTACCTGCAAACGCTGAGGGCGCAAAAGGCCACCCGTGATTTGCCGGTCATACTGGTGGGAGGCAACCCCGATAATCTGGAGTTTTCGACGGGCCCTGTCGGCGTGGTGGAGAAAGGCATCAAACAGCAGGAACTCCTGGATATGATTTCCCGCTATTGCCACTACATTCCGGCGCACCCCGAGATTCCCTCCGTACTGGTGATTGATGATGAGCTATCGGTGCGTGAATTCCTCAGGGAGACGCTGGTGGAGGAAGGATTCCGGGTCCTGCTGGCATGCAGTGGCCCGGAGGGCGTGCGGATGGCGGTGGATCGGGATCCGGATATGATCATCCTGGACCTGATGATGCCGAAAGTCAGCGGCTTTGACGTGATCGGGCAGCTTAACCGTCATCCGGTGACGGTTAATACTCCGATTGTTATTTATACGGCCAAGGATTTAAGCCGTGAGGAGGCGTTGCAACTGGGGCGTAAAGCCGAAAGCGTCCTGATCAAGGGTGCCGACAGTCGCACGGATCTGGTGCGGCAGTTACATAAAATGGAACTGCTTTATCCGGTGCGCGCCCACCTGATTGATCCGGTGCTGGATTGTTTCAACAGACGCTATATGGAACGGCGGCTGGAGGAGGAGGTCTCCAATGCCAAACGTCACGCGCTCCGGTTTTCTCTGGTCGGCTGGCAGGTTGATAACTATCGTGCCTATGTTGATCAACATGGCGAACGTTGGGGAATCGCGGCACTGAAGGATATGCTGGAAACGGTGCGCATGGTCACGCGCCGGGGTGATATTTGTGCATGCATGGATGAGGCCGGGTTCATGCTGCTTCTACCGGGCATTACGTCGGAGAGCGCCATGCAGGTCTCTGAAAAGTTACGCATTCGCATTCGACATCAGCGCTTCCTGTTGCCGGATGAACACACGGGAGAGCTTCGCGCTTCCTTTGCCGCAGTCTGTTTTGGAGAGGATACGGAGGATGCACAGGGCCTGATGCGGCTGCTCAGAGGCAGGCTGGAGGGAGCGCTCCGCGCGGGCGGGGATCAAGGTTGTTATGGAGGTGAAGTATGATCAGGGTTTTGATTGTGGACGACAATATGCTGAACCTGGAATTGGCGGCCGACGTGCTGGCGCTGGCGGATTTTAATGTGATCGCCGCAAGCTCCGGCAAGGAAGGCGTGGAACTGGCCCTTCGGCATCATCCCGATCTGGTGCTGATGGACTTGCGCATGCCGGAGATGAGCGGGCTGGAAGCCATGCAGGCACTGCATCGCAATGCGGCGACGCGCGATATTCCGGTCGCCGTGCTGACGGCTTCGGCCATGAAGGGTGACGAGGAACGCCTGCTAAGCAGTGGTTTTTTTGCCTATCTCGAGAAGCCCATCGATCCCTCATGTTTTGCGGAACAAGTGGCAGCCCTGTTGGCCTGAACTGCTGAAATAATGATCAGAATACCGCATGCCGGACATGAAGCCGACTATGAAGCCGACTATGAAGCCGACTATGAAGCCGACCATGAAGAATTGCAGACAAGCCATGCGTTTGTCCACGCCATCGTGGAAAACTCTCCGAACGGTATCGTGACGGTGGATGACAAGGGTATTATCCGGTTATTCAATCCCATGGCGGAGCGATTGTTTGGCTATACGGCGAAGGAGGTGACTGGAAAGAATGTCAGTATGCTGATGCCCGAGCCATACCGCAGTGAACATGACGGATATATCCGGCATTACCTGGAAACCGGCCAGCCCAGGGTTATCCGCGGATCCGGGCGCGAACTGACCGGCTTGGGGAAAGCGAATGAGCCTGTTCCCATTGAACTGATGGTTGCGGAAATGCGGGTAGGGGACCAACGCTATTTTCTGGGATTCATTCATGATATTACAGAGCGCAGACAACGGGATGCACAACTGGAGTACATGGTCACCCATGATTCGGTTACCGGTTTGGTCAATTGGGATAAACTGGCCTCCCGTATCAACGCGGCGATTGCCGTCAGTGAACCATTCCTGCTATTTTATCTAAGTCTGGATCGTTTTCAGGCGATCAATGAAGTGCTGGGGCGCAGCGCAGGCGATCAAGTGTTGCTCAAGGTGGGGGAACGTCTTGTTTCCAAAAGCAGGCGCGGTGAGGAAATCGCCCATATAGGAGGCAGCGTCTTTGCACTTTTGTATCCCAATCCGGAAGGCGTTCTCAAGGCGCTGGATATGGCGCGGTCGATCCACGCCTGCCTGGAGATGCCATTGCAACTGGAACAGTTCAGTGTGGATACCGAAGCATCCATCGGCATTGTCAGCTACCCTGATCATGGATGCAACGCGGAGGATTTATTGCGGCATGGGCAGATCGCCATGCAGGCCGCCCGGGATCGGCAAATCATGCTGGCCGTTTACGATAACGAGATGGAATTCTATCAGCTCAGGCACTTGACGTTGGCTGGTGAACTGCGGCATGCCATTGAGGCTGGCGAACTGGTCGTTTATTATCAACCCAAGGTTGATATGTCCAGTGAACACATTACCGGCGTCGAGGCTCTGGTGCGCTGGCAGCATCCCGAAAAGGGAATGATTCGTCCGGATTTATTCATTCCGATGGCTGAGGAAACCGGCATTATCCATCCTTTTACCGCATGGTTGATCGAGGAAGTCTCGCAGCAAATCAGGCAATGGCAGAACAGGGGAATTGATTTGGTGGTGGCCATCAATCTTGCGCCACGTAATCTGCTGGAGGCGGATCTGCCCGGACGCCTTGAGCGCGCCATCATGAGCCAGGGCATTCATCCGGAACATTTCATGATGGAAATTACGGAGCGGGGATTTATTGCTGACCCCCAGCGGGCCATGGCTACGCTGAATCGTATCCATGAAATAGGTATGCCAATTTCGATTGACGACTTTGGAACAGGCTATTCTTCGCTGGCATACCTGAAGGACATGCCCATTGATGAACTCAAGATCGATCAAAGTTTTATCAGCGCCATGAACGAGGATGCGGGCACCCTGACCATCGTGCAGACGATCATCCAGATGGCCCATTTTCTCGGTCTTGAAGTGACGGCGGAAGGCGTGGAATCAGCGGAGGAATGGCGTCGGCTGGAACTCATGGGGTGTGATCGGGCGCAGGGCTATTATATGGGCAAGCCGATGCCCGTGGAGGAACTTGAACGCTGGCTGCTTGACTCGCCGTGGCGTCGTCAGGCCCACAGGGTGAAATAACGCCCCTGTTCACCGGAGACGCAAACAAACGGATGAATTCCGGCAAAGAAAATACTATCCTGCGCTCCCTTTCAGGTTTGACAGTAACTTAACAGCACAGGAGAACACACCATGGCAATGACAGTTTATTACGAGGACGATGCCGATCTTGCAATCATTCAGGGGAAGAAAGTAACCATTCTGGGCTATGGTTCCCAGGGGCATGCCCACGCCCTGAATCTTAAAGAATCCGGCGTGGACGTTACAGTCGGACTGCGCAAGGGATCGTCATCCTGTGCCAGGGCAGGGAATGCCGGGCTGAAAGTGGCCGAAATCGCCGATGCCGTGAAAGGCGCGGACGTGGTCATGGTATTGCTGCCGGATGAGAATCAGGCGCAGGTGTACCGTGACGCCATCGAGCCGAACATCAGGAAGGGCGCGGCGCTGGCCTTTGCGCATGGCTTCAATATTCACTTTGCCACCATCAAACCGCGCGATGATCTGGATGTGATTATGATTGCACCCAAGGGGCCGGGACATATGGTGCGTCATACCTTCACCGAAGGCGGCGGCGTTCCCAGCCTGATTGCCGTAGATCAGGATGCCTCCGGCAATGCCAGGGCGCTGGCGCTTTCCTATGCGAAGGCCAATGGCGGAACCCGTGCCGGCGTGATTGAAACGACCTTCCGCGACGAATGCGAAACCGACCTGTTCGGCGAACAGGCCGTGCTTTGCGGCGGCCTGACCGCATTGATTACCGCCGGTTTTGAAACGCTGACGGAGGCGGGTTATCCGCCCGAGATGGCTTATTTTGAGTGTTTGCATGAAGTAAAGCTGATTGTGGACCTGATCTACGAAGGCGGCATCGCCAATATGCGCTATTCTATATCCAATACGGCCGAGTATGGCGATCTCACCCGCGGTCCGCGCGTGGTTAACGAAGAAACCAAGGCGGAAATGAAGCGGATATTGAAGGAAATCCAGTCCGGCGAATTCGCCCGCGAATTTGTGGAAGAGTGCAATTCCGGCAAGATTTCCATGAACGCCAAGCGCCGTCTGGCTTCTGAACATGAAATTGAGCGTGTGGGCGGGCAACTGCGTTCGATGATGAACTGGATCGGCCAGTCCAGGATTGTGGACAAATCGAAGAACTAGCCTGGACTCTTCATCAATACTGGTCCGGCTTCGATAAACAGGCAAACGGGAGGCTGACGCCTCCCGTTTTTTATGTTCCCTATAGCCAGCTTTAATCAATCGCATCACAGGTTTAAACGAGCCTTTGGTCAAGGCATATTACCTGAAAGGTGAGCTACGAATGATTGGGCATCAACCGGACAAGGAGCGTGCAGGTTAACGACAGGGGCCGGGACCAGACTTCGGTGTCAGGCAAGAGAGGGGAGACTTGTTTTGCCGATCGTAACTACTCAGCACCCCCCTGGATTTTATTCTCTGGCAAGGCGCGAGAAGCGCAGAATCCGTAGCATATGGGTCATATGTGAGGATTTGAGCATCGCAGGAACGCCGCCAG
>VAOW01003617.1_pt1 | contig 13881 bp, 16 predicted proteins | sample 3393921 | NCBI WGS metagenome assembly VAOW01 (sample SAMN08290428, study PRJNA428436) | hydrothermal vent metagenome | isolation source: Deep-sea hydrothermal vent chimney | place: Indian Ocean: Southwest Indian Ridge | depth 2742 m m
AGAAGAATTTACAGTAACTTTGATTAGAAAAAAAACAATAGAATGAAAAAGATGCTTTTAAGAGGATTTCATGGGGAAATGTTGTTTATGCCTGAAGCTCTAATATGAATATACACATGAGCAAAATAAAGTATAACTGACATATTTCCACGGTTAAATATCGTGTGGTTCTACGCTATGTGAGACTGTGTGAAAACCAGATGTTATATGAATTTATCACATAATTTTTTATTTGGAGGATATATATAGTTTATTTTTATGAAAACATGTGTTTTTACACAACCTGATATTAATTAGCGAAGGGCGTAGTGTCCTCGTTGGAGTAGTAGTTTATTTTACAACCAACCGAAAGATAGTTATATATTCGCATATACTAATATCCTAAATTAATTAAAAAAATCAAATTGTTGAGGTATGAGTATGACAAAAAATGTTTTAATTATTTATGAAGGAGCAATGTGCTGTTCAACAGGAGTTTGTGGTCCAGAGCCAGATAAAGAGTTGATAGAATTTAATGAGTCATTGAAGAAACTGCGAATGGAATTCATGGACATAGAAATAATAAGGGCAAACATATCCTTCAACATAAACATGTTTCTGGAAAACATGGAGATTTCTCAATTAGTTAAAGAAAACGGCCAAGATATACTTCCAATCATAACCCTCAATGGAAAGATAGCTTCCAAACAAAAATATCTAAATTACGATAAACTAAAAACAATTTTAAACTGTGGAGAAAAATGATTGAAGAGAATATAATGCCCTCAAGAGGTGAAACAAAGTTCATATTTTTCTCTGGTAAGGGGGGAGTTGGTAAAAGTACAATGAGTTGTGCTACTGCTGTGTGGCTTGCGAAAAAAGGTTACAAAACATTGATTGTTACAACAGACCCTGCTCCTAATCTTTCAGACATGTTTGCTCAAGAAATTGGCCATAAAATCACCAAAATAAATGGAATTAAAAATTTGTCTGCAATTGAAATAAGTCCTGATGTCGCTTCTGAAGAATACATAGAAAGAGTTATTGCTCCAATGAAAGAGATTCTTGATGAAAAGAATCTACAAGTGATTAAAGAACAATTGAATAGCCCTTGTGTTGAAGAGGTTGCAGCATTTGATAAATTCATAGAATTTATGGATGACCCACAATATGATGTTGTTATATTTGATACAGCTCCAACAGGCCATACCATCAGGCTTTTGGAACTTCCAGCCGGTTGGAGTGCAGAGTTAGAAAAAGGCGGCTCTACATGCATTGGTCCTAGCGCTTCTTTGCAGAGTGCAAAATCAAAATATGAAAAGGCAATTTTATATCTCAAAAACAATGATAAAACATCTTTCGTCTTTGTAATGAGGCCTGAAACCTTATCTATTCTAGAAACAAATAGAAGTTCAAAAGAACTTGTCAAATCGGGAATAAAAACAAGTATCCTAATAGTAAATGGAATATTGCCAGAAGAAGTATGTACAGATGAATTTTTCAAAAAGAAAAGAGAAGAACAACAAAAAGCAATAAAAAGAATTCAGAATGAATTTAAAGGCATTCAAACGATGTTTTTCTCTCTTTTAGAATCTGAAGTTTCTGGATTAAACCTATTGAAACAAATAGGAGATTTCTTGTATGAAAATAAAAAGCAAACTATTGAAATTGATTCATCTGAAGAACAAACAATAAAAAAATTCTGTTTTAAGGACAATCTAAAAGTTAAAAGTGTTTATAACATGCTTACGCCTCTAAATGGAACAAGATATGTTTTCTTTATAGGCAAGGGTGGTGTCGGCAAAAGCACAATTGCCTGCACGACGTCTGTGTTTTTGGCAGATAAAGGTTTTAAAACATTGATAGTCACAACGGACCCTGCATCTCATTTGCATGACATTTTCGGAGACAATGTAGAGCATGAACCCACAAAAATTGAAGGTTTAGATAATCTATTTGCTGCAAGAATAGACCAAAGGAAAGCATTGGAAGAGTATAAAAAAAGAATATTGGAAGTAGTTAAAGACAAAGATGAAGAAACAAAGAAATCAGTAGAGGAAGATTTAAACTCTCCGTGCTCTGAAGAAATGGCAGCATTTGAGAAGTTCATGAGCTACTTTGAATTAGATGGCTATGATGTAATAATTTTTGACACAGCACCGACAGGGCATACGCTTAGATTGCTGGAGCTTCCTTCGGACTGGAAGGGGTTTATTGATTTGGGAACATTAACAAAGAAAACATCTGACGAAACAAAAAACAGGTATGCCAATGTTATAGAAGCTATGCGAAACAAGGAAAAAAGTACTTTTGTTTTTGTGGTATATCCCGAATATACTCCAATAATTGAAGCATGGCGTGCATCAGAAGACTTGAAAAAACAGGTTGGCATAGAAACCAGTTCAGTTGCAGTTAATTACTTGCTACCGAATAATTACGGAAAAAACAAATTTTTCAATAGTAGAAGAAAACAACAAGAAAAATATTTGGTAGAAATAGAAAATAGGTTCAAAACACCTTTATTTATGGTCCCTCTACTTGACAACGAACCAAAAGGTTTGGAAGACCTCAGGAAATTAGGCTCAAAAATCTTTAGTGATTAAAAATGGAAAAATGAAAAGTCTTGTTAAGAAAGTGAATGACCTGAAAGCAATTATTGAATGTGAAGAATACAAGAATTTTATCAGATATGTATTGTTTGTTTTTAGAAAATATTTGAAATTCATAAGTGATATAGTCCTGCTTAGTTATGGTTATTTACGTTCAGAATATCTTTTTTGCGTAGATAATTAAGATCATCTTATGAAAACAATTTTAGTTTTTTAGTTAGATCAAATTAGGGTGTAGTCGATATTTAAAAAAGGGCAATTGTGAATAATTAGATGGTTTACAATCAAAAAATGTGTTTTTTGGGCTTGTTAAACAGACATTTATAATCATAAGTTTCATTGACTGATTCAGATATCATTACAATGGATATAAAGGAACATATATGTATATAAAGCGCTAGCAAGGCGCTAAACTGGACCGCTATTTGCCGACACTTTACAGTGGCTGGTGAGCTTGGTCGTTAAAATCATAAAAGGGAAAATATGTCAGACGGAAAAATTGAAAAATTGGCTGTATTAATAGATGCAGACAACGCCCAACCTTCTATTGTTGACGGGCTACTATCGGAAATCGCAAAGTATGGGACAGCTAATGTAAAAAGGATTTATGGTGACTGGACGCTGTCAGGTCTTAAAGGATGGAAGGAAGTTCTTTTACAGTATTCAATACAGCCCATACAGCAATTTGGATATACTTCAGGGAAAAATGCAACCGACAGTGCATTGATAATTGACGCAATGGATTTACTTTATACTGGCAAATTTGAGGGTTTTTGCATTGTATCCAGCGATAGTGATTTCACTAAGTTAGCGTCAAGGATAAGGGAAGCCGGTCTTTTTGTATATGGATTCGGGGAGAGAAAAACCCCTAAAGCATTCGTTTCTGCGTGTGATAAGTTTATTTTTACTGAAGTGCTGCGCTCCGAAGATGATTATAGTGAGGAAATAAGACGCAAGACAACCAGTGAACTTAATAAAGACATGAAACTCGTTAATTTATTAAGAAACGCTGTTGAGGCATCTTCAGACGATTCTGGTTGGGCTTATCTTGCATCCGTGGGTAGTAACATTGCCAAGCAGGCACCAGAGTTTGACCCACGAAACTATGGTTACAAAAAGTTGGGGGAACTTGCATCAGCAACAAAGTTATTCCAAATCGAAGAAAGAGCTGTTGGCGATGGACAATCAAAGGTAATTTATTTAAAAGATAAAAGAAAGAAATAAAGAGAAAAACTTCTAACAATGCAAATTCAGCTGACACAAAAAAGTGGCGTGGCTGGTTTGCGACGTTAGGGTACAAAGAATAAACCACATAATAGATTGTAATTATGATTAATAATCAGCAGATATCAGCAAGTGCATTAGCGAAAAAATACAATATTCCGGTTAAAGAGATGTTCGCTCATCTCCTCCAAATGGGATTGATTGAAAAGAAAGGAGATGCATGGTCGTTGACAGACCAAGGTATCAAGGTGGGTGGCAAGTTTGTTATAAACAAACAATATGGCAAATATATTACTTGGCCAGAAGGATTAAAATTAAACATTTCATCAGGGAAATTAATTACAGCAACTGCCATTGGTAAACATTTCAGCCTCTCTGCAAACAAGATAAATTATATTTTATCTGAGTTAGGATGGACTCAAAAAGCTATTAAAGGGTGGCGTGTCACGCTTCAAGGTGAAAAAAATGGTGGATCGCAGGATGAAGATAAAAAATCTGGAATTCCCTATGTTAGATGGCCTGAGTCAATACTTGAATCCAAGATACTTAAAAGTTCAATACAAGATATAAAAGGCACAAAAGAGGTTGAACCCAAAGGAAAAGAGTCATCAGATAAAGAGAATGGATTCAGAGAAAAATTTATCGCTAAACATCGTGCGACAGATGGCCACTTTGTACGTTCAAAAGCTGAGGTGATAATAGATAATTGGCTTTATATTGCTGAAATAGTTCATGCCTATGAAAGAAAGCTGCCAATAGAAGAAGATGTATATTCTGATTTTTATATTCCAACGGGGAAGGTTTATATCGAATTCTGGGGGTATGAAAACAACGAGAGATACCTAAAAAGAAAAAAAGAGAAACAAGAAATTTATAAAAAATACGGTTTCAATTTAATTGAATTAACCGATGACGAAGTTCTTAATCTCGATGATGTGTTGCCAAGATTTTTGCTAAAATATGGTGTGAAGGCCTATTGATAGTGCTCTAACAAGGCAAATGCACTCGGACGGCAAAAGGCGCCACTCCTCATCGTCTTGCTTGCAGAGACACAGGAGTTAGACGTGGTAGAAACCAAAGTGCTGGACAACGTATTTAAACGCATCGTTCAGCTGGGGGAACACACAAATCACATTATCCACTCAGCATTGTTTATTGATTTCAAGAATCCCGAAGACATCAGAAATGGACTTCTTATGCGTTATAAGCCAGAGCCTACCAAAAATGGAGCTAAAGATGATCCAAGTAAGTTCCCAATTGCCTAGGTCAAGATGATAACGGAAAAGGCGAGAATCCTTGATGATATCATATATCAGCTGAATATATGTATCTACACAAACAGGAGGCGTTCGCTATTAGTTCAATCATGGACTTCTTTCAGACAGGGAAGAAAGGCTAACAAGGGGCTGCATCGGGTTAAAGATTAATGGAAGATAACATAAAACGTGCAGTTCGCCTAAAAAAATCGTTTATTCATGTTATTGTGTGCACAGGGGAATTGTGAAAGAACTGACATTTAACTTTGATAGTATTGATAACGGTTTTAAGTGCAGGCGCTGTGGCAGATGTTGCTTCGGAGACAGCAGGAGTATAGGCATAAAACTCTTCTATCAGGAAGTATCGCAGATACAGGAGCATCTTTCATCTAAAAGCTCTGATTGCATGGAAGAATTTGCCTGGGACTATGCCACCTTTGCAGGTATGGCAGAGTTCATAGGAAACCCTGAATTTTTTAAAGACCTTTCAAACCAGCTTCAGGACTTCTTTTTTGCAGTGGGAAGAAGTTTTGACTCCAGCAACTTCTTTGTCGAGTACTATGTTCTAAAAACTCTGCAGGATTCAGGCAGATGCATATTCTTCAATCCTCTTGCCAGTACATGCTTTATCCATGAGGCAAGGCCAATGACATGCAGACTATACCCTTACTATGCCACAATAGACCTTGGCAGAGGCAGAATAAAGTTCAGAGAATACAGCGAAGAATGCATGGGATTGACTAAAGAAGATAAAAGCGATGCATTGAAGCTCAGCGGTGAAGCCATTGCTCTTGCTTCAACCATAAGGGGGCATTATTCCACTCTGGCAGAATTTCTGGGTGGTGAGGAAAGTCTTGCAATTAAGAAGCTCTTTATTACAGGTCTGGAGTACAGGGAGGCTACAAAAGAAGAGGCAGAAAGGGAATATAAAAAGATGACCTCCTCAGAGGCATCGCATATCAGGGACCATTTTCTTGAAAATAAACTTATCAAAGCCAGCTCCAGCTATATTGACAGATTATCTGGAGGTTAAGATTATAGCCCCGGGCGGATTCGAACCGCCGTCGCAGGATCCAGAGTCCCGCATGATTGACCTCTACACTACGGGGCTGTCTTCAGGCACTCTTTTAGGCATAAATTTTTATTAACATGGGTAAAAGTTGAAGAAGATGAAAGCTTATATTGAGATTCTCAGGCCTGTAAACTGTATAATGGCGGCTTTTGCTGTAGGCATTGGAATACAGATTTCTGGAGCAACTCTGTATTTCAGTAAAATACTTCTCATAGTTCCTCTGGCTTTTATTGTAGCCTTCTTAATATGCGGCTTCGGGAATGTTATAAACGATTACTTTGACTACGAAATTGACAGAATAAACAGGCCTTCACGCCCTATTCCTAGTGGAAGAATAAGCCTTGAAAATGCCCATATATATGCTATTGTGCTTCTAATATCTGGCAATATTCTGGCAATACCTCTGGGAGAGGCAGCCCTTGCTATGGCAGTATTCAACTCTATCATACTTTACCTCTATGCCTGGAGGATTAAGAATAGAGGTGGTCTTCTCAAGAATATAACTGTCAGTTACCTCGTTGCTTCTCCCTTCATATATGGTGGAATTGTTTCAGGAAAACCTGAGTCAACTCTGGTTCTGGCTGCCCTGGCAGGTCTAGCAAACATCAGCAGGGAGATTATTAAGGATATTGAGGATATCAAAGGAGATTCAAAATATGCAAAAACTCTGCCATCTAAGATTGGAATAAGAAAGTCTTCCTTAGTTGCATCTATATTTTTAATCTTAGCCGTTGCCATAAGTCCTATCCCCTACATCACAGGGCTTCTTGGTATTTACTATATTCCCGCTGTGGTTTTAACGGATATGATTTTTTTAGCTGTAGTTTTTGAACTTCTGGGACTCAGGGAGGGTTATGCAAAAAAAATTCAGAAGGAAATAAAGATTGGAATGCTTTTTGGATTGGTAGCCTTCCTGCTTGGCAGTTTCCATTAAGATTATCTCAGGTCTTTAATTCTCCCAAGGTAGGTGCTATCCAGAAGATAAGCCCCTGCATTTTCAATATCCACAAGTCCATGATTGAATAAAGGGCCGAGAGGTGTTTCGTCTGAATTGAAGGCTATACCGGATATCAGGGGGCTGAAGGCAGGCATTACAACAAGATTTGAAGTTCCTTCAAAGAGGTTTTTACCCTTCTCTGTGAACCCCGCTTCAATCCATGCCTTTTCTCTGCTTGCACCGAGAGAGTCTCTGAATAATATGGCGGGATGACTATGAGCTATTAAAACATACTTTCCTGTTTCACACAGTGTTATATGTCCGTGGCTGAGAGTAACCTCGCCTATATCCAGCCTTTTCACAATCTTCAGTTCTGGAACGATATGTTCTACAAGAGAGTCGTGGTTGCCTTTAACAAGCACAACTTCAGCTTTTTTACTCACTTCCTCAATAAGCTCGGAAACATGCCTGTATTCATGCCAGTTTGCCTTTGGAATATTGTGCTTAAGGTCTCCAAGTATGATGAGCCTTGAGGCACCCGAGATTTCAAGAAGATCAAGAATTTTTCTTTTAATTTCTCTGACAGAGGGAGGAAGAGAGATACCTCTGGCAGAAAATTCCCTTTCTATTCCAATATGAAGGTCAGCTATTACCAGCGAATCCTCAATTAAGCAGGCAGCTTCATTGTAGAGTTTCTTTATCACAATTTTTGAGGCATTATTAACATAAGCCAGTGGGTGTGTTTTAATATTAGTACAAATGTAAACCATTTGTAATAGCTAAATGCAGGAGTTTGATGTTGTTTCAACAATTCTTAAAGAGCAGGAAGAGGTGATTTAATGGCTTCGAGGCTTATAGTTACATCCCGGAAGGATATGGCAGGGAGGAATATCTTCAGTGCACTCGGTAAACTGGGATTTAAGGAAGAAGGAAGCTTTGAGGGAATGCCTGTTTTAAGAAAAGGTGATATAACTGCAATATCAACTGAGAGTGGGCAGGTTGAAGCCGAGCATCTTGATGAGTACTTCTCGCCAGAATACTATGTATTTGCAACCAGACACAGAAGTGAGAGCGGAATAAAAACTTTAACTGTGCATGCGCCAGGTAATCTCACCTATGAAGCAAGAATAGGAGGTAAACCTGAAGAGCTTGCAATTGCTCATCCCTGTGCAATGAAAGTTGCTCTTCTCGAGCTGAGAAGGCAGAGGGACATGCTCGGGCTGGATTATAAGGTTTCACTTGAGGCTACCCATCATGGTCCCACTTCCTTAAAGAAACCTGTTCTCTTTGTTGAGGTGGGTTCCACAGAGAAGGAGTGGAATCACACCGAGGCTGTGGAAGCTGTGGCAACTGCTGCAGTTAAAGCTGCTGAGAACAGAGAAGACTTTCCAGCCTGCCTTGGTGCCGGTGGAAACCACTACGCTCCAAGGCATACTGAGCTTGTTTTTAATACATCCTATGCTATGGGACATATAATTCCGGGTTATGCAATTGATGCTCTAAAATTTGAAGTTTTTAGACAGGCGGTTAAGAAGAGCAGGGCAGAATTTGTCTATCTTGACTGGAAGGGCATGAAAAAAGAGGAAAGAAAAAAGATTCTTGATTATTGTTCAAGGCTTTCCATGCCTGTGAAAAAGGGTAGGCTTATGAGTGGTGGAGATAGCAGGGAGCTTGATATAGACATGAAGCTCTTCTCTGAGGCCGAGAAAGTGGGTGGAAGGCTGATAAAAAAGCTAAAAAAGAAGCTTGAGATGGAGAGGGATGAAACAGGAGAGGCTAAAAAAGTATTTTCAGGAGAAATTTCGGAGAAGGCATTGATGCAGGCAGCTCTGGAAGATTTAAAGAGAAGGTATGTGGTTGAAGTGGAAGGGGAAGAGCTTCTGCTCGGGAGTTCAGCCTTCAGCCCTGAGAAAGCAAAAGCTCTTGGAGTTAAGCCAGGCCCTGATTTCTCAATTCTTGCAGGCGGTAAAAGTATAGAAGTATATGGAAAAACTATAAATCCAGAAATGGTTACATCAAATAGAGTTAAGAGGATCAGGGTTTCCTGGAAGTGGCTCACATGGTTAAGGCAAAACGTTTAAATATTCATGAAAGTGAAATCAATATAGAAAGGAGGCATGACTTTGGATACCATCATCAGGGAAGCTTTGAAAAATGCCGATATAGGTTGTGAAAATCCCAAACGTTTATCTGTTACATCTCCAGAGAGAAATGAGGTTGACAGAGAACTGGAAGAAATTCTGGCAAGGACGAAGGCTAGAATAGTTGTGGTAGGTACAGGAGGTGCGGGAAGCAATACTATAAGCAGGCTAATGGAAGTCGGAATAGAAGGTGCTGACACAGTAGCTGTTAATACGGATGCTCAGGATTTACTATATACCACATCAGATAGAAAACTGTTAATAGGTAGGGAGTTAACAGGAGGGCTTGGAGCAGGCTCCATACCGCAGATAGGCGAGGAGGCTGCCAAGGAGAGCGAGGAGGAGGTCAAAAAAGTTATAGAGGATGCAGACATTGTGTTTATAACGTGTGGGCTTGGTGGAGGCACTGGCACAGGTTCTGCACCTGTTATAGCAAGCATTGCTCAGAAGCTTGGTGCTCTGACAGTAGCAATTTCAACTTTTCCGTTTGCCATGGAAGGTTTGAGGAGGAGAAGTAATGCTGAGATGGGTCTCGAGAAGTTAAGAAAAGAGACTGATACAGTAATTGTTATCCCTAACGACAAGCTCATTGAGATTGCTCCTAATCTACCCTTACCTGCTGCCTTCAAGGTGGCAGATGAAATACTTGTGAGGGCTGTTAAGGGTATAGCTGAGCTCATAACGAAACCTGGCTTGATAAACCTCGACTTTGCCGATGTGCGTGCTGTTATGGAAGATGGTGGTGTGGCAATGATAGGCATGGGTGAAAGCGATACTGAAAATAGAGCAGTTGAGGCAATTGAGAAAGCTATAAACTCACCTCTGCTGAGTGTTGATATAACGGGTGCCAAAGGTGCCCTGATAAATGTCGGTGGGGGCGAAGATTTGACACTTTCTGAAGCAGAGAAGGTTGTAGAGGTTGTTAGTGAACGTCTTGACCCCAGAGCTAATATTATATGGGGTGCACAGATTCAGGATGACCTTAAGGGAATGCTCAGGGTCATGCTTGTAATAACAGGCGTTAAGAGCAAGCAGATTCTGGGTACTGAGATGGCAGGTATAGAGGATAAGGAAGAAGACCTTAAAAGTAAACTTGGAATAGACTTCCTTGATTAGGTGTATGTATGGCAGGAGTAAATATTCCTCATATCAATTTGCCAAATTTGCCAACAAAGGCGCAGATCAGGGCAAAGATGAGGGAATGGTATAGAGTTATGAAACTTGCCAGAAAGCCAAGAAGAGCAGAATTTATAAATGTTGCAAAGATAACAGGGCTTGGTATACTTGTGGTTGGCTTTCTGGGGTTCATTATAAAGCTTGTATCATACTATGCTACACTTATTGTAAAGTAAGAGGTTGTTAAAGGAAAGATTTATATATTATAAAGCCTCAACTTTTCAATTCCTACTTTTGTTTATTTTATGGAGGAAACCTATGGCAAACATTTATGCTGTTAAAACCACCGTAGGACAGGAGCGCAATGTAGCAGAGATGCTCAGCCGCAGAGCTGAGAAGGAAGGGTACAATGTGTACTCTGCACTGGTGTCCAATGAAATAAGGGGTTATATTCTAGTGGAAGCTCAGGATAAAACCGAGATAGATAAGAGTCTTCGTGGAGTAAGTCATTCTAGAGGGCTGGTAAAAGGCATGATACCATTTGCAGAAGTTGAGAAGTTCCTTGAGCCCAAGTCTATAGTTACAAAGGTGAAACAGGGCGATATAGTCGAGCTTATCAGTGGCCCCTTTAGAGGTGAGAAGGCGAGAGTTGTCAGAGTTGACCAGAAAAAAGAGAAAATTACAGTTGAGCTTTTTGAAGCTACTGTACCCATACCTGTAACTGTTGATGGTGAAAGTATCAGAGTGATTAAAAAGGAGGTTTCAGAAGATGAAACAAGTGGTTGAGTCTCTTGTTGATGGTGGCAAGGCAAGTGCCGGTCCCCCATTGGGTCCAGCCTTGGGGCCGATGGGAGTTAATATAGGTAAGATTGTTGCTAAAATTAATGAGAAGACCAAAGATTTTCAGGGAATGAAGGTTCCTGTGAAGGTCATAATTGACCCTGCAACAAAGCAGTTCGAGATTGAGGTGGGTGTTCCTCCAACAAGTGCCCTTGTGCTCAAAGAGGCTAGTATTGATAAGGGTTCTGGCGATGCCAAGGTGGACCTTGCTGGTAACCTTAATGTGAAGCAGGTTGTAAAAATAGCAAAGATGAAGAGGGATTCTATGTTAGCCTCTACCCTAAAGGCTGCTTCGAAAGAGGTTATAGGAACATGCCTGAGCATGGGCGTAACTGTTGAAGGAAAACCTGCCAGAGAGATATTAGAAAACATTGATACTGGGCAGTATGACAATAATTTTGAAGAATGAGGTGATAAATTGGCTACGACTACCGAAGCTATTCTAAAAAAGGTAGGAGAGGTTAAGGCAAGTTCAAAGGTAAAGAAAATAAACTTTGTACAGAGCATTGACCTCGCTATAAATCTGAAAGATGTGGACTTAAAAAAGCCCGAGAATAGAATAAATGATGAACTTGTTCTATCAAAAGGCAGAGGAAAGAAGTTGAAAGTGGCAGTTATAGCATCTGGTGAAATGGCGCTTCAGGCCAAAGATGTCGTAGATAGGGTTATAACAAAAGAAGAGCTTGAAGAGCTTGCAAAAGACAAAAAGGCTGCGAAGAAGATTGCAAATGAGATTGATTTTTTCATTGCCCAGTCAGACCTCATGGCCACTGTGGGTAGATTCCTAGGCCCCATCTTGGGTCCCAGAGGTAAGATACCCAAGCCTCTTCCAGTTGGTGCACCCATAGCTCCTCTGGCAGATAGGCTGAGAAAAACAGTAAGACTTAGAAGCAAGGACAAGCCAGTAGTACATCTATCTGTGGGTACAGAGGATATGAGTGATGAAGATATAGCAGAGAATGTAGAGACAGTGCTAAGCCATATTGAGAGACGTCTTGATAAGGGATTAAACAATATAAAATCAGTGTATATCAAAACAACCATGGGACCAAGCATCAGGCTGGAGGTTAAGTAATGAGCCATATTGCTAAATGGAAGATTGAAGAGGTTGATAATCTTGCCACACTTATTAAAGAGTATCCCGTGGTAGGCATTGTAAATATGGAACGCATACCAGCAAAGATAATCCAGAGGCTCAGGAGAGATTTCAGAGGCATTGCATTAATAAAAATGTCTAAAAAAAGGCTAATGTTCCTTGCTATTGAAAAAGCTGCTCAGAAAGAGAAGAGCATTGAAGATATGAATGAGCATATTTCAAATCAACCTGCCTTTATCTTCTCAACGCTGGATTCCTTCAAGCTGTACAATCTTCTCAATAAGAATCAGGTTCCTGCACCTGCCAAGCCAAATGTTGAGGCACCCAAGGATATTATAATACCCAGAGGAAATCTTGGTGTACCAGCCGGACCTCTTCTGGGTGAGCTTCAGTCTATTGGTGTAAAGACTGCTATTGAAGGCGGAAAGATTGCTGTGAAAACTGACCTAGTTGTTGTCAGGGAAGGCGAAGTAATAAGTGAAAAGGTGGCAAATATACTGAATAAAATAGGTATAGAACCCCTGGAGGTCGGGTTGGAACTTCTTGCCACCTATGAAGATAGAACAGTTTTCCTTCCAGACGTTCTTGCTGTAAGTATTCAGGAATTAATTGGCAGGGTTTCCCTTGCACATCAGCAGGCTATCAGTTTGAGTGTCAACTCAGGCTTCCTTACCACGGAGACTTCAAAGATTGCTGTTGCCAAGGCCTTCAGAGAGGCAGTGGCTCTTGCTCTTGAGGCTGCAATATTTGAGCCCGAAATTATGGATAAGCTTATGGCTAAGGCCAATATGCAGATGTTAGCATTGGCACAGAAACTCAGCGATGAAGCTCTTGACGAAGAGCTGAAGTCAGTTAAAAGTGCTCAGAAGCCTCAGTCAGTTGAAGAGACTCCTTTGAAGGAAGAGGATGAGCAGGAAGAAGAAGAAAAGGAAGAAAAAGTAAGTGAAGAGGAAGCCCTTGGTGGTTTAGGTGCCTTATTTGGATAATAAGAGGTGAGAAATATGGAATATGTTTATGCAGCTATGCTCCTGCATTCGGCAGGAAAAGAGATAAATGATGAGAATATTAAATCTGTTCTCAGTGCCTCAGGTGTTGAGGCTGATGAAGCCAGAGTTAAAGCTCTGGTAGCTTCCCTGGAGGGAGTTAATATAGATGAAGCTATAAAGCAGACGTCTATTGCTCCAGTTGCTGCTGCTTCGTCTGTAGCTGCTGCTCCAGTTGAGACTACTGAGGAAGCTCCAGCTGAGGAGGAGGAGACTGAAGAAGAAAAGGAAGAGGAAGCTCTTGAAGGCCTTGGAGCCCTATTTGGCTAAATCTTCCATTCTTTATTTATTTTTCAAACAATTGATTTTTTATATATAGTGCTGCTATCCGGCTATATTTTTTCTTATTTCAAAATTTAATGGATAGTTCATGAAAATCTGGACAAGGAAACCTACCTCTTTAGAGGTAGGAGGAATTGCCCTATCTCGGCACTGTCTCAAAATCTAGTGAAATCTATGTTTTCTAGTTTCGTTTTAGTCTAATATTTGTTAATTTTTCAACGAGCCTTCTATCTTTCATTTTTTGCCTAAAATTTACCCACTATTTTCTCCCATCTTTCCCATCACT
>VAOW01042379.1_pt1 | contig 13823 bp, 10 predicted proteins | sample 3393921 | NCBI WGS metagenome assembly VAOW01 (sample SAMN08290428, study PRJNA428436) | hydrothermal vent metagenome | isolation source: Deep-sea hydrothermal vent chimney | place: Indian Ocean: Southwest Indian Ridge | depth 2742 m m
AATAAGGCCGCGAGGGACCACAAAGCGTGAGAAAACTGATAAACTTTCATTATATGGGGATCGGGAGATCCGTGGGTGGCGGGTAGGATCGGGTCCCCGCCGCGGTATGGTTCGAAATGACACGATATGCAGCGGGAAACCAAGCCCCCCGGGGACGAATGCCGCGATCGCTCCACCCGACCGATCCCGCCGGCGACGGGCTGGTGTCCCAAACGCGGCGCCGGCCTCTCTGCGAGCGGACTATCGTTGCCCTCACTGGGCATCGCCGCTGTCTTCGTCGTGTTGAGTGCCACCACCGTGGCGGCACTGATCCCCTTGACGCTGCCGACCGGTGGCCTCTTCGCGATCGTGGCCGTCACCATCCCGCTGGGCGCCTTGAGCCTCGCCCTGCTCCACTTTCGCATCCGCCACCAGCTCCTTGAGCCGCTGACCCATCTCCGGCACTGGGCGCTACGGATGCAGGGCGGGAATCTCGCCGCCCGGATTCCGGAACCGGCGTCCGGGGAATTTGCGGAACTCGCGCGGGACATCAACCAACTCGCCGGCGACTTACAGACCCTCTCCCGGAGTCTCGACTTGCAGGTCCAGGAGCAAACCGCCCAACTCGTCCAGAAGACCCGGTCGCTGCAAATCCTCTACGGGATGGCGGCCTGCATCAACGGCTCCCGCGACCTCAACGACCTGCTGAAACGCTTCCTCCCGGTATTGATGGATCTGGTCGGCGGCCGGGCGGGCGTGGTACGTCTGCCGCACCCGAACGGCTACATGGAGGTGGTCGCCAGCATGGGGCTCGATCCCCGCGTGCTGCACCGCGAACACTTCATGCCCGACGACTGCGGCCTGTGCGGCGAGGTGCTTCGCCTCGGCACGACCGATTGCCAGGAAGGACTCGATCCCTGCATGAATGCGCTTGGCATGCGCCTGTTCGGTAACGAGGCACTGGAGATGGTCGCCGTCCCGCTCATCCACCGCGGCCGCACCCTTGGTCTGTACAATCTGTTCCTCGAGCAGACCGGTACGCCGATGCGTCCGGAGATGAAGGAACTGCTCTCCAGTATCGGCCAGCACCTGGGCACCGCGATCGAGAAGACACGGCTCGAAGAACAGACCCGTGATCTGTCGGTCATGCAGGAACGCAACATGATCGCCAACGAACTCCATGATTCGCTTGCCCAGACCCTGGCCAGTCTCCGTTTCCAGGTCCGGGTCCTGGATCAGACCGTACAGCAATCCGGGAATTTCCAGACGATCCAGGAACTCGAGCAGGTGGAAAACAGCCTCGACGAGGCGTACTCGGACCTGCGCGACCTGATCGCCCATTGCCGGGTGCCGCTCGACAGTCCCGGCCTGGTGTCGGGCATCGAGAATCTCATCTCGCGCTTCCGCAAGGAGAGCGGCATATCCGTGTACCTGCAGAACGAGTGGCGCAACGCACAGATCCCTTCGAGTCTCGAGATTCAGGTCGCCCGCATCGCACAGGAGGCATTGGCCAATATCCGCAAGCACGCAAAAGCACACAACGTGCGCGTCCTGCTGCGCCGCGACGACGGCGGCAACCATCAACTGTTGGTGGAGGACGACGGCATCGGTTTCGACAGCCCCGTCACGGAAAGCGGAAAACCGGGAGAGCATCTGGGCCTGGTCATCATGCGGGAACGGGCCGGTCACATCGGGGGAGAGTTGCGCATCGAGAGCGAGCCCGGCGAGGGCACCCGCATCGAGCTGTCCTTCCGCTACTCACCCGATCCGGTCATTTCACCGGTCGTATCCCGGACGGCCTCGTGACCATGCGCGTGTTGCTGATCGATGACCACGCCCTGTTCCGGGCCGGACTGCAGGGTCTGCTCGAGCAACGCGGCATCAAGGTGGCGGCGGCGGTGGGCGACGGGATGGAAGGACTGCGGCTGGCCCGGGACCTCGCGCCCGACGTCATCCTGCTGGACCTGCGGATGCCCGAGATCAACGGGCTGGAAGTCCTGCACCGGTTGCGCGCCGGCGGCATGGAGATGCCCGTGGTGGTCCTGACCACCAGCAACGAGGAATCGGACCTGGTCGCATCACTGCGCAACGGCGCCCAGGGCTATCTGCTCAAGGACATGGACCCCGATGAACTGGTCGGCGCCCTGCGTGACATCGTCGCCGGCAAGAATGTCGTCGCGCACCACCTGACCGACATGCTGGCGCGGGTGATACAGGGGGGGGGCTCCTCGGCCCCCGCCGGCCGGCCCAATCCGTTCCTGGAACTCACCCCGCGCGAGCGGGAAATCCTGCAACTGGTCGCCGAAGGTCAGAGCAACAAGATGATCGCCCGGAATCTGGACATCTCCGACGGTACGGTGAAGCTGCACGTCAAGTCGATCCTCCGGAAACTCGGCGTGCATTCGCGCGTGGAGGCGGCGGTGATGGCCGTGGAACGCGGCATCCCACACAACGACTGAATCGCCGGCTGCGCACGGGCGTGCAGGCCGCTAGACGTAGTGCTTGCGTTCGCGTCGGCGCCGCCCGATCTTCTGAGTGACCATCCCCTTGATGGCGGAGGCCCCCGGGATCTCGATGATCGAGTAGGCGTCATTGAGCGCGCGCAGCGACCAGCGTCCGCTCTCGATGATCAACTGCCGGAAGATATAACTCCCGTCGTGCATCGCAACGACGTAGCTCCCATTCTGCAGAATACCGCCGGGCTCCACCACGATCACCGTCCCGTCGGTGAACTCCGGCTCCATGCTGTCGCCGAGCACTTGCAGGACGAACGGTTCGTTGGCGGCACAAGCGTCGGTCATCCGGCGGACTCCTCGATCGGAAGGGGATGCAGATTCAACCACAATGTTTTTCATTTTATCAGATAGTGCCTGTCGCCGGAACGCGCAAACCCTGCCCGAGACTTCATCTATTTTCTAGAAAAGAGATCCATCGCGTTGTTTTATATATCTCGATAGGAAATCCGTAGAGCCCTCGCTTTCCGGCACCGTAGAGTTGGGACCGCCGGCCTGTGCGCGCACGGATTCCACGAGCCCCCCGTCCCGGACTATTCGACTCCGCTCCCTGCGAGCCGCTCCTGATCCTCGGAGTAATCCTCCCGCTGCTGCAGGGTCCATAGCTTCGCGTACAGTCCATCACGCACCAGGAGTTCCTCATGGGTCCCCCGCTCCACGATCCGCCCATGGTCGAGGACCAGGATCTGCGTCGCATCCACGATGCTCGAGAGCCGGTGCGCGATCACCAGCGTGGTGCGATGTGAGGCGACCTCACGCAGCGAGGTCTGGATCGCCCGTTCCGAGGCCGAGTCGAGACTCGAAGTCGCCTCGTCGAAGATCAGGATCGGGGGGTTCTTCAGGATCACCCGCGCAATGGCCACGCGCTGCTTCTCCCCGCCGGAGAGCTTGAGGCCGCGTTCGCCGACGACCGTGTCATAGCCGCGCGGCAGCGATTCGATGAACTCGTGCGCGTGGGCCAGCCGCGCGGCGCGCACGACCGCCTCGCGCGGGGCGCCGGGGCGGGCGTAGGCGATGTTGAAATGGATGGTGTCGTTGAACAGCACCGTATCCTGAGGCACGATGCCGATCGCGTCGCGGACGCTGCGCTGGGTGACGTCCCGCAGATCCTGTCCGTCGACGCGCACCGCCCCGGCACCGACGTCGTAGAAGCGATAGAGCAGGCGGGCGATCGTGGATTTTCCGGCCCCGGACGGGCCCACCACCGCCACCTTGCACCCCGCAGGAACCACGAAGCCGACGTCGGTCAGGATCGGGCGCTCGGGCTGGTAGGCGAAGTCCACGTGCTCGAAGCGCACCTCCCCGCCGTCCACCCGCAGCGGCGGGGCACCCGGACGGTCGCGCACCTCCGGGTTGCGTTCGAGCAGCTTGAACAGCAGGTCCATATCCGCCAGGGCGTACTTGGTCTGGCGGTACACCACGCCGAGAAAATTGAGCGGCGTGAACAACTGCAGCAGGAATGCATTGATCAGGACCAGATCCCCCAGGGTAAGGGAACCGGCGGCCACGCCCCGCGCGGCGAGGATCATGATACCGGTCACCGCGAGCGCGATGATCGCACCCTGACCGAAATTCAGCACCGACATGGAGGTCTGCGTACGGACCGCAATGTCCTCCCAGTCATGCAGGGTCGCGTCGTAGCGACGCGACTCGAAGGCCTCGTTGTTGAAATACTTGACGGTCTCGTAGTTGATCAGGCCGTCGATGGCCTGGTTGTTGGCATGCGACTCCAGCGCGTTCATCCGGTGCCGGTATTCCATGCGCCACTCGGTGACCAGGAGCGTGAACGCCACGTAGGCGACCACGGCACCGAGCGTGACCACCGTGAACAGAACGTCGTAGCGCGCCAGCAGAATTCCCACCACGAGGGCCACCTCCACCGCCGTGGGCAGGATATTGAAGACCAGGTAGTTCAGCAGGGAACTCACGCTGCGCGTGCCGCGTTCGAGGTCGCGGGAGATCGCGCCGGTCCGGCGTTCCAGATGAAAGCGCAGTCCCAACGTATGCAGGTGGTCGAGCACCCGGATCGACAGCCGGCGCATGGCGCGGTAGCGCACGCGCGCGAAGACGATGTCGCGCAGTTCGTTGAGCAGCGCACCGACCAGTCGCAGCGCCCCGTAGCCGATCAGAAGCGCGAGCGGAAGCACGAGCACCTTGTGAGTGCCGGCGTTCAGGTCATCGATAATGTATTTGAGCACCACCGGCACGCCGACCGACGCGCCCCGCGCGAGGATCAGGAACAGCAATGCCGCCAGAACCCGGCCCCGGTATTCCCAGAGGTAGGGCGCGAGGCGACGCAGATTGCGCGTGTCGTCCCGATCCTTGTGCGGTGCGTCGGTGTAGCGGATGTGGGTGCTCATGGGTGTCGGTCAGGCGGATGAGGGGCGACGGTACTGAACGCCGCCCGCCGATGCAAACGACCCACCGCGGCGGCTCCTGCACGGTTCAGTCCGGTAGCAGGACGGTCCCCTCCATCACCCGGACCGCGTGGCCGCCGACCTGGATGGACCACGCCTCGTCGGTGCCGTGCAGCACCCGCACCGATACCCGGCCCGGGCGACCGACCTCGGCCCCCTGCTCGGCCGTGTACTCCAGGGTGCGCGCGCCGCGGCTCAGAAACCGCGCCACGTAGGCGGCGACCGAACCGTTGCCGGAGCCGCACACCGGGTCCTCCAGGACCCCCTCGCCGGGCGCGAAGGAGCGCAGCCGCACCCCTTCGCGGTACGTGGCGCCGCGCAGGCAAAACGCAGTCACTCCCACTGCGCCGATGCTCCGGCAGCCCTCCTGGATGGCGATGAAATCCGGCCGCAACGCCGCGACCACCTCCACCGAGGCAAGCGGCACGATCAACCAACGCACGCCGGTGGAGACCACCTGCAACGGGAGATCGGGGAGATCGCCGTAGCGGCATCCGAGCATCGCCGCGCACTGCTCGCGGGTAACCCGCGCCTCGAACCACTCGGGCGGCACCTGCGTCACGCGAAAGAACGGGCCCACATCGGTGGGTTCGACATGGATCGGGATCACCCCCACCCCGCACTCCTGGTGCAGCACGAGCGGCGCGGTGGAGACCTCCCCGCGCTCGTCCAAAACGGCGTAGGCGGCGGCGATGGTCGGATGCCCGGCGAAGGGCAGTTCGCTGCGCGGCGTGAAGATCCGCGCCCGGTAGTCGGCCTCGGCGTGCACCGGCTCGGAGAGAAACACAGTCTCCGACAGGTTCATCTCGCGCGCGATGGCCTGCAACACCGGGGTCGGCGCCCGCCCGGCGCCGAACACCACGGCCGCGGGGTTGCCCTGCAGCGGCACGCTCGTGAACACGTCGATCTGCGTGAAGCGGAGGTTCATCGGGTCATCCCGCCGCTGCGCGTTGCTTGGGGCACATTCCGCATACGGCGCCAGTATATCGCCTCTGCGGGCCGCCCGGCCGCCTCAACGCCCGAGAAACTCGCCGAGGTGCCGCAGCGAGGAGACGTGGTCGCAGATGATCTTCACCGAGACGGTGATCGGCACCGCGAGCAGCACCCCGACCACACCCCAGATCCAACCCCAGATGACCATTGCGACGAAGATCACGACCGGGTTGAGCGCGAGCCGCTGCCCGAGGACGGCGGGCGTGATCAGTTGCCCCTCCACCGTCGCGAGGGCGATGAACACGCCCGGCACGAGCAGGGCGTGGCCGGGTTCCGGAAAAGTCACCAGCGCCACACCCCCGAGCACCACGGCGCTCACGGCCGCCCCCAGATAGGGCATGTAGTTCAGCAACGCCACCATGAAACCCCACAGTGCCGGGTCGGGCATGCCCATCGCGTACGTTGCACCGGCCACCACCACCCCGAGCGCCCCGTTGATCACCGTCTTGGTGACCAGATAGCGCACCATCTGGCGCTCCATGCTGCGCGCAATGTGCACCGCGCGTCGCTTGTCGGCCTCGTGTTGGAGGACGTGCACGAGCTTGTTCAGGAACACGTCGCCGGAGGCGAGCAGGAAATACAGCAGGGCCAGGACGATGACCAGATTGAAGACGAATTTGGGCGTGCCGGTGACCAGCATCGCACCGAGACCGGGGCGCGAGACCACCACCGTCCGGGAGGAGGCCGCTCCGCCCCCGAGGTTCGTGAGGTTGTCCACCGCATCCACGGCGCGCCTCACCTTGGCCAGTGGTGCGCGGATGTCTCGGATCTTGTGCTCGATTTGGGTCGCAGTCGCCGGTAGCCGCGCAACCCATGTGGTCAGCGGACTGGACAGACTGTAGGCCCCCAGGCCGAGCACCGCCGACAACCCCAGGACCACCGCGGCGGCACCGACGCCGTACGGCACCCCGTAGCGGTGCAGGGCACGTGTAGCAGGCGTGAACAGCATCCGCAGAAACAGCGCGAGCAACATGGGGACCAGCACCGGCCGGGCCAGGTACAGCGTGTAGAGAACGCCCAGGGCGAGCAGGCCGAGATCGGCGAAGGTGCGCAGCCGCGCCCATTCATAGAGCGGCCTCGCGGGCCGAGTCCCCGTGCCGTGCCGATCGGGCACGGCGCGCGGCGGCGCTGGCGGACTCTTCGGCATCGGCCTCCCTGTGTGCGCGACATGAGCGACAACACACACCGATTTTATCTTATCACCGCCCGGCGCCCGTGCGCCCACCGCCGTTGCGGCGGGACAGCGATGACGCACACGCCGGGGCGTCTCCGGCAGCTCCCGCCGGGGAACGGTCAGACAGGGGTGATCACGCCGGCGTGCGGACCGACCGGAGTAAACCGGAGCGGACGAATTCTCAAGCGGACGCCGCGCTGCTGTCCGCGTCCGCCCCGCCGGCGGCCCCCCTACCCTCTTCGCGCTCGGCGGCCGGCGGGTGGAACCAGTCGAGTTTCTCGTGCAGGCGCACGACCTCGCCCACGATCAGCAGCGACGGGGGTCGGATCTCCCGATCCTCCAACAGCCCCGGCAGCGTCTCCAGGGTCGCCGTGTAGATCCGCTGGTGAATCGTGGTTCCGCGGTGCACGACGGCCGCGGGGGTGGCGGCGGGCATACCGTGGGCGATCAGCTCCCGGCAGATCACCGACGCCCCGCGCACCCCCATATAGAACACCACGGTCTGCTGCGGTTCGACCAGTGCGCCCCAGTTGAGATCGATGGTGTCATCCTTGAGATGACCGGTGACGAACACGCAGGAGTGTGCGTAGTCCCGGTGCGTCAGGGGGATCCCGGCATAGGCGGAACACCCGGAGGCCGCCGTGATCCCCGGCACCACCTGGAAGGGAATCCCCTCCTGGGCCAGGGTGTCGATCTCCTCGCCCCCGCGCCCGAAAATGAACGGGTCGCCGCCCTTCAGGCGCAGAACGCGCTTGTTCTCACGTGCGAGACGGACCAGGAGCCGGTTGATCTCCTCCTGCGGCACGGCATGGTGGTCGCTCTCCTTGCCCACGTAGATCCGCTCGGCGTCGCGGCGCACCAGATCCAGTACCTCGGTGGCGACCAGCCGGTCGTAGATCACCACGTCGGCCTGCTGCATCAGGCGCAGGGCGCGGAACGTGAGCAGGTCCGGATCGCCCGGACCACCGCCGACCAGGTAGACCTCGCCCTGCGGTCGCAGGTCGCCTCCGACCGCGGCCAGCTCCCGCTCCAGGCCGCGCCGCGCCTCGGTTTCACGCCCGGCCAGCATCGCCTCCGCCACGGGGCCCTGCAGCACCTGCTCCCAGAAATGCCGCCGGCGGTTACCGTCCGGGATACGGCCCCGCACCCGGGCGCGGAAGGATTCGGCGAGCCGAGCGAGCTGACCGTAGGACGAAGGGATGAGGGTCTCCAGGCGCGCCCGCAGCAGTCGCGCCAACACCGGCGAGGCACCGCCCGTGGAGACCGCCACCTGGATCGGCGAGCGATCGATGACCGAGGGCATCACGAAGGTGCACAGGTCCGGCTGGTCGACCACGTTGACCGGCACGTTGCGCGCGCGCGCCTCCTCCGAGACTCGCCGGTTGACCTCCTGGCGGTCGGTGGCGGCGATCGCCACGATTCGCCCGGCGAGGTCGTCCGGGGCGAACTCCCGGGGCTCGTGGCACACCTCGCGGCGCAGGGCCATGCCCGCCAGGGTGCGACCGAGCCGCGGCGCTACCACGGTCACTTCGCCACCGGCGCGCAACAACAGCCCGACCTTACGGGCGGCCACCTCGCCGCCCCCCACCACCAGGCACGGGCGGGTACGGATCTGGAGAAAAATCGGCAGATAATCCATGACGTTCTATATACACTGAACCATCCGCCGGGCCAATGGGAATATCCCCTTTTCGATACTATCTCCGGGCAGGAAAACAACACGCAAAAAAGAGGACGGCGTCGGAAAGATCATATAATTTAATTAGAATTCAATTGGTTATAAAAAGCAAAGAAAGGAAAGAAAAGGGACGGAGGGAATATTGTTTATTCCCTCCGTCCCCTTTCTACCTTTCTACAGGCACCTTTCAGGCACAGATAGACCGTGCCCTCGGTGACGCGCACCGGGAAGCGCCGCACCTGCCCCTCGTCCGGAGCGCACGCGGCGCCGGCCTCCAGGTCGATCACCCAGTTGTGCAGCGGGCACGCCACCCGATTGTCGAAGACGATCCCCTGCGACAACGGGCCGCCCTTGTGCGGGCAGCGATCGAGCAACGCGAAGACGCGGTCGTCGCCGGTGCGGAACACCGCGATGTCGCCCGCGCGGCTGTGCACCACCCGCGCCCCGCGCGGCGGGATCGCCTCGAGCGGGCCCACGCGCAACCACTTCGAATCCGCCGGCGCGCGGGGCGATGCCTGATCGTTCATTGCGCCCATCTCATCCGACCTGCGCCAGCGGCAGAAACTCACGCGCGCCGTCCGAGCCTTCGGCACGCTCGGCCCACGGATCCTCCTGGGCATGACGCTGGGATTCCAGGAACCGTGCATGCAGCGCACGGCGGCCGTCGGCCTCCTCCACCAGACGCCGGCGCACGTAGGTCAGCCCCACCCGCTCGACCCACGGTGCAGTCCGCTCCAGGTAGCGCGCCTCCTCGCGGTAGACCTGGAGAAAGGCGCCGCAATACTCAAGAACCTCCTCCATCGTCTTCACCCGGCACAGCAGATCGGTCGCGCGCACCTTGACCCCGGCATTGCCGCCGACGTGGATCTCCCAACCCGAATCCACCCCGACCACGCCGAGGTCCTTGACGGTGGCCTCGGAACAGTTGCGCGGGCAACCCGAGACGCCCATCTTCACCTTGTGGGGGGTCCATGTCCCCCAGCAGAGCTTCTCCATGCGGATCCCCAGCGTGGTGGAGTCCTGCGTGCCGAAGCGGCACCACTGCGAACCGACACAGGTCTTGACCGTGCGCATCGCCTTGCCATAGGCGTGACCGGAGACCAGGCCCGCCTGATTGAGCGCATGCCACACCGCCGGCAGCCGTTCCTTGGGCACGCCCAGCAGGTCGATGCGCTGCCCCCCGGTGAATTTCACCGAGGGCACCTCGAAGCGCTCGGCGACGTCCGCGATGGCGCGCAACTGCGCCGGGGAGGTCACCCCGCCCCAGATCCGCGGCACCACCGAGTAGGTGCCGTCGCGCTGGATGTTCGCGTGCGCCCGCTCGTTGATGAAGCGCGACTGGCCGTCGTCGCGGTACTCGCCGGGCCAAGCGCACAGCAGATAGTAGTTGAGCGCTGGACGGCAACGCTGACAGCCGTCCGGGCTGCGCCACTCGAGAAAGCGCATCACCTCCGGCACGCTCTTGAGGGCGTTCTCCCGGATCACGCGGCGCACGTCCTCGTGGGTGAACCCGGTACACCCGCACAGCGGTTTGACCTCCGGCGCCGAATAGTCCCCGCCCAGCGTCAGCGCGAGCAGTTGCTCCACCATGCCGGTGCAGGATCCGCACGAACTGGAGGCCTTGGTGTGGGCGCGGACTTCCTCCAGCGTAAACAGCCCCTTGGTCGTGATGGCGCGCACGATCTCGCCCTTGCACACGCCGTTGCAGCCGCAGACCTCGGCGGTATCGTCCATCGCGGCGACCGCGTCGGCCCCGCCGTGGCCGGCGTCGCCGAGGTGCGCCTGCCCGAACAGCAGCCGGTCGCGGAACGCCCCGACGTCGGTCTCCTCGCGCATGAGCTGGAAATACCAGCTCGCGTCCACCGCGTCGCCGTAGAGCACCGCGCCGCACACACGATCGCCGCGCACCACCAGTTTCTTATAGACACCCTTGGCGGGATCCTGATAGACCAGTTCATCGCCGCCGGCGGCGCCGAGATAGTCGCCCGCGGAGAACAATTCGACCCCCGTGACCTTCAGGCGCGTGGCCGTGACCGATCCCGTGTAACGCGCGTAGCCGAACCGGGCCAGGTGATTGGCGCACACCTTGGCCTGCTCGAACAGCGGCGCCACCAAGCCATAGGTGCCCCCCCGGTGCTGCGCGCACTCGCCGACCGCATAGATGCGCGGATCGTAGGTCTGCAACGTATCGTCGACCACCACCCCGCGCTCGCAGTACAGGCCGGCGCCGCGGGCGAGCCCGATATTGGGCCGGATGCCCACCGCCATCACCACCAGATCGGCGGGCAGTTCGCGCCCGCCGGCCAAGCGCACGGCACTTACCCGATCCTCCCCGAGCAACGCCTCGGTGTGCGCCTCCAGGAGGATCTCCATGCCGCGCTCCTCGAGCGAGCGGCGCAGCAGTTCCGCGGCCGGAGCGTCGAGCTGGCGCTCCATCAGAGTCCCGGCCAGGTGCACGACGCTCACCTGCATTCCCTGGCGCAGCAAACCGTTGGCCGCCTCCAGCCCGAGCAGACCGCCGCCGATGACGACCGCGCGGCGGCCGGCGCCGGTCGCCGCGAGCATCCGTTCGACGTCGGCGATATCGCGGAACGTCACCACCCCCGGCAGGTCGGCGCCCGGCAGCGGCAGGATCACGGGCACCGAACCGGTCGCCAGCAACAGCCGGTCGTACGGGGCTTCGGTGCCGTCGGCCGCCCGCACGCGGCGGCGCGCCCGATCGATCCCCGTGACTTCGCACCCGGCGTGCAGCGTGATCCCGTGCTGCGCATACCAGTCAAGGTCGTTGAGCAGGATGTCCTCGAGCTTCTTCTCGCCGGCCAGGACCGGCGAGAGCAGGATGCGATTGTAGTTTCCGCACGGCTCGGCGCCGAATACGGTAATCCGGTAGCGATCCGGCGCCAGCGCGAGCAGCTCCTCGACGGTGCGCATCCCCGCCATACCGTTGCCGATCAGCACCAGATTCTCTCGTTCGGACATCTGCCCCTCCATCCGGCGGCACCGATCGCGGCGCATGCTCGGAACGGCCGGCCGGGTATCCCACGCCGAGCAAGAGCTATGCCAGTCAGGCGGCGTACACGGGAAAAGGACTTGCATTCAGTGAGATGCGCGGCCCACGCCGTGCGTCCCGCGGGCATCCGATGGCGGCCCGCACCAACCGGTGGCACGCCGCGCCGCCGGTGCTGCACCGTGGTGCACCGTGCCCCGGGAAATGCGGCGACGGCCGCGATGGGGACTCAGGTCGGGCCGGAACGGCGTGCGAGCACCGGCGCAACCGCCGCCAGCTCCGCGGGATCGTTGACGTTGCGAAACGCCCCGGCGCAATCGGAAAAGTCGACCTCGACGGGCTCGTGCCGCGCGAGCCAGTCCGCCGCCTTGGTCCCGCCGCACTCCAGCCAATGTTCCAGGTCGGCCTGCAACTCGCACGCCAGCCACACGAACAACGGCTGGCGGCGCAAGCCGTCGTGCACCACGGCGGCGCGTCGCCCGGCGCGCAACGCGGCGGCACCGAGCCGCGCCGCCAGATCGCCCGGCAGCAGCGGTGCGTCGCACGGCACGCACAGAAGGAACGGGGTGTGCGCCGCGGCCAGCCCGCCGGCGATGCCGCCGAGCGGCCCGACGAACCCGGGGTGCGGGTCGGGGATCACCGGAACCCCGTAGCGGCGATAGCGCGCGCGGTTGCGATTCGCGCTGATGAGGAGCGTTGCGACCTGCGGGCGCAACGCCGACAGCACATGCTCGACCAACGGCCGGCCGGCGACCCGGATGAGCCCCTTGTCGCGCCCGCCCATGCGCCGCGCGCGTCCCCCGGCGAGGATCAGACCGGTGATGGTCGCAGTGTCCACCATCGCTCGGGGGCCGGGATGCGGCATCGGACGGTATGCGCGCCGGATACGGGGATGCGGGCGCCGATCAACCGGGCGGGGTGAGGCGCTCGAGCCCGCCGAGATACGGGCGCAGGGCCTCGGGCACGCGAACCGACCCGTCCGGCTCCTGGCGATTCTCGAGCAACGCCGCCAGCGTGCGGCCCACGGCGAGACCCGAGCCGTTCAGCGTATGCACCAACTCTGGCTTGCCGGTCGCCGGGTTGCGCCAGCGCGCCCGCAGGCGCCGCGCCTGGAAGTCTTCGAAGTTGCTGCACGAGGAGATCTCGCGATAGGTCCCCTGCGCCGGCAGCCACACCTCCAGATCGTAGGTCTTGGCGGCGGCGAAACCCAGATCGCCGGTGCACAGAGCCACCACGCGATAGGGGAGTTCCAAGGCGCGCAACACCGCCTCGGCATGCCCGGTCAACGCCTCCAACGCCGCGTAGGACGCCTCCGGACGCACCACCTGGACCATCTCGATCTTCTCGAACTGGTGCTGGCGGATCATCCCGCGCGTGTCCTTACCGTAGGAGCCGGCCTCGCTGCGAAAGCACGGCGTGTGGCACACAAAGCGCAGCGGCAATTCCTCCGCCTCCAGGATCCGGTCGCGCGCGAGATTGGTGACCGGCACCTCCGCGGTGGGAATCAGATAGAGCCCGGCGTCGCCGCGTATCGCGAACAGGTCTTCCTCGAACTTCGGCAACTGGCCGGTGCCGCGCAGGCTCTCGGCGTTCACCAAGTATGGGACGTAGACCTCAAGATAGCCGTGTACGCCGGTGTGCAGATCGAGCATGAACTGGATGAGCGCCCGGTGCAATCGCGCGACGGCACCGCGCAACACCACGAAGCGCGCGCCGCTGATCCGCGCCGCGCTCTCGAAATCCATACCGGCGAGGCCCGCCCCCACGTCGACGTGATCGCGCACCGCAAAGTCGAACCGCGGCACCTCCCCCCAGCGCCGCAACTCCCGGTTGGCGCGCTCGTCGGAGCCTTCGGGGACCGATTCGTGCGGCAGGTTCGGCACCGCGAGCTGGAAGTCCTCCAACTGCGCCAGCACCGCCTGCAGCTCGGCCTCGGCGGCCTTCAGCCGACCGCCCAAGCTCTCGGCCTCGGCGAGCAGCGGGGCGATATCGAGCCCCTGCGCCTTGGCCTGCCCGATCGCCCTGGCGCCGCGATTGCGCGCACTCTGCAGATCCTGAGTAC
>VAOW01027808.1_pt1 | contig 13767 bp, 8 predicted proteins | sample 3393921 | NCBI WGS metagenome assembly VAOW01 (sample SAMN08290428, study PRJNA428436) | hydrothermal vent metagenome | isolation source: Deep-sea hydrothermal vent chimney | place: Indian Ocean: Southwest Indian Ridge | depth 2742 m m
GGGGAGTGCATCATCGATCTGACGGAATCGGATGCGCTCTGGCCGTATCTGTGGCTGGGACAGTGGACTCATGCGGGAAAAGGGACGAGCATGGGGCTGGGGAGGTACGAAATTGCACAACTGACGAACTGAATACATGAAGTTGCGAAACTTGGGGCGATGTTGCCACCGTCGCAGGAGAGACTGGAAGCGCGGAGAGGATGGTGTTCCGTGTGTAGCGCGGAGGTCTGAGTGGCGAGGTGGTCGCCCACGAGGGCATGGATGTCTCCCGAACAGCCGCAGGTTGCCTGCGACCGCAGTTGGAGAGCGTGGACCTTGGGACCTCATGTACCCGGAACGGAGATGATTGGGAGAATGATCCTTGGGACGGGAATGCGGAGCGATGGAGACTCGACCTGGGTGGGGGGCGTGGAGATCAACGGTACGGTGTTCGCAGGAAGGGGCTGGGATTCAGACGACAAGCTTGCCAAATCCGGGCGGGGTCCTACTTCGGGGTATTCTTTAACCCCGAACCGGAGGCGACAGGGGCCAGGCACCAGGGAGGCATGCCCTGGTTCTCACCGCCCCGAGACCATTGAGGACCAACCGCATGACGGTTATTGAGGCCAGGACGCAGCCCGAGGAGTTCGCCCGCAGAATACTGCTCATGGTCACCGGGCGCACCCCGCAGGTGGTCACCGAGACCCTCTACGCCCTTTGCGTCACGCAAAACCCGCCCTTCATCCCGACTGAGGTGCATCTCATCACCACTGCGGAGGGCGCCCAGGATGCCCGTCTTGCCCTGTTGTCAACGGACGGGAGCTGGTTTGGCCGGTTTTGCGGAGATTACGGCCTGGGTACGATCGTGTTCACCTCCGAGCAGATCCACGTTATTCATAACGGCGATGGTCAGGCGGTGGATGACATCCGTACCGAGGAGGAACACAGGGCTTGCGCCGATCTCATCACAGAGATGGTTCGCGCATTTACTGCCGATGCCGATGCCGCATTGCATGTCTCGCTGGCGGGCGGGCGTAAGACTATGACCTACTATCTGGGTAATGCACTCACTCTTTTCGGACGCCCCCAGGACCGGCTCTCCCATGTTCTGGTGCCGCCACCCTACGAGTCAAACCGCGAGTTTTTCTACCCGACCCCTGAAAGCCGGCCACTCTACATTGAGCCACTCAAGCGCTACTTTGACGCCAAGGATGCTAAAGTCACCCTCGCGCAGATCCCCTTCGTGCACCTGCGGGATAGTCTACCGCGCCGCTTCAAGACCCTGGAGGAAGGGAAGGCCAGCTTTAGCGACGTAGTGAGCGCCATGCAGCAGGCGTTGGAACCGCCGGCGGTCAAGATCGATTACGTTGCCGGTGGATTGTCTCTGGCCGGTGGGCAGTTTGTTGAACTAAGCGGTGCTGACTTGGCCTTCTACGGCTGGCTGGCACGGCGGCGGACGGCCTCGGTCGCGCCGGTGCAGATCCCCTCGAAGGACCCACGCCGATGGAAGGAATCGGAACGCGACGAATACGCCGTGTACCTCGGGGAATACAACGCCGAGGCGCGGAATACCGACATCCGCGACGGAACAGGCGTCGAGATGCGCGCCGTCGGAGCCATGACCTATCAGTTCTTTCACCAGCGCAAGGCGAGCATCCGGGAGCAACTGGAAAATACAGTCGGCCCCCTGGCCGAAGCATACGCGATCAAGGTGCTTCAGGCAGGAAGGCCGGCCGGTTACGGGGTGGACATCGCGGTGGAGCGCATCAAGTTCCTTCTGGAGGGTTATCCGTGACTGTTACCCCTCAGCGCCCTGTTCCGGGATTGGCTTTTCAGCCGTGTGTAGTGGCTGCGCCCCGGGAGCTTGGCCGAGCAGCAGTACCGACTCGCCTTCATCTACGTGCGGTAACGGGGCTGCATACCGTTTACTCGGAGGTGCTGGTCATCCGTGCATGCGCGACTCACGGCCTTGACCGGGGGCCTTCGGTGAGGACGGCGGACGTGACCAAGCCGAGCAGGCCCCGCATGAGCGTCACGCGAAATTCTGAATAGCCCGCCGCGGAGCGGAGGATGGATTGGCGTCATCCGGGAGGAGCAGACAGTGCACAAGTATCTGGTCTTGTTGGAAACCTCGGGAAACCAGACCTATGTCTTCGCCACCAACAAGCTCAAGGAGAACATCGGTGCTTCCGAACTCACGTGGCGCGCCGGGTGCCGCTGGGTGTTGGACGCGGTGAAGGACGCGGGGGGGCCGGACCTGTGGGACCCCACCCCGGCAGATCTCCGAACCAATCTTACGCGCCGGCCAGCCGGCGGCGGCATCGAGGTCGTCATCGCCACCTCAGGTAAGGCGATCCTGGTGGTCGACGATCGCGCCAAGGCCGAGGGCTTGGTGGAGCGTATTACCCGCCAGGCCCTCCTGGAGGCCCCAGGGCTCGACCTGTGCGGGGCGATCGTTGACTACGATCCCGAGATCGACGATGCGCACACGCAGATCAAGGCCGTCCATGAGCGCCATGTATGCCTTCGCGGCCTACGGCCCTACCCCCTTGCCCGCCACATGACGCTGCCTCCGGTGGAACGTTGCGCCAGCTCGGGACGACCGGCCGCGACCGCGGACAGGGATTTGGAAGGACGTCACCTGCCGCTGTCCCTGGAGGTGTCCTGCAAGCGCGATGCGGCGGAAGGCTGGCACCGCCGGATCCATAGCGTGCTACGCCAGCACGGGCGATCGGTGGGCGACGCAGATGTCTGGGTACCCCGCGACTTGGAGAAGCTCGAACGTGCCTTCCAAGACATGGACTGGCTGGCGGTGGTGCACGCCGACGGCAATGGCGTGGGCCAGATCTTCCTAGACTTCAAGCAATGCAGCGGCAGCAAGGGCAACGACGACTACCTCGACAAGCTACGCCGTTTCTCCCTCGACCTGGACGCCGCCACCGAAGCCGCCTTCGTCGAGGCCTGTCGATCGCTGCCGACCAGCGAGGGTGCCGTCGGCGGCCGGCGTCGCCCCTTGCGCGGGGTGGTGCCGCTGGTACTGGGGGGAGACGATTTGACGGTGCTTATGGACGGTCGCTACGCCCTATCGTTTGCCCGCGACTTTCTCGCCGAGTTCGAGAAAAAGACCGCCGAGAGTGATCTGATCCCCCAGGTTGCCCGGAAAGCGTTGAATGCCGAGCGGCTGTCGGCCTGTGCCGGGGTCGCCTTGGTCAAACCGCACTTTCCCTTCCACAACGCCTACGACCTCGCCGCGGCGCTCCTGACGAGCGCCAAGACCGTCAAGCGACGGGTCACCCAGCGGGAGTCGCCCAACACGCCCTACCCGTGCTCCGCGCTCGATTTCCATATTCTGTTCGACTCGGTTCACACCGAGTTGGACGATATCCGCGAACGACTCTCAACGGATGGAGGCGACACACGCCTCAACGCCGCTCCTTATGTGGTCACGCCCTTGACCAACTTGCGGGCCGGTGCCAGCGATACGCGCTGGGCCGAAGATCATCATATGGATGGTCTGTCGCACCGCGTCAAGGCGTTGTCGTCTCCTGGGGAGGACGGCGCTCGCCGAGCGATCCCCAACAGCCAGGCCCACGCCCTACGCGAGGCTCTTTTTCAGGGCCGCGATGTGGCCGACGGACGGTTTGCCGAGCTGCACCCCCGCTATCCGGCCCTGGAGGCTTTCTTCGAAGGGAACAAGGTCAGCCTGTTCCGGCAACGGGATGGCAAGTACTGCGAGACCCGCTTTCTCGACGCCCTCACCAGCGCCTCGTTCTGGTGTTCCGCCGAAGATCTCTGAGGAGCCGCACCATGGACGACACCCCTCTGACCCTCTGTATCCACTTCGAGAGCGATTGGCACGTTGGCGCCGGCGCCGGGCAACCGGGCCACATCGACCGGCTGATCCGCCGTCATCCTGCCGACGATTTGCCCTACCTGCCGGGCAAGACCTTGACGGGCATCTGGCGCGACGCCTGCGAACAGGTGGCGGCCGGTCTTGACGACAGCCGAGACGATGGGCCGTGGTCAGCTTGGGTCGATGCCCTGTTCGGCGGCATGGACTATCGGCCCGACCGTGACGGGTCCACCGCGCTCGATTCACGCCCGCGCAGCCCACCCCGCCCCGCCCTGCTGGAGGTTCGGCCTGGACGCCTATCCGAGGAGTTGCGCCTGATCCTGGTAGCGCAACCTGCGCTGGCGGAGGCCCTGGTCTTTCTCAAGCCGGGTGTGCGTATCGGCAATCACGGGGTGGCGGACGAAGCGAACCTCCGCTTTGAAGAGGTGGTGCGCGCGGGCACGGATCTCCAAGCTGCGGTGCGGCTCGCCCCGCTGGAAGCCGCCCAAGGCGCCCGCGCCCTCGCCCTGCTCTGGGCGGGGGCACGGGTCGTCCGACGGCTCGGAGGCAAGCGGCGTCGAGGACTGGGTGCCTGCCGCTGGGACCTCGACGGTGGCCCCGACCAGTCGGCGGCACTGGCATTGCTTGAACAGGAGCCTGGCCCTGCACCGCAACCCCATTCCCTCGAGTCCGGCCGGTTCACCAAGGAACACACAGACGACGCCACTGCGACTTGGCACCGCATCATCCTGGACCTCGAACTCCTCTCCCCGGTCATCGCCTATGACGGGACCGTCGGTAACGTAGTGGAGAGCCGCGACTATATCCCGGGCACTTACCTTTTGGCGGCTTTGAACCGTCGCCTTCGTACACTCCTGGGTGAGCGCGCCTTCGCCTCGGTGGCGTCCGCTCATGTGCGCGTACTCAACGCCTACCCAGTGGTGGGTAGCGAACGAGGATTGCCGGTGCCGTTGGCCTTCCACCACGAGAAGGAGGCGGGCGGCCTCGACAAGGACGGTCCGATCTACAATGGGCTTGAATACCCGAACATGGGCGGGAAACCCCAACTCAAGCAGCACCGTGGCGGCTACGTGAACGGCGGTCAAGGTACGCAGCGACCGGCCTTCTATCACGATGAACCCATGGCCGTCACCCACGGCACTATCGACGATCGTGTTCAGCGTCCCACGGCCGACGTGGGCGGCGTCTACACCCTGCGGGCGTTGCGACCGGGGGCCCGGCTGCGTGGCGAACTCTGGCTGTGCGGCAAGGCGCCCGGGCAGGACTGGATCGACGAACTCGATGGCGAATACCGTATCGGAAAGGCCAAGAAGGACGACTACGGACAGGTGCGTATCCGCGCCACATCGGCGGAACTCACCACCACGCCGAGCACGGGGTGCCGGCTCGATTTGTGGTTGATCGCGCCCCTGCTGTTGCGCGATTCACGATTGCGCCCTACGACCGATCTGGAGGTGTTGCAGCGGGATCTGAGCGATCGCATTGGCGTGGAGCTGACCCTCGACGATCGGCAGTACGTACGTACTGACCGCAGCGAGGGATGGCACTTGCGCTGGGGGCTTCCCCGGCCCAGCTACGTGGGACTGGCCCCTGGCACGTGTCTGAGTTTTCGGACGGCCGCTGACATCGACCCCGCTAAACTCGCGGCACTGGAGTACAGCGGCCTCGGCGAACGCCGGGCCGAAGGCTTCGGTGAAGTCCGGGTCAACCCGCCGCTGCTGAGGGTGCGGGATTTCCCCAAAGTCGAGGCGACCGATAACCCGCCCAAGCCGAAGTCGGAGCTGATGCCCGGCCAAGTTGAACCTTCGACCGACGATCCCTTCGCCCGCGTCTTGGCATGCCACGCGTGGCGCGCCGCCATCGGCCGCGCCGCCCTGGCGCGGGCCGCCGACGGCGAGTTCCGCCGCGACACCTTGGGTTGGACAGGGAAGAAGCCAAGCAACAGCCAACTCGGTACCCTGCGCAGCTTGGTCGAGGAACCCGATGAACAGAAGGCGCGCCAGCACCTGCTTAACTGGTTCAATCACTTGTGCAAGGTCCAGAGGCGTTGGGACAACTGGCCGAGTACCGCACAAGCGGCTCTGCGCCAGTTGGTCGGGGAGCCGGACAAGGTATGGGCATGGTTGGACCTCAGCCCTCTGGCCCTGCCTGTACCGCGGGACTCTGACGCGCCCCCCCTTCGCGAGGCGCTACGCTGGGAGGCGACCCGTGCCCTGTGGTTTGCCGCCATTCACACCGAGATCCGCAACCGCGAACAACACGAAGAGGATTGAGCATGGCCCGAAAGCTACACCGCAGGCTGTTCCTGCGAGGCACTTTGGAGGCGATCGACCCGATCAGCATCGGTGGTGCCGCGGCCGGTATCGATGTCGATCTGCCCATAGCGCGTGACGGCGAGGGCCGTGCCTATATCCCCGGCACCTCACTGGCCGGCGTGCTGCGCGCCTGGATGAGAGAGCGGCTGCACCGTGTCGATACGGACCTGTGGTGGGGCTTTCAAGGGCCTGAGGGCGGTGATCTAGGCGCGGCCAGCCGCATTGTGGTGGAAGACGCCCCTGTCGAGGCCGCTCGTAGCGAAGTCTGGCACGGGACCGGCATCGACCGGCGCACCGGAACGGTTGCTGACGGCATCAAGTTCGAGCGCGAGGTGTTGCCCAAGGGAACCTGTTTCCCCCTGAGGCTCAGCGTAGACGTGGAGGACGATGATACGCTTGACACGGCACGTGGCGCCCTCTGGCATCTCGTCACCGAACTCCGCGAGGGGTGCGTCACCCTGGGAGCCGCGGGTACACGAGGCCTGGGTCGAATCGGCCTCGGAGAATCGGTCGCCTGCCTGGAACAGGACTGGTCCACCAGGGCGGGCGTGCTCACGGTGCTGGCAGACCCCGACGACGGGCCGGACAACCGCTCGGTGTGGAAAACGGCAGCCGCCGAGGTACCGCTGGCGCCGTCAAGCGTGCTGGACATCAAGATCGAGTGGCGGCCGTTGGGACCTCTCATGGTCAAGGCTCCGCGCGACGGGCTCGCCGTAGATGCCCTGCCGCTGGTCACGGCCGATGGCGATGAGCAACGCATGGTGCTGCCGGGCAGCGCGATCAAGGGGGTCCTGCGAAGCCAAGCGGAGCGGATCCTGCGCACCGTATGGCAACTGGACCCTGCCCCCGACGCCAAGCACCTGGAGCAGGTGGATTTGCCGCTGGTGCGCGAGCTGTTCGGCATCGCCCGACCGCCCGGGCACGGTCGCGAGGCTTTCGGGCGGCGAGGGGCGCTCGGGGTATCCAGTTGCTACGCTTGTGCACCCCGTATCACGGCGGCGCAATGGAATGCAGTGGCTGACGCCGAGCCCCATGACGACCGAGACCCCGGTTCCCCATTACCCCCTCTGCTCGACAATCTACCTCTGCCGGGCTTCCAGCACGCCTACCACGCGGCGGTGGATCGTTGGACCGGAGGTGCTGCGGACCAGATGCTGTTCAGCGGCCTGGAACCCTTCGGGGTGGCGTGGGAATCCATTTGTCTGCGCTTGGACCTGTGCCGTCTCAGCTCTCCGGGGGCGGGCCTCACGCTGCTGTTCCTCGTGCTTCGTGATCTCTGCGCCGGTGGGCTGGGTCTCGGCTGGGGAGCAAACCGCGGCTACGGCGCCTTGGAGGTGACGGCAATCGACATCAACGGCCCCTTGCCGGGGCCCAACCCGCCGGTCACGCGCCACATCGAGGTTACGGACCGGAAGCCCGTCTTGGACGGCTGGCGCGACTGGCTGCGTTGCATGGAAGGTACTTGGCGCATCTGGCTGGAGGAACATCGACAGGAAGGAGGCGACCATGGTCACGATGCTGCGTAGCTGGCGGACCGAGGGGATCACTCTCGAAGATGCGTTGTCCTCATTCTCCGGGCGGGCCCTCGCGGGCCTGTGTTACGGGCCGGGATTCTGCGCCTGGGCCCTGTGGAATGGCGATCAGGCGCAGTGCCCGGAAGAGGGATTCGAACTCGGCCAAGTCTTCGAGGCCCGGTTCTTCGACGCCGACGGCGAGTTGCGTTGGCTGCGTGATCCGGCGGGCGAAGGCGCGGGATCGGCCGTCTACTTGAGTGAGGGTACGACCGCACCCGCCGAGGGCTGGACGTCCCAGACTGCTCTCGAAGACTGCGAGGTGCAGCCTGGCCGTTACCTGCTCTGGGGTCAGGGGTGCGACACTCAGGAATCGCCCCAAGGCTGGTCACGTGTCAGCGCCGCTTCCATAGGCACCCGGGCAACGCCCGTCTCCGGTCTGACGGCAGGCGGTAACGTCTACCTGGGCTACCGCGAATACATCGGCCGCGACCCCGGCTTGGCCGGCAAGGACGGCAATGCCGCCGTACTAGAGCAACGGTTTCTGCGCCTCGCCCTCGATCAGGAGTCCAACTCGTGAGCGAGACCCGTAACGCCACTATCCGGGTGCGTCAGGTAAAGAAGGGGTTCCAACCCGTCATCGACGTCACCAACAAGAAGGGCGGAGAAACACTCGTGGTGCTAAACCCGATGCACCTCAGCCCCGTACTGGCTGAACTGTTCAAACAGAACCTGATGTCCCTGGCCGGAGTAGCCGTTGAGTACAAATGGGCCGGAGGCCAAGTGCGCAAGATGTGCCGCGCGGGCGAAACCTGGAAGGAACCCGCGCCCACCCCGGCCGCCCAGAAGCCCTCACCGGAGGAAGGCAGCATGTTCGAGAACCCTTACAACTTTGTTCCCGCGCCGCCGCGCAAAGCCACGGGCACCGACCTGGATGACGCACCTCCCGTGGGTCAGCACCGTTACCATCGGGGCCGCTGGAGCGGCCGTATCGGGGTGCGATTGACCACCATCACGCCCTTGCTGATCCCCGACGCGGCTCGGGCTAGGGGCGCACAATACGACGACTCGGCAGACCCGCGGCATCGCGTCTTTGGCCTACGCCTGGACCCGGACGGCGTCCCATACCTTCCTCCCACGTCGGTCAAGGGCATGCTGCGCGCGGCCTACGAGGCCGTGACCAACAGTCGTATGGGAGTGTTTGCGGGACATGAAGAACCGTTGGCGTTTAGACACGCTGCCAAGGAAGGCGCCAGCTTGGTTCCCGCACGCATTTCCGACTGTGGTGGCTTCGTCGATCTGCTGCCCGGTTTCACCGACATTGGTTATGACGGAGTGCCTGAGAAGGTCGACAATAATAACCACCCCGTTCTCTACGCCGCCTGGATTCCGCAGTGGAAGGATGCCGGGAAGCTACTCACGAGCGGCAATCACTTGGTGTGGAATCGTCAACCGGTATGGGCGGAGATGGAGCTTTGGGAGCACTGGATATCTAAGTACGAGAAGCCTTGGACTAATAATTTCGATCTCTGGCGGGTAGTCCGGTTGGAGCCCGGCGCACCCAGCGATCTGACCAGCTTCTCCCCTGCCAATACCCCGAGGCCGCTACCGCCGCACGACCCCGGAAAATCTCAACGGCACCTAACCCCCAAGAAGGATGTTGGCCATGCCTGGAAGTCAGGTTGGGTCTGTAAAACAGATCGGAATATCGGGAACAAACATGATGAGCGTTTTGTATTTGTGGAAAAAAATCATCCGCAATCCGGCCTATTGCGAGAGCCCCTCACCCCTGACTTACGCCGCCGATGGCGGGTATTGATCGAGAACTACCGGGCTGAGCACGAGAAGGAAATCCAACAGGGCATCCAGTCCCCGCCTGCGCTGCACTGCGCGCCGTGCCGCTGGTCGCGCCACATCCGGGAAGCCAAGGATGAGAAGCGGTTGGAGCACGAGGCGGTTTGCTACGCCAAGGTCAAATCACGCCCCAGCGGCGGCTTTGAGATCCTCGGCCTCTACCCTGTCACCATCTCCCGCGACCTGTACGCCTGCGCGCCGCACGAACTCCTAGACGATACTCTCCTGCCTGCCGTAGAGCCCGGAAACTTCTCTCCCGCGGACCGCGTCTTCGGCTGGGTCAAACAGGGTGGGCGGGGCGCATGGCGCGGCCAGTTGCGGGTCGGTCCCGTCAAATGTGAGAAGGGGAAAGGGGCCATTGAAGCGTTCGATAAAGACGGCGTCGCCCTGGCCATCCTCGGCCAGCCAAAGCCACAGCAGGCCCGTTTCTATGCCGCCGAGAACAAGGACGGTGCGCCGCTCGCTTCCAATCGCCGCAAGGGCGAAGGGTACAAGAACCCGAAGGTCGACGGGCTGCGCGGTCGCAAGATCTACTCCCACCAACCGCAAACCTTAATTACAGACTATTGGGAGACGGGCAATCAGCCGATGAATGCTGTGAAAGAGTCCTTCGGGGAACGCAAGGTTTGGCGCGAGTTCCTGCGTCAGCCAAACCCGGAAAAGGATAAACCGACCCGGAGTAGCCAGAATCGCTCGCTCACCCAATGGGTCAAGCCGAAGATGGAATTTACCTTCGACGTGCGGGTAGAAAACCTTTCCGAACTAGAGCTCGGCGCACTGCTCTGGCTAGTTACCCTGGACTCGGACCTCTACCTGCGCCTCGGCGGCGGAAAGCCCCTGGGTTTCGGTTCCGTCCAGATCAGCCTCACCGGCTTGGACCTGCGCGACGGCGCCGCCTTGGCCGGGGACTATGGACGGCTCCTGGAACGCGGCGGTGGAGGGCAACGCATACTCGTTGACATAGACCCTGCCAAGTGCTCTGGCGTTCGGCGTGCCATTCAGTGCTTCGAAGACGCCGTGGGTCATCACTATGGCGACAGCCGTTTCCTTGATGCACCCTTCATCCGTGCTTTTGTCAACGCCTGCCGCGGCGGGAGCTTGCCGGTGCACTACCCACGTGTTGGCGGGAAACCGAATGGTAAAGGCGAGAACTTCAAGTGGTTCGGCGAAAATGAGGAGAAGGATCGACATGCCTTGCCCTCCCTGAACCAAGACGACAGGGGATTGCCCGACTACAAATGAAGTGTGCCCACCATGACGGATAAGCGCACCCCTGCACTCGACGCGAGAAAGGCCTCGGCGCTTCTGCGCTGGTACTTCGGTGAGCACACGGGGATCACGTTGGGATTCTCCGTCGCCCTGCTAATCTTCGGGGGACTGTTCGTTAATGGACTCTTCCAGATCATCCTCGACGGCATCACTTTCTGGCAGGGCGTACTGACGCTCGCGCCCTTTCCGCTCTTGGGATGCTATATCCTCCGGAAGGCGCGCCAAGACTTATCCAGGGTGCACATCGGGGTGGAGGAACGCGCCCACCCGGGAAAGGCAAGGGCGCTGATCCTGTTTCTGAGCCCGCTGAAGTCCTGGGCTAGAGACGACACCGACATGGTCCGTGGCTTGATAGAGGCCAACGAACCTCCGGACTATGAGGGCTTTCTCTCCAAGGACTTGCGGAAGCGGTTCCAAGGCCCCTGGCGCATGCCTCTGGAGGCCATCGCCCACCACTACCCGGCTCTCGAATACTTGGTCACCATCCCTTCCGCTGATCGCATCGATCACCGAACCGGTAGCAGCGAACGGGGCACACATGCAATAGAGGCCGATTTCCATAAACTAATCGCATGCCTTACCCCCGCCAGTGGCCACCCCATCACCTTGCACCCCATCGCCAAACTTGACGACCGGTGGCGGACGGGTGCGAATTTCGAATCCATCGCCGACTTGGTGGGATGCATCGAAGCAGCCTACGGGTACCTGAACCATCAGGGCCTGAATGACGCCGACATCCTCGTCGACATCACCGGCGGCCAGAAGCCGTCCACCATCGCTGGTGCGATCGTATCCTTGGCAGAGGGGCGGCGCTTCCAATACGTCAGCACCCACGATTTGACCATCGCCCGCTATGACGTGACCTACTCCGTATGAACGGTCCCAGGCCGATGAAGATTGTCCTCTGCGGTCCCCCGCATTCGGGAAAGTCCTGCCTGCGCGATGGGCTGAAAGAGGTGATTCGCGGTATCGCGGGTGCGCCCTACCCCTATGTCATCACTGCCGTTCCGGACGGCGAAGGAAGTTGGTACCAGGAAACCGCTGGTGCAAATCCGGACCTTGCTGCGAAAATCAAGCGTGCAAACAAGACAGAGTTCACTGATGCGCAAGCCGGCAAGTTCGAGGTGTGGGTGAACCGGTGTGAAGAGCCCTTGGTGTTCATCGACATCGGCGGCATCGCCGACGACAAGAATATCCAGATCTGCAAAGGAGCCACGCACGCGATCCTGATCGCCGGGGATATGGATGCGCTAGAGCCCTGGCGGACGTTCTGCCGGCAGACTGGGCTCGAAATCATCGCCGAGCTGCACAGCGACTATCATGCACAGTGCGATGTCTTCGTTGATTATCTGGAGGACGGTATTTTTCGTGCCTCCGTTCATCATCTCGAGCGTGGCGATCTCACTATTCGATCCCGACCGGCGGTTCAGGCTTTGTCGAGGTGCATCGTCGCCCAACTGGTCAATTGGAGCAACCAAATGAGTGCCTATAACATCATCTTTGAAAACGGCGTACTGGTGATCGGATTTGGCGATCCCGCACAAAACGACGAAATCCTCCGCACCGCAGTTGCCCGGCTCAAAACGCTGACTGAGGACGGCACCCTGGCGGGCGGGGAGATTATTCGCATAAACGGCCCGGCATCTCTGCCGGTCGCCATGGCCATCGCGCACAGCCTTTCTCACCTCTACCAAGCGGTTGCCTGTTACGACCCGAAACTTGCACGATACGTCGTGGCCATTGCCCATGGCGACAAGTACCATGTTGGCGATCTTGTAAGCTGATCGCTGCGGTGGACCGGCGGTTCAGCAATTTAATTCCCTTCTCGTAGGGTATCTATCCGTCCAATTCACTTGGCCTCTGTGATGGGGGTCGAAGCGGTCCCACTGGGTAGGGAGGACGGCTTTGTGTCGCCCGGCCGGTGCGGCAGCACGGACACCCACGGCTATGATCGGTCGTGGGGAATCGCACGTGCGCTGTCCGGCCGGTGGTTCCCCTCGCCAAACTGACCCCCCCCGCGCGCGGCAAGCTTGCCGGTGCCCATCTCCCTCCCTTCCCTCTGAGACACTCCAGTGCACTGATCGGCACAGGGGGTTTCCCCGCGGAGACGAAGGCTTACGCGAGCAACCACACCTCAGGTGTGCCCTCCAGCTCTACAGTAACGGGCAGACGCGATAGGGATAGCCACCGCGTGCTGAGTCGCCGCATGGGCCGAATGAACAGCCGACGAACACGGGAGTGTACGTGGAAACCTGGTTCTATCGCTTGAGCTGGCACGGGCAGCTTGTCGCTGGAGCGCTGCTCTTCGCGATCTCGTTCGTTCTCGAGCAGCAGGTCTTGGCCCGCTACCTCGGGAGCATGCTGCTTGGCACGGTGCTGGCTGCGGGCCTGGAGGGCAGCAAGGTGCTTACCATTGTGCTGCACCGCTTTCTGTCCGGCCAGCGCGAGACCGCATATCCGCCAACCGTGCGCTATCTGGCGCTGCTATTCCGCACCGGCCTGCTGATGCTCTCCGCCCTATGCTCAGTGATGTACCTGGGGCAGCGGCTGGACCGACCGGCCATGAAGCAGGTACGTCAGGCGGACATCGAGCGGCTCCAGCAGGAGGCCGCCAGCGAACGCAAGGCCCTGGACAAGGAAGAGGCGGCGGACGCGGCGCGGGCCGAGCAAGCGGTGAACGAGAGCTACGCCGCCCTGCGGCGCGAACTGGATGCGCGCTACCTTCCGAGCATCCGGTCGCTGGAGAAGGCACTCAGCGCGGAGATGGACCGCGTGGTCAACGGCGTGTTCAAAGGGCCACGGTATCGTGCCCTCGATGCGCGTTTGGCGCAGGAGAAGCAGGCCTACGACCTGCGCCTGACCGCGCTGACGGCCCGCGAGCAAGACACTATCTCCGGAGCGGTTCGGGCCGTGCAGAGCGACTACCGCAAACGGCGCGCCGACTTGGCCCGGCGCACGCGCGCGGCCCTTGCCGCAGTGCGCACCA
>VAOW01045173.1_pt1 | contig 13744 bp, 23 predicted proteins | sample 3393921 | NCBI WGS metagenome assembly VAOW01 (sample SAMN08290428, study PRJNA428436) | hydrothermal vent metagenome | isolation source: Deep-sea hydrothermal vent chimney | place: Indian Ocean: Southwest Indian Ridge | depth 2742 m m
TCTTTTTTTATTTCGCGATTTATATTGAGCATAGATAGGACAGTCTCCATAGGGTCTTTCTGGTCTGGCTGCATCTGTTTTAATAACGCCATGGTCTCTAATAACGTCGGTTGTTCCTTGTCGTTTTTACTTAAAACGCTTAACATCAATTCTTGATTTTTTATCTGCGTTTCTAATTGAGATTCGCGAAACATAGCCATCATTTTATTTTGGCTTTCCATCATCATATTAATAACACTTTTAAAATCATCGTTAGACGTGTCGATTATCACCTCTTCTTTTTCTAACGGTGTGTTTATAGATAATTTAACCGTCTTTTTAAGAGCTTTTCGCCCCTGCGGTGTTGGTGTCATTATCTTAACTTTGTAATCACCCTTTCCGTATTCAATTCTTAATCTCTCTTCTATACCGTTAATTCCTTCCGGCAGACAATCAAAACAATGCGCATCTTTTCCTAAATCCGATTTATAAACTTTTAATAGTATATCATCCGATACATCAACACCTAATTCACTAAAAACACTTTCTAGCGCCATCTCTTCCTTGTCTTCTTCCAATATTTCATAGCCGTCTATCGTATCCGGTGCGTTTAATAAAGTCATAAAAAAAACCCTCTTTTAAGTAATATCTGAAAATATAAGCAGATATTAAGTAAAAAGAGGGAAAAATACAAGTTTTATTTTACTAATTTAATTTCTTTGTCAGTGCAATATTCACCGCAATAACCCGTTCCACTCACTATAATAGGCGTAAAAACAGATTTTATTTCACTGTTTCCGCTAATTGCGTTACTAATAACAACGCATTCCATTCGAGGCGGATAACGCCGGCAAACCAACATATCTTGCCCTTCAAAACTAACATATTTACACTCTTTACAGTTGTTCATTTTTTAATCCTTTTTTAATAACATAACTACCTCACAAACGTCTTTTATTAATACAAATTAACGCTTCAGTAATATATAAATTGTTTCAAAAACTTGTTTTAATAATACAATTACCCCGCATGCAAAACATATGTAACTAATAATAGAATTGTGTTGATAAACAAGTAATGAAACCGTTATCCATAGCAACGCTAATATCTCTTGTAGTATAAGTTTAATTCCTACTATTTCCATAACAACCTCTTAGATTCTTATCCGTACAGTTATTTACATTAATCCAAGGGGCGCAAAAACCGCCCAAACGAACAGAATCAAAACACAATAAATCAGTAATATTTTTTCGTTTATTATAAAGAAAATTAATAATTTCGTTTCTGCATTTAATAATATTTTTAGCTAAACATATTAGACTACTCCTCACTTTTAACTCCATGTCATAACCATTTGAATTTTTTATTGTCCAACAATGCTTTTTACTGATAAACTCAAACTTCCCGCACTCGCTTTTTAATCCGATGATACTGTATCCAATTGGTGAGCCGTATTTCCCAACTTTATCACTCCACAGCTTCAATAATTTCATTTTTTTATATCTCATTTTTTCCATAAAACCACACCAGTCGCCATCATCTGCTGATTTAAAATGATTTTCATATCCCGTATTAACTACATCATTATAGTTTAATTTACGCAAATGTCTCCATACAGTAACACTATACCCGCCGATCTGCTGAAATTGCCTTATTCCCCACAGCGAAGCCCAAGCTAAGACTCTATCACAAACATTATCTTGATCTTTTATTTCCCTGTAAGTTCTATTACCATTCTCATCAACATCAAAAAACCCATAGCCATCCAGCCCTTCACCATCAATGTTTTTGCTGATATACTTAGCAAGATAACCGGCGGCAGACCTATTTTTATCCAACCGTTTAAAAATCACTCTGCTTTTACATGCCCCGTTCTCATATTTGTCTTCACTTAGTGCATATTTTTTAAAAATATAACGCGCACTACAAATATCATTTTCACACATAAACACAACAAAATGCCAATGCGGTGTGCCATCATGATGGGGTTCTGCTATTCTAAACCCATAAATATCAATTCCGTCACGCTTGTACTTTGCTCTAATTCTAGCCCATACTCTACATAGATAATTTTGTCCGTCCTTAGGCGTTTTATTCTGGTATTTTTTGTTTTTTATTACAATGTTTGAATTTTTAATGTATGTATACGCATGATATTTAGACGGGCATGTTAATGTCCAAAATTCACACACCTGTCCCGCCTGTTTTTTATAAAATTCATCAAATCCGCTTAATCTTGTCATTAACTCCATTCTTCTAATCGCTGGATTACTAACAGTAACAGACGATAACTCAAGCAACGTATGCTCTTGCCCAAGTTCATTTACGGCAATAATTTCTGACAACGTTTTAGCGTTTTTATTTCTTTTTGAAATTGATTCTGAAACAGCTCGATTACTAGCATATACCTGGCTACACCCGTTTACCATTGATATTCTAATGCGCTCATATTCCTCATTTTTTTGATTTACTTTTTTTAATTTTTTATACCACCACTCCGGATCTATAATCTTAATAACTTTTTCTTCTAGACTATCATTTTTTTTTATAATTATATTTATACCGTACTTTTTCGCAAAATCTATTGACAAACCAACTCCATTCACTTCCTTTTTTATTTTATTTTTACAGATTGAGGCACATTTATTAGCTATTTTATTAATATTATCGTCACCACAAAACAGCGGGGTTTTGTAGCTTAAAATTGTTTTTCTTTGCTTTCTTAGCCATTTATTTGCTTCGCATAAACCTCCCATTTTATTTATTTTTTTATATTCATTTTCTACATAATGTCTAAAATCATGCGGATATGACATAACCATTCTGTCAAAAAAACGGTTCTGTATTTTATTGAATTTAATTTCAGCAGTTTCAGCTAAACTTATCATTTTTATCACCTGCTTTTTATTTTACTTAAAAAAATAAGGTAATCACTACAATCACCATCAACAATAATATTTATCCATCTTTTTCTTCTTTTTTCATCTAAATATATAAATGCAAACGAATCATTAAAATTTAAAAAATCAACATTAATAAATTTTGTAATTGCTTTATTTATTTTTTTCATTAACCGGATACCCCCGTGGATAATTATCTATACAACCCTGGCCAGTTATATTTTCATATATACGCAAATAATTCAACTCATACATAGATTTTTTCTTTATTTTTTCCCATTGTTTTTTGCTAACACAACATCCACCGGAATCAATAATCTTTCTCAACTTACACATTAATTTATAATGTTTTTTAATTGTCAAATGATTATACATATATGTACAGTACACCAGATTCAAGAAAAATAACAATAAGTTTTACTTATGGTATATCACTATCATAAGTTTTACTTATGGTATATCACTATCATAAGTTTTACTTATGGTATATCACTATCATAAGTTTTACTTATGTTAGTGATAAAATCTTTCTATTAGATTAAACAAAAAAATAATGAGATAATAATGATGTAATAAATCAAAAGAGAACATGATTATGATATATCTAGAAACACATGACGTCACAATTTGGGTCATGAAAAACAAAACAAAACTTTTTGTTCCATGCGAATTCGGATTAAAAAAATTTTTATCTAGTAATAAATTAACGATGGATAGCAGAATACGCGATAAAACAGCTTATAAATTATTGAAACTTATCGGCGCGGATTACAATGCGTTTTTAGTATCTATTGACATTGCAGCGTTAGCTGTTTTATTGTTATCTACAAAAAACATAACAAAAATAATAAACAAAAATAAAAAATTAAAAACGATATGTGAAAACGTATATAAAAAGTTACAAAACAGGGACATAAATCCGTCTGGTAGTTTTGACAATGCGGGTAGATTTTACTCTGATAATAAACATTTAATAGAATGTAGAACACCGAGCAGGTCTTATCCCTATAGCGAATTACTGGCGTGTAGAACTCATAAACATGTAAAAAAATGCGCTTTATTTTTTAATTGTAAAACCGAAGATGATTTATTAAAAAGAGTATAAACAATGAACAAATTTATAGAAATATATGAAAAATCATATCAGGATATATGCGATGAAGAAGGTGTGTGTAGATACAATGGTTACATGAACGGTAACGCTTTAGCTTTGTATGTTGATAATAAGTACAGTATAAACGCGGCGGATAATTCTTCTGCTCATGAAGCGATGATAAATATTTTAGAACATAAAAAGAGTATAAACAATGAAAAAATTTACTGAAATATCAGAGATAGAAAAAACAGGATTAAGACACGTTAATTATGTTACAGGATCATACGAACATAAAAGTATAGATATATATATATTGATTGATTGTTATTATCAATTTTCACGAATGCTAAAAGATGATGGGTTATTTTCAGCAGCTTTCGAAGTAGAATATCTTATAGAATTTTTACACAGACAAACTAATAACTATGATTATATTAATTTATCGGAGTTAAGATCATAATAAGAATTAAACATTTATTTTTGCATGCTACGTAAAACGTGTATGCCGAAGAAAAAGCTTCCCACGCCCATGACAAGGATATTCATGGGCGAGTCGGTAGCTATTTTATAGATATATTGCGACCAGGCAGGGTCTATTTTATAGATTGCTGCGGATGATATGAGTAGTATAACTTCGGTGCGCAGTATCCAGATAGCTAGTGATCTACGTGTGAGGCTTCGTTGTGTATTTTCGCCCACTGTTGATTTCATGAATTCAGCGTATGATTCAACCATTTTAGCATTAAAATCAGCTTTTTCTTGAGTTGTAAACTGTTGTTTATCAATCCAGCCCCCGAGTCCTGCCGCAACTTTCATAACGTTAGAACTACCGTCGGGGCTTGCACCCAATAACGTTTTGACCCCTGATATTATTCCCGTTAGTATATTCATAGATGATTGATTCTATCGTTTATATTTTTTTCAACCCGATGTATTTCTTTATATAAGTTTTCTTCCATTTTGGTTATATATTTTATTATCTCTTTTTGAGATTTATTTATAGTGTTTTCCATATCTATTTTATTAAGTAGATTATTACCTTTATATGCCCTTATTTTAATACCAAACATAGAAATAAGCGCAACTAATAAACCGGTGAGTTCTTTCCACCATTGAGATATGGGGATTATTACTTTATACATTTTAAGATTGTAACTCTAATATAGCACCCATAATTATTACTTGTGTATTAGTTGTTGCAGGATGAAAATTAATGGCCAATTGAAACGTATTTTCGTTGTTTATATCCACAAATGAATTAGTGATATTAGATACTGATATACCCACAGATGAAATATTAAACTGCGGAAAATTAGAGAAATTAATACTCGAGTTAAAGAATCCGTTATGAAAAGTCGACAGTGATTTCTGTGTACTTGTAACAGTAATATTAGTAAAAGAATCAATAGATGGAGTGAATCCGCTAATGAAATTTATATCTGCTGTATCACCTCCGTGTAAAATATCACATATTAATCTTAATGTTATTTGATTACCGATAGAAAACGTGTTCGGTGGAAAAATTATATTGTCTATAGTTTCTAAATTCCCTGCCACTGATCCTGTTAGTGTAGGAAACGAAATATTTTTATAAAGAACTCTTGCACCTGATAGTTCATCGATAAATTTTTTTGCCTGTGAGTTATCCAGTCCGTTCATCCCTGATCGGTTAGGTACAACGTGTATTAATTCATTATTTTTTAGCATAATAATCTCTAAGCGTTGAATAGATTTTGTTCTAATAGTCTTCTAGTTATTAGACCTGGTGATTCTTTTTTTATTCCGTTTACTGTTATATACTTCCACCGTGTGAATTCTTTTAGTGCGCCTATATAATCGTATTCATTTAATTTTTTTAGTAATGTAGAATGTTGGAAAGGTGTTCTGCCAATGTTAAAGACAAATGAAACTAGCGCATCAAATTGGTTTTGGTTTAACGGGACATTAACCATTGAATTAACATCTGATTCTGCTTTATGTAGGTCATTTTTTAAAAACAGATCAGCCAATTCGTGTGTTATTTTATCGCCCTCCAATAGATTATCAGACGGTATAATTTTATGGCCGGTACCCACTGTAGCAATTCCACCACTATCGTTATATACAGTTAATTTGGTTCCTTCCACAGCATGCAATTCTTTTAATCCGTTTTCTGATATTTTTCTTTTTGGTGTTAGCATTATTTTACCTATAATTGTAACCATTAATATCGTAATTAACGGTTTTATCATGTCAATTCTTCTATTATTATTTTGATATTACTAGGCGAACCCGAATACAATAAATCAGTAAAAACGTTTTGGTAAAAGGCTACGGATATTATATCGTTTTCCGTTATATAACCCGTTGATAATATTGAAACTGTCGGATTTATTATATAATTACCGTTTATTCCTAACGACGGATATAAATTATTAACATCATCGAATAAATTATTAAACTGTCCGTTTTTCAGAATTACGAAATATTCAAATGCACCACCGGCTAAATTCGCGGCTAATCCCATTATCGGGGATATTAGATATACATATATATTATAAAACCCGCTTTTTTTTGGGCTGAATCCATCGAAATAAATACTACTATAAAGCGGCGCTTGTGTTTTAAATATAAAATTATCAAGAAATTTTTTATTCCGTTGTAAAAAATTAAACGGAAGGGCTAATTTATATGCATGCGGGTTTAACGCTGTATTTATACCCATTGACATTGTTGCACTAACAAGTTCTGTATTTTCTATATCAGGAATCGACATTGGCATAATCAGATCCCTTCTGTGATAACGGCCATATTACTCAATGTGCCTGGGCTTTTAAGATAAATACTGTCGATTGGTGCTATTAGCGGTTCGTAGTATCCACCCGCTACGATTCTAGAATGGTTATCTGTTGCGTTATTGCCGAAGTTTATAAATATATCGGATGTACCGTTATTCTGGACAAATAGGTAAGTCCGTTGATTATTTTCCTTTATAACATTTACGGATTTATCTGTTACGTTTTGTATATGAGACACAAAGCGCGCGTTTTTAACCGCTTTTTTGTTTTCATAAATATTCTGTATATTCTGCTGATTCTGCTGATTCTGCTGAATATTTTGAGTATTTCTACTAGCGTTTGGTGCGGGGTGGGCGTTGTGTTTAATGTTGCCGCGCCCTGCCCCCGCAGGAATTTCAGGGCGTAAATTTTGTGGGATATCATGTAACATGATTATCAACCTGCCTGGTTACCGTATTGTTGGTTAAGTGAATTACCGTACTCATACACTCTAAAACCGTGTAATGATAAAAAAACATTGTCGTAGGTTGTTACGGCGTTGTAATTAGTAAACGTGGCATTTATATTTGAATTATTACGAAAAATAAACGGTGCGGGCAGTATAAAAGGAATATTACCTTGTCCAGCGATAGATGAAATAGGTTGTGGTGTATTAAAAAACTGTCTAGCTGAACCGCTATCTGTGATCTGTACATTAATCAGCGGTATAACGCGGGAACTATCCGTTTGATCTGCCCCTGCTTCGTCGACAAAATACGTTGTTTTAGTCCAGACAAATTGGCTATCATTTTCTATATTAACTGTATCGGTACCAGTAGCACCGGCTATAATTGACGTTAGTGATAATGTATAGGTAAAAAACGACCGATAAAGGTTATCGTTGTTCATTAATTGCTTAACTGTTAGTGGTTGCATTTTCTTTGCCTCAAAATTGCCATTAAAATAAAAAAACCTATTATACCGGTTAAGGTAACCAGTATAATAGGAAAAAAATATTTTATTGTACGCTCCGGTACAGGTTACCCATTAACTTAACACCTATTCGCGCGTCAGCATTAATAGGGAGTGCGGTTGCCCAAGACAATGTTACCTTAAAGTTTTGGTTTGCCGGTATTGTCACAGGTATGATCGAAAACATTTGACCGGCAAAACCGGCGTAATCAACACCTGATATAGTATTAGCTGCCGCTGTACTACCTGTTACAGATGTAGCACCTGCTGCACGATAATTCGGGGGGAACGCGCCGATAGGTGCTTGTTTTAATCGTGATTTAGATCCAACAATAAAATCAAGATGACCCGAGTGCATAACGTCATAAGTATCTTGCCAATTATCAGGTGTTCCATTGACATTGCCCATATTAACGCTGTTTCCCGGAAAAAAGTCTATCATAATCGCGTCCACAAGAAATTTTTGCGGGGCTGGTAATTGGCCTGCACTTTCCATGTTTGTGTCGTCCAGTGTTTTACCTAACTGGCCTACAGGATTCTGGAAAAAATTCAACGAAGTCTGTCCGGCTGAGGAGTATGTTTGATAATCGTAAATCGGTTGATAGATTACATCCATACCGGATGAGTTATTAACGCTGTATTTGTCTAAAGCGGTTGGAGATGGAATTGCGCGTGTCATGATATTTTACCTTTTTAAATGCTGTAAAAAAAAACGTCCTTGTACGTTATCCGTTAAATATTAAATATTTTTAGATTGTGGATGTATCGAATGTTTCGCCTACACCTTCACCGAAACCGGTTCCAGTATCAGAGTTATAATAACCTACGCCTGTGTTTTGTGTATACCCTTCACCCTGGTCGGGTGAGAAGTATCCCATAACGGGCGAAGGCGAGTAGTAATCCACGCTGCCCAAAGGAATATTGGGCATATAATTACCGGCTGCTTCTTTCATAGCATCGTGAATTGTGACGGTCATAGCACCCATAGCAAGGTCGTTTGCTAGTTTTGAATTAACAAAATTGCCTGCTATCATACCGAGAGCGACCGCTATCATTCCTTTGGTGGCGTGTTTAATCATTCCGGTATTCATTGAGTCAGGGATATAATGGCCGAAGTAACCGTAGCCCACATCTAGCAACATGGCACCACCCGCTTGAATCGCAGCGGGTTTAATTTGCTGATTTAACACGTTTTTAAGTGATATTTTTGTTCTACGTTTTGCTGGATTGGGATAATAGTGGCGTTTTGTATCGTTAATAACCCGTTTGACATAGCGTTTTTGTTGCGTAGGCGTTCGTTTTTTACCGGCCTTAGTTATGGATGTTGTTTTTCGTTGTCCTGTTTTCGCTAATTCTTTGCGCCGTGCTACGGCTCGGTCGTGGCTTAAGCGTCCTAATTTTTTACCTGCTGCAATTTGTTTTGCTGTACGTTTCATTATTTTCCTCTTTGCTTTAAGTGGTGACTGATTAATTAGCATTAATTGAGACATTATATTGACCTTTTAGGTATCATTAATACCAGAATCTTTGAACATATAATTACCACCGAGGATAAAAATTTGCTGGCCATCATGACTCACTGCGAAGGTGGGAGATGAAGTCGGTTTAAATTCGTGGCAGTACGCTTCTTTTTTACCGTCGCGCACCGTTTCATACATAATACCTAAACATTTGCCTATACGCAAGGCTACGTCATATTCCGGTATTTCGATAACTTCAAAATCATTGGCTTTATGGCCTGTAAATTCTTCAAAGAGGTTTGACGCTTTGTTTATTCTTCGTTTTTTACTACCATTTATTGGATTTTTTCTTTTCACGGGATAATCTATCGCGGACTCACCTTTTATATAACTACCTATATTTTTTATTAATATGTTATGAGGTATGAGATAGATTCTTTTTATATTTTTTTCTTTTAAAAAAGAACGCGCTATTTTTAAACCAACTGATTTTACATAAACATGCGCTTTTTTTATATCAGTGTCAAAACCGTCACCCGTATAAAAACCCGTTTTATTATCAATTGTTATTATTAATATTTTTACTTTTTTAATAATCATTTTATAAAGTCTTTAATTATTTTAGCACCGTAAATTAGTGATACTGTTATGGCTATTGGTTTAACTAATGTAGATAAACTTTTTAAAGTATTTCCCTGCATATTATCAACTATTTTAGATGCTGCCCCTGGCGTTAACCCCGTTTTTTCTAATCTTTTTTGTTCTGATAATTTTTGCTCAAAAACATAAACATCCGATATAAATTTTGTCATTAACGCCATTGATCCTATTATCGCGGCGAGTGGTATCAAGCTAATAAAACCCATGTTTTGACTGGAATCACCGTTTATATAGTTAGAAACATAATCAGAGCCGTTAAGCGAAAATGTATTACTAAAAAAATTTGTTACAGAATCCACTGTACCGGTTATCCATTTTATGCTGCTTTTAATATCATCTGCGGTCGAGCGTAACGATGAATATTCATTCTGTAATGAAGGGGGTATAGTACCCAACGAATATAAACTATTCACGGCTTGCATAAAATCCGCCGCTTTTTTCTTGAATTTATCAAGCATTGATAATTCATGTGGGCTTATATTTTGAGTAGTGCCAGACATTATTTTTTACGGCCTTTTAAAAAGTACCATATCAGACCACCTATAGCTGCTATTTTCATGGGACTATTAGATAATTCACCAATAAAACTTTTTCCGTAACTTTTAACGTTATTAAATTCTTTTGCTAGTGATATTTGCTTATCCAGCGCGACATTTTGCGCTTTTATTGTATCAAGATGAATTTTTAACTTTGCCTGTTGATCCTTATTTAACTGATTTTGTGTGTAACTGGACGTGGCGAAATTAGTTAGGTTTTTGAAAAAACCGGAATCATACCAACTGGAACCTGATGTTCCCCCCGCCCCTAAAAATTCGTTACTTGATTTCCCATCTTTGATAATGGCATTAAAAGTATATTTTAGATCAGGATTATTAGATAACAAGGCATTAACCGCTTTTATATTAGCGTTTAATTCGAATTTTAATTTATTTATATCGTTCATCTTAACAACACTCCGGCCGCAATGGTTGCAATTATTGGAAGGTAACTTTTTTTAGTTTTCAATGGTTTATCTGTTATTTTAGTTTGAGACGATATAATTTGTGTAGTTAAATTATCCCTCGCTTTTATAGCCATATTAATACTACTGATTTTATCTTTTGTCAATACTGCCATTTTTTTAGATGCAGCATCAATCTGTTTTTGTTTTAACGTGATAACCGTCGCTTCTTTTTGTTTTTGCGCGGCAATATCAGCTTGTTTGTATTTAGTCGCTAATTGCGCCGCTTTCAAAGCATCATTTTTTTGCTTTTCAAGTTCCGCATTTTTAGCTGCTAACGCCGTTTGTGTTTTTATTAATTGTGCCTTAACGGTGGCCGCCTGTTTTATTTGAGCGTCATAGGCTTTTTTCTTTTCGGCTAACAACGTTATTTTTTTAGCGTCAGCTTCTGCTGCTATTTTCTTTCTACTTAAAATAGCATCGTTTTCTTTGCGTATCGTTTCCTGTTGTACTTTTTCGGCCAGATTAGCTGCATCTATTTCTTTTTCTGTTGCTATTCTTATGGTATTAATGGCGTTTTTTAATTTTCCGTATGTCAATATTAATTGGTATAAATTCATATACCATAAAGCCGGAAAATATGTAGACTTAACCATAGGCGGTGTTCCGGTATCATCTACCGGATTTGGGTCTTGTATGCGTGTTATCACGGGCTGATATTTTTTACCCATAATAAAATTATTAATTTGTCTAAAATTTGCGGGCAATGGTAGACGTAATCTATTAAGTTCATTACTAAGGTTTTGTGCTGATACTGTTAAACCTGAAATGTTAAGATAATTTATTTTTTTAAACGAATTAGATACATCACCCAAAGCGTTATTTTTTAATGCTGTATTTAATAATAGTGACGTAGCTCCCTGTACATTACCTATTAATTTTATCGCGAAACCTCTTATCTGTTTTAGTTCATCATATTTGTATGCCCCTTCCCCGTGGACACCCGAATAAGGAAAATAACCCAATCGTTTGACAGAATTAAACAACGATTTACCAAAATTATCTAATGTTATCTCATAAGTATTCAAAATATCCAAAACATTTCTGTATGCCGATACATCAAAATAAGTTTTTAATTGCGCCGTAGTTTGATCTAATCCGTTTAATTGTATAATCATTTTTTATTTACTCTTTAATAAATAAATAGCCACGGGCGCAATAAAAGTTAGCGGATTAATTTTTTTAGTCGTTAAAACAACACCTTCGTTTTTTGCTTTTGTGGCGGCCAAAACCCTTAATTTTTCCGCCATAGATTGCTGCTCACGCTTTATCCTCTCATTAAGCAAGGCATTAGATTTATTATCATTAGCTTGTACCCTGGCTCCGTGTTTTGCTAATTGATCTAGTGTTGTGTTTTTTAATAGATCAAAACCGGATTTACTGGATATAATACCGGCGGCTTTTATTAAATCGTCCGGTTTTGACCCTGTAATTTTCGCATAAATCATACCACCGGTACTGATACCTCCTGCTACCTCTTGCGTTACAGCGATAACACTACCAGCGTGTGCTGTGGCAGTACCGACCATTGAAACAGTTGATACTGCGGATGAAACAGGTACACCAATGGCAGCTAATACGGCTGCCCCTGATAAGGCAATTAACCCACTAATAACGGCGACCTTAACTATTTCACCTAAAATATTATTACTTTTTTGGGGCGGATATAACCGGTTATATAATGTTATTCCGTCCGCTAACGCTTTATTTATTTGGACGGTTGTCATTATCGAAAAATTATACTGCACACCCAAAAATTGAAGTTCATTTTTACGATAAAATCCATCTAGTGAATTGATTATCATAGTCTTATACTCTCTATCATTTTAGACGTAATAAATCGTGGATATTCACCAAACGGTAACGGCTCTGTTAGTTCTGCAGGGTACCAATTATTACCGATTAATGTCTCGATTAATACATGCGATAAAGGACGATTATTAAAACCCACGGCAATAAAACGCACAGGGTGCCCAATACTCTGTAGCAGACTCGCCGCCAAAACCGATACATCGTCGCAATCCCCCTGCCTGTATTCTAATGTTTTTTCCGGCGTTGCTATTGTTTCAATACCGTGTATGTCTCTAACGTATCGTATTGTTTTAAATACATATCGCTGAATTGCTTGCGCTTCACATCGCCAGCACTTCGGTGGTAAATTAGATACAATAGATAAGGCCAGTTCTCGGATAATAATATTCCGCTTACCGTCCTTAACTAATTTACTCATTTCTTTTAATGTCAAACGTATTCCAGATTTACCTGGCGGTATGCTTTTAAGCCTCGCCGTTGTTTTTGTCAATTGTTGTGAGCTTAATATCATTGTCAGAGGGTAGTTTTACCGTTTTAAGATCAACATTATCATCCTCTTTATTATCATTTGTCAAATTATCGTTTGTTTCGTTGTTAGTATCATCCGACTCAAAACATAATCTTATTTCGCTTATTAATTGCATAAACCACGGTTTAAAACCGTTTATATCAGGATTAATTTGAGCAAACGCATTAAACGCTGTTTCATTATCAGTTCCTAATATGTTGATTAATTCGGGATAAAATTGATTAGGAATTTCATCGACGGTCAAATCAGCCCATAAACCGGTATTTTTATTTTCAGACGCTTTTATACATAATAACTTTAAATGATTTTTTAATTTATTTTTTATAAGAAAATTCATATCTTGATCTTTCGCGCATGGGTGTGGTTGGGGTTGGGGTTGGGGTTGATTACCGTTGTTTTTTGCGGCCTCCACCAACGTATTAAATCCGTTAATCAATTGACCCATAGACCCCTCTGGCTCCGGTGAATCTTCCTTTAATTCTTTTTTTATTTCGCGATTTATATTGAGCATAGATAGGACAGTCTCCATAGGGTCTTTCTGGTCTGGCTGCATCTGTTTTAATAACGCCATGGTCTCTAA
>VAOW01029427.1_pt1 | contig 13736 bp, 8 predicted proteins | sample 3393921 | NCBI WGS metagenome assembly VAOW01 (sample SAMN08290428, study PRJNA428436) | hydrothermal vent metagenome | isolation source: Deep-sea hydrothermal vent chimney | place: Indian Ocean: Southwest Indian Ridge | depth 2742 m m
CTATGGCATGTTGAAAAACCAAGAGCCTTATCGATCCGAACTCTTCTATCAACCAATGCAAAATAAGGCTTGATTTTGAACAGAGTATCTTATTCGTTATGTGCGCGGCATGGTGCGTGAAATGGAGATGTTTGGTCATGGCTGCGCCATCAACGGGACGGTTGAAGGCGATGGACATACGCTTCATTCAGTGTACATTGAGATGAATGCCTCCGGCATAGATGGCGATTGCTCCTGCCCTGTCGCTTATAACTGCGAGCATGTGTCAGCATTGCTGTTGGCGCTGCTGGATACACAATCGAACGAATCATCCGACCCCGGGACACACGCCATTGCGCCACAGTCGCGGCGCACTCCTGATCCAGCCGAAACGAATGTGCAAACAACATCCTCCGAATACCCCGCCGATGTGCATCAACGTATTCTGTATGTGCTTCATCCTGCCCTTCAACGGAGCCATCTCCATGTCGAAGTCGTTGCTGCAAGGAAAATGAAGGATGGCTCATATGGTAAAATATCGCCCTACCTGTTGCGCAACTTTTTCAATCATACCCTGCATCGCTTTGTCCTGCCGATTGACGTGGATCTTATCAGGCATGTGAAACCATCGGACATGAACAGCAACAGCTTTACACCTGTAGACATTCAGGGCGCGACACTCATGAAACGCATGCTTCAGACAGGCCGTTGCCATTGGCTGGATGCCAGGCCAGCGCCATTGGCGCCAGGAAAAGAACGTCCCGGAACATGGTTCTGGCATGTCAGCGAGCGTGCCGTGCAACAGCTTTGTCTACGCATACCCGACGGAAAAAGTGATGACGGCATGGCTCCCGCCAGTTTCATCATACCGTCCTCGCCACCCTTTTACCTGTCGGAGGATGGAACCAGATGCGGCCCAATCGCGACCGATTGCCCCGACCACTTATACGAATCCCTGTTCTTTGTCGGTGCATTCGGCCCTGAGAAACGTTCCCCATGGACTGATTTACCCTTCGATTGGCCGGCATCGGTTCCAGAATTTAGCCCTTTACATTTCCGGCATGTGGATATTGCCCCGAAACCCGTTCTTAAACTATTGATCGATGCTTCGAACCCATATCTCAACGGTGTTCAGCTCAGTTTCGACTATGGCGGATTCCGCCGGGATAGCGACATCCGCCCCATCAATGAGACGGTGTACTATCAACAACAGGGGCAGTGGTTTGAAACACACGATGACCGCGATGTGGAACAGGCCTTTATTCGTCAACTCCGCAGTGTCGGATTGCGCCGTCTCAATCCCCATCGCAGCACCATGGGACAGCCTCCGGAAAATATTCCAGAGTGGATCCTGCCGTCTAAAATGGACTGGCCGGAATTTCTGGCCTGCCGATTGGAGCCCTTGCGCGAGGCCGGTTTCCTGATCGAAACTCCGTCAGGCTTTCGTTACGAAATCGTGCGGGTGCGGCAGTGGGATGTTCATTGCAAAGAGCGCGGCATCATGGGTGAAATTCATTTCGAAGTTGTATTGAACGATGGACTGCGTCTTGACCTGATTGATATCGTGGCCGATTGGGTCAATGCCGCACCGAAACGTCTCTCCGACGCATCGCTACGCGAGATGACCCGCCAAACAACGCAACATTTATCCCTTCCCGACGGGCGCATTTTGCCCATCGCTGCCTCCCTGCTGCACGGCATCCTCACCGCCATGCTGGATCTGTTTGCCGGTAAAAAAGTTGCAAACGACCGGAACATTGCCGCCATGCACTGGCTGCAACTGCGTGAAAGACTGAAATTCACGCCGAACACCCATGTCCGGGAGCATGGCGACTGGGTGGATCGTATGCATCGTCTGGCCGATATGCGTGAGATTCCGTCCATACCGCCGCCCGCCGGACTCACCATCCGCCTGCGCGATTATCAGCAACACGGCCTGAGCTGGCTGCAATGCCTGCTTCGTCTCAATACCGAGGCGCTGCTGGCCGATGACATGGGGCTCGGAAAAACCGTCCAGACCCTGGCGCATATTCTGAAGGAAAAAGAAGTGGGAAACCTGTGCGATCCGGCGTTGGTCGTTATGCCGACCAGCCTGATGCATAACTGGAAAGCCGAAGCGGCCCGCTTCGCGCCTGGCCTGCGCGTGTTGACATGGCATGGCAGTGATCGCGGAAAGTCTCTCGGTATAATCAAAGACCACGATCTGGTGCTCACCACCTATGGCCTGATGGTGCGGGACATCCGAACGTTGCAAGCGCGGCATTGGTCAATGCTGGTTCTGGACGAAGCGCAGCATATCCGCAATCCCCGCACCAGCGTCGCGCGTATGGCACGGGAGCTAAAAACAGGGCAGCGCATCTGTCTGACCGGTACGCCGATGGAAAATCACCTGGGTGATTTGTGGGCCTTGTTCGATTTCCTGATGCCCGGTTATTTGCGCGATACTCGCACATTCACCCGCATCTTCCGTCAGCCCATTGAACAGGAAGGTGGAGGTATGCGTCAACAGCAATTAAACCTTCGTATCAGACCCTTCATCCTGCGCCGAACCAAGGAGGATGTCGCCGCTGAACTGCCGCCAAAAACCACGATGATTCATAGCGTGGACATGGGAGAAGCACAGCGGGAATTATATGAAGGCATCCGCCTGATGATGCATAAGAAGGTGCGCGACGCCATGCGGAGCATGGGCAGGGGACAAAGTCATATCATCATGCTGGAGGCGCTGCTGAAGATGCGACAGGCGTGTTGTGATCCGCGATTGCTGAAACATTCCCTGCTGAAGAATGGAGAGACAACGCAACAACATATCACCCTGAAGTTCATTGACAGGACGGGGTCGGCCAAGCTGGACTGGTTGCGGGAAACCCTGCCGGAAATGATCGCCGAAGGCCGCCGTGTTTTGCTCTTTTCACAATTCACCCGGATGCTAAAATTTATTGCGGCAGCCTGTGATGAAATGACGATTCCCTATGTGACACTTACCGGCGCTAGCCGTCATCGCGGCGCGATTGTCGAAGCCTTTCAGAACCACGAAGCCCCCCTGTTTCTGATCAGTCTGAAGGCCGGAGGTGCGGGGTTGAATCTGACGGCTGCCGATACCGTCATTCATTATGATCCATGGTGGAATCCCGCCGCTGAAATGCAAGCCTCGGACCGCGCCCACCGTATCGGCCAGAACAAGCCGGTATTTATTTACAAACTGATTGCCGCGGGCAGCGTGGAATCGCGCATCCTGGACATGCAGGCGCGCAAGCAGAAGCGGGCCGATGCGTTGTATGCGGGCGCGAAGCAGTCCACACCATTGTGGAGCGGCGAGGAACTGATCACCCTGTTCGCGCCATTGCAGGAATAAAGTCACTTCCGCTACCATGTGGCTGTGACGAAACCGAATAACGAGGGCATCATGAGTACAGTGCAAAAAGATATCACCGACCCGGTTCATCTCAAAGAGATTGAGGCGAGTCAGGAAGACCCCGAAGGAATGGATGATGGTGCGGATGCAACGTGGGGTGATTATCCCATTGATACCGTTTTGATTCGCAATGAGACCCGCACCGTGTTCGACATTCTCAGAAGAATTGAAAAAGGTTCATTTCTTATGAATCCGGACTTCCAGCGGGACTTTATCTGGAAAGAAGACATGCAAAGCAAACTCATCGAATCGGTGCTGATGCGCATCCCGCTGCCGGTCTTTTATCTCGCCGAAGACGAGGAGGGTCGAATGATCGTAGTCGATGGTCTGCAACGACTATCCACGTTCCGCCAATTCCATAACGGTCATTTGAGACTCAAACTCAAAGATCAGGAAAATTTGAACGGCAAACGGTTTACCGACCTCGCACCCAAGCTCCAGAATCGGGTTGAAGACTGCAACCTGACACTCTACATCATTGACTCCAAAGTACCGGAGCAAGCGCGGCTCGACATCTTTGAACGGGTCAATAGCGGCATGCCGCTAACACGTCAGCAAATGCGAAATTGCCTCTATATGGGGCCTGCCACAACATTTCTCCGTGCAGAGGCGGATACGGATATTTTCCGCCAGGCAACAGGAAACAGCCTCAAAACCGCTACGATGCGGGATCGGGAGTTCGTGAATCGCTTCTGTGCCTTCCGATTGTTGTCGCTTGATGATTACAAGGGAGAGATGGATGATTTTCTGGCAAGCGCATTGAAGAGAATGAACAAGCTGCCCCCCGCGTCGATGGCGCAATTGTCGGCGGAGTTTCGCACCAGCATGGTCAACAATTTCAAGATCTTCGGAAAACACGCCTTCCGCAAACATACCGATCCAGTCAACTCGCGTAGCATACTAAATGCATCGCTATGGGATGTCATGTCCACCGGTCTTTCCCGCTACTCCGAGCCTCTGGTGGAGGGTAAGGCGGAAGCGCTGCGCACCGCATTCTATCCCCTCATGCGGGATGACGAGTTTATAAACGCTATTACCTATGCCACGAATGATGCCCGCAGGGTGCGTCATCGTTTTGCCGTAACCCAGAACCTGTTCGAGGAGGTGCTCGGTGCTGACGCAACTTGATCTTGAACATTTTAAGTGTTTCGAATTATTGAAGCTTCCACTGGGTCGTCTGACCCTTCTCTCAGGATCAAACGCTTCCGGAAAATCGTCTGCATTACAGGCATTGGTGCTGCTCCATCAAACCATTAAGGATCATGAGTGGTCACATAGACTGCTGCTGAACGGAAGCGAGCTACAGCTCGGTACGGTCACCGATGTAGTCGACAAAATCACCGGGAGGCGCAGCTTCGGCATTGGCGTGGCGGACAATGGACGCATGGTAAAGTGGGTCCTTGAGGTCGATAACCGGGCCGCTATGTCCGCACAGATTGCATGTATCGACATCGATCATGCTGAGAACAAAAATCCCGAAGCACTGCATTTTCTGCTTCCCGTAAAGCTGTCTCCGAAGGATAAGTCTCTGGCAGATCGACTACGCCGACTTTGTTACCTTACCGCCGAGCGCCTCGGTCCACGCGAAGTTTATCAGTTGGCGGATCCTGGTTCCACGCAGGTTGTGGGACCTCGCGGTGAAAATACGGTAAGCATGCTCCATTGGGGAAGAGATGAGCACATTATCGAAGCCCTTCTCCTTCCCGATGCACCGCCCACTCGCCTCAGGCAGGTCGAAATGCGTATGCGGGAATTCTTTCCCGGATGCTCTCTTGAGGTTCAACCGGTTCCCCAAACAAATGGCGTAACCCTTGGCCTGCGAACTTCGGATGCGACCGGATTCCACCGCCCGATTCATGTCGGGTTCGGCCTTACCCAAGTTCTGCCGATCATCGTTGCGGCGCTTTCAGCGCAACAGGGCGACCTGCTTCTCATCGAAAATCCCGAGGTGCATCTTCACCCGGCGGGGCAGGCGCTCATGGGCTGCTTTTTGACCAAGGTTGCCACCGCAGGTGTCCAGGTCTTACTGGAAACCCACAGCGACCATGTCCTCAACGGCATACGTCGCTCGGTTAAAGGCAACATCATAGATCCCTCGGAGGTGATGATTCACTTCTTCCGTGATCGAGCATCGGAAGACGATCAGGTGATCAGTCCGACTATCAATGCTGACGGCAACCTGGATGCCTGGCCTGACGGATTTTTTGACCAATTCGATAAGGATATGAATTACTTCGCCAATTGGGGGGATTGAAGTGAGGTTTCTGGTAAACGATCTATCAATGGCCGGGCAATTTCGCAACATGGAATCGTTTCGGAATGCAGTACGACAGATGATGGGTATTCGGCAGCATATTCGGCAACACGGATATTCATTGTCCTGCTCTCATAGTCTGTTGTCCACCCATGTTGATGCTGATGTTGGCATGCAACAAGCCGTGAACCATTGGTTACCGATAGATGCCAGACGGGCTTGGATGCGGTGGCTTACTGGTGGACCCTACTGGGAAGATAAGCGTCACCATGATGCCAATGAGTATCTCGAAGCTGACCATAACATCGTTACCGATAGCGCCATTGGTGAGGCCGCAGTGTGCTGCTGCAAGGGTCTGAAACGAGAAATGGTAAGTTTCGAGCCATCGACATGGCTGCGTAGCCCGATTCTCGTAAAGTGGCTACATGATGACCAATCCGCGGATGACATCCACGTCACGAATCATTGGAAACCCAGTACTGTTCAACAGAGCTTGGCGAACAACCCCAAATCGGTGGCATCCTGGGACGACGTTGCCACCTACTCGATACAGCGCTGCACACACCTGAAATTTAGCACTGACGCTTTTGTGCCACTCAATGGACATCCTTTTTCTTCAGGAGCCGCAGATAGAATCCGTGAGCTTCTGAACACGCTGAACCAGATGAAGGTCTGTTTTAATAACGATGGAAGTCGAAATGCCGAGGGAACCCGACTATACCAAGATCATTTCACTGGCGACAAGGCGTGGTTCTCCGATTCATCAGCAACCGAGAAGAGTAGCTTCAAGAAGGAGTTCACTTTTCGTCACCCGGATGACATTCACAGCACGATCTTCTGCCCTTGGCACGGGAAAGTAAAAACTCCGCAGTACCGTATCCATTTCTCTTGGCCGATTGTAGCGGACACCCCACTCTATATTGTTTATGTAGGCCCGAAGATCACGAAACAATGAAAAATGAGCCCATACATGTTGGCGCGTGCTGCTTATGCTGCATTCCTGGTACAAATCAGAGAAATCAGAGAAATCAGAGAAAGCAAGCCTCGACATTGATAACTGACATCAAGTGAGCATCACCGCCTATGAGAAAATAAGCCGTGCTGCCCCGGCGTTGGTGGAACAGACGCTGGCCGATCACGGCATCTGGAATGCGGTGGTATTCCTGCTTATCAGCCATCGTTTGCGGCAAAGCGATTACGAAGCATGGCGTCTGGGTGGGATTGCCTGTCTGGAGGACGCGGTTATCGGCAATCCCCGGCGTATTCTTGCCATGCTGGATGCCGCTTTGGCGCATGCGCAATCCATGGGGCTGGACAGCGCGACAATCACATGGACAGGCTGGGGTAAACAGGCGGGGAAACAACTACGCCTGTTCCGCGATGATGAAACGAACGCCCGTTTTCAGATTCAACTGGCACCCCGCCCGGACAGGCCGCAACTGGATTTGTTCATGGATGCGCCGCATACCATCCTGATGAATCGCTTGCGCCGGGCGTTGCTGGATCGCGACCCCGAACAAGATACGATCTTTGACCGCGCCCTGGACGATATGCCCAACGAACCGGCTCTGGCACGGCTCGACACCATTCGCGCCGCCATGAAGCAAAAGACGGCGGATGATGCCGCAGTCTGGTTCAAACATCTGGATGAAGCCATTGCGCCTGCCGTCATGGATGAATTCAACCGTCGCGTCATGGATATCATGGCTCCGTTGTGGCGGCGCGTGGCAGGCGCCATGCAGGATGCACCCTTCGACCCGGAGCATGGCGCGCCGCACGCCAGCGAGGCCTGGTTTCGGGCACATGCGTGGGAATCATGTCTGGAAGCCATCGAATCCGTATCCGGCTGGTATCGGCATGCCTGTTTGCACGAGCGGCGGATTGCCGCTCTGTCCGCCATGGGAAACCGTGACGCAGTGCGGCAGGGGTGGATGGCATTTTGCTGGCTTTGTCCGCGGGATGCGGCGGGGGCGCTGAATCGGGCGGATTTGCATGCCTGCGGCCTGCAACGCTTGTGGCAACAATTCTCGCATATGGAACCCGCTCAACCCGTGGAGGATTTTCCGGCCTTGATGCGTTTGCACGGTTTGCATGCCAACCCTCAACGGATTGCATTTGAGCATGCAGGCCGCACGCAGGGATGGCGACATTACCAACTGGTGAGCGACTTGCTCACGCATGAAAAAAATGGCTCCGTGGATGTGGAACTGCGCCGTTCCCTGAGGGAAGCCAGTCCATGGCTGTTTCAAGCATACATGGCCAGGATGCGGTTACCCGCATAAATGATCCTAGTCCTAGGATCATGTCTGATGCACAAACGCCGACCCCCCCCCCGCTGGTGTGGCTCGACAGTTTAGAAAATATCACCTGAACCGGCTATGATAGCGAACATGGACATATTCTTTCGTGGCAAGTGCTTGCGTAAATGCTGTATGGCGGGGTTGTTTGCGTTCCTGACCATCAGCTTATCCCACGCAGCTTATGCCGCCGCCGCACCGGTACTGCAACTCGATATCAAAGGCGCCATTGGCCCGGGCGTTGCGGGTTATGTGGAGCACGGGCTGGAACAGGCGAAGGAAATGCATGCGCAACTGGTTATTCTTCGCATGGATACGCCGGGAGGGCTGGATCAGTCCATGCGCTCGATTATTCAGGCTATTCTGGCCTCGCCCGTGCCTGTCGCCGCCTTCGTCGCCCCTTCCGGCGCCCGCGCGGCCAGCGCCGGAACCTACATCCTTTACGCCTCACATATCGCGGCCATGGCCCCGGGCACTAATCTGGGGGCGGCTACGCCTGTGCGAATGGGTGGTTTTGGGAGCGGCCCGCCGAACCCTGCGTCTCCCGGAGTACCCGGGAAACCGAACAAAAATGCCAAGCCCGGGCAAAAACAAAAGGTGCCGCCGCCGGATGGCGGCAGTATGCACCGAAAAATGGTTAACGACGCCGCGGCATACATCCGCAGCCTGGCGCAGATGCGCGGGCGCAATGCCGATTGGGCCGAGAAAGCCGTGCGGCAAGCCGCATCCTTAAGCGCGACACAAGCGCTTAAACAGCATGTCATTGATCTCATTGCCACGAACACCTCCGATTTGTTACATAAACTTGATGGAAAAATCGTGAACACCGTTAGCGGAAAACATATCCTGCACACCGACGGCATAGCTATCGAAAAGCTGGAACCGAACTGGCGCAACCGGATGCTGTCCATCATGACCGACCCCAATGTCGCCTATATCCTGATGCTGCTTGGCATCTACGGTCTGTTCTTTGAACTGGCCAACCCGGGGTTTGTATTGCCCGGTGTCATTGGCGGCATTTGTCTGTTGCTGGCGTTGTTCGCCTTTCAGATGTTACCGATCAATTTTGCCGGGCTGGCATTGATTGGTCTCGGGATTGCATTCATGATAGCCGAAGTTTTTGCGCCGAGTTTCGGCGCGCTCGGACTGGGCGGCGTGATCGCGTTTATTGTCGGCTCCATCATGTTGATGGAGCCGGGCGTGCCGGGTTTTGCATTATCGCTGGCGCTTATCATCGGCGTTGCATTAGTATCGGCGGCGTTCTTTATTCTGGTTGCCGGAATGGCGCTCAAGGCGAGGCGCAGGCCGGTAGTATCAGGGAGAGAGGAAATGACCGGCGCGGTCGGTGATGCCGTGGAAAATTTTGACACACGGGGCAACGTGCATATTCATGGCGAAATCTGGCAGGCAACGGCCGGCGTCCCTATCAGGAAAGGGCAAACCGTCCGTGTTACCGGCATGGATGGTTTGATTCTTTCCGTTGAACCCAAGGAGGATACATCATGATTGTCATTGCTATTGTTCTCGCATTCATTCTCATTCTTTTATTCAGTTCCCTGCGCGTGCTGCGCGAATACGAACGTGGCGTTGTTTTTCAGCTTGGCCGCTTCTGGAAGGTCAAGGGACCCGGGCTGATTCTGCTTATTCCGGGGATCCAGCAAATGGTGCGCGTGCAGCTACGCACGCTGGTCTTCGACGTACCGTCGCAGGACGTCATCAGCCGCGATAACGTATCCATCAAGGTCAACGCCGTGATTTATTTCCGCGTCATTGATCCACAAAAAGCCATCATCAATGTCGAGGATTTCTTCGCCGCCACCAGTCAACTGGCGCAGACCACGCTACGCAGCGTGCTCGGCCAACATGAACTGGACGAGATGCTGACCAGCCGTGATAAACTGAATGCGGATATCAAGAACATTCTCGATGCCCAGACCGATGCGTGGGGCATCAAGGTGGCCAACGTAGAAATCAAGCATATTGACCTGGACGAAAGCATGATTCGCGCCATTGCCAAGCAGGCCGAGGCCGAACGCGAGCGACGCGCCAAGGTCATTCATGCCGAGGGCGAAATGCAGGCGGCAGGCAAACTGGTCGAAGCCGCTGGCATGCTGGCAACGCAGCCTCAAGCCATTCAACTCAGATATTTGCAAACATTGGTGGAAGTGGCCGGTGATCGATCCTCAACTATTGTCTTCCCGTTGCCAATGGATTTGATTAAACCTCTTTTGGCGAAAGAGAAATAAAATTGCTCTACCGGTGACGCGCTCCGATCCTTGTCCGATCCTTTTTACATCACAGCATGACAGGAGAGCTTGGTGAAAAACAGTTTCGACACCCGCGGTACGCTTGAAATCGGTGATAAGACTTATATCTACTACAGGCTGGGCAACACAGGCGATGTAGCCCGATTGCCCTATTCGATGAAAATTCTGTTGGAAAATCTTCTGCGGCGTGAGGATGGGGAGGTGGTCAAACGCAGTGATGTGGAAGCCGTCATCAACTGGGATGCCAAAGCGGAACCGTCAAAAGAGATCGCCTACATGCCTGCACGCGTGCTGATGCAGGATTTTACCGGCGTGCCCGCCGTGGTGGATCTGGCGGCAATGCGCGATGCGCTCGTCGCACTCGGCGGTGATGCCGGACAGATCAATCCGCTGGCCCCGACCGAGCTGGTTATCGACCATTCGGTGCAGGTAGATGTCTTCGGCTCCGATGATGCAATGGCCAAAAATATCAAGCTCGAATTCGCCCGCAACCGCGAACGTTACAGCTTTCTCAAATGGGGACAGAAAGCCTTCGATAATTTCAAGGTCGTGCCTCCGGATACCGGCATTGTGCATCAGATCAATCTGGAACATCTGGCTCGTACCGTGTTCGTGGACCGCGATAACGTGGCCTGTCCCGATACGCTGGTCGGTACCGATTCGCATACGACGATGATCAACGGACTCGGCGTACTCGGCTGGGGCGTCGGCGGTATCGAAGCCGAAGCGGCGATGCTCGGCCAGCCAATTTCGATGCTGATTCCGAAGGTGGTCGGATTCGAGTTGACCGGCGCACTGCCGGAAGGCGCCACCGCCACCGATCTGGTGCTGACGGTTGTGGAAATGCTGCGCACCTATGGCGTGGTCGGAAAATTCGTCGAGTTCCATGGCGACGGGCTGGATCACCTGCCGCTGGCCGACCGCGCCACCATCGCCAATATGGCCCCCGAATACGGCGCCACTTGCGGGATCTTTCCGATCGATGGTGAAACCTTGAGCTACCTGCGCCTCACCGGCCGATCCGAGGAGCAGATCGCGCTGGTCGAGACCTATGCCAAGGCGCAGGGTATGTTTCGTAACGGCTCCGTTTCCCTGGATTACAGCGAGACGTTGAGCCTGGATATGACCATGGTCGAACCATCGCTGGCCGGCCCCAGGCGACCGCAGGACCGGGTGCCATTGTCCGATATCAAGACGTCCGTCGCCCACGCCTTGCAAGCCGCCATGGACATCAACGGCCAGAGCCTCGAACGTTTCGAAGGCGAAGGCGGCCACAACGCCGACGTCGGGCAGCAGAGCGCCGAACACGCATCCGGGTACCGTCGCAAGGGCGTATCGATCACAATGAACGGGCAAGACTTCGAACTTGCTGATGGAGATGTGGTGATCGCCGCGATCACCTCCTGCACCAACACCTCGAATCCATCGGTGATGCTTGGCGCGGGCCTGATGGCCAAAAAGGCGGTCGCGCTGGGCTTGAAAAGCGCACCATGGGTCAAGACTTCGCTGGGCCCGGGATCGATGGTGGTTACCCGTTACCTGGAAGATGCCCGGTTGATGGAACCGCTGAAATTGCTTGGCTTCCATGTCGTCGGCTACGGTTGCACCACCTGTATCGGTAATTCGGGGCCATTGCCGGCGGAGGTTTCCAGAGCCATTGCCGAAGGCGACCTGTCCGTTTGCTCGGTGCTTTCCGGCAACCGCAATTTTGAAGGACGCATCCATGGCGAAGTACGCCTGAACTATCTGGCCAGCCCGCCGCTGGTGGTGGCCTTCGCCCTGGCCGGTACGATGGATATCGACATGGTCAACGATCCCGTCGGCAAGGGTAAAGACGGCAGGGATGTCTATCTAAAGGATATCTGGCCGACCCAGGCTGAGGTCGCAGCGGCGGCGGCCGCCAGCGTAAACCGCGGACAATTCATCAAATCTTATGCCAATGTGTTTGCCGGCGACGCCAACTGGCAGGCGCTGGCCGCCCCCGAGGGTGAACATTTTTCCTGGGATGACGCCTCCACCTATATCCGGAACCCACCGTATTTCGCCGGTATGGGTAAAGTCGCCGGGACCATTGGCGACATCGAAGATGCAAGGGCGCTCGCCCTGCTTGGTGATTCGGTCACCACCGACCACATCTCTCCCGCAGGCGCCATTAAGGCCGATTCTCCGGCCGGCATTTACCTGCGTCAGCATGGCGTGGAACCGAAGGACTTCAATTCCTACGGCTCACGCCGCGGCAACCATGAGGTCATGATGCGCGGCACCTTCGCCAATATTCGTTTACGCAACCGCCTTGCCCCTGGCACCGAGGGCGGTGTCACCGTGTATTTGCCAAATGACAAGCAGATGAGTATTTATGACGCAGCGATGGAATACAAGACTGAGGGCGTGCCGGCCATCATCATCGCGGGCAAGGAATACGGTTCCGGATCATCCCGCGACTGGGCGGCCAAGGGTCCAATGCTGTTGGGTGTCAAGGCCGTCATTGCCGAGGGTTACGAGCGCATCCACCGTTCCAATCTGGTTGGCATGGGCATTCTACCGTTACAGTTCATGGCAGGAGATTCCGCCGAGTCGCTGGGTCTGAGCGGACGCGAGAACTTTGCCGTCACCGGCGTTGCCGAAGGCGTACGCAAAGTCGTCGTCACAGCCGGCGGCAAGTCATTCGAGACGCAGGTGCGCATCGACACACCCAAGGAGTGGGACTACTACCGTCACGGCGGCATCCTGCAATATGTGCTAAGGCAACTGGCCTCCGCTTAGTTGCTCGTTCATGTCAAATTCAGGAAGACAATACAGCACGCCCGAAATTCATCAGGCCACGATTCAGGCCATCCACTGTGTTAATCCTGATTTGCAGGGTGAGCATCTGGATATCGGCAGCGGGAATGGCAGTCTGATTCATCTGTTACAGCACCACTTTTCTCTGAAAAGCCACGCCTGCGACTATACCGATGCACTGATGGAGTTACCGGATCAGGCGGTGGATGTGGTCGATCTGGATCATGACCCCCTGCCGTATCCCGATGACAGTTTCAATCTGATCACCTTCACCGAGGTCATCGAACACCTGGAAAACCATCGACGGACCTTGCGGGAGATTCGGCGGGTGCTTAAACCGGATGGTATTGTCATCGTGACAACACCGAATATCCTCAACCTCAAATCCCGCCTGCGGTTTCTTTTTTTCGGCTTCTGGAACCTGTTCGGGCCGCTGCACGTCCTCACCAGCGAAAAACACAGCACCGGCGGCCATATCAATCCGATCTCCTATTTCTATCTGTGTCATTCCCTGTACGACGCAGGGCTTGATCCGGTGCGCAACAGTATCGATCGGATACAGCGCTCCTCCATTCCGGCGCTACTCTTGCTATGGCTACCGATCACGCTACTTGGCAGGCATGCGCTAAGCCGTGAGGTGGAAAAATACGGCACGGTGGATGCACATAACCGGGATGTCGTACTGGCAATGAACCGCCCCGCCATGCTGCTCGGGCGGACAATCGTTGTCGTCGCCCGCAAGA
>VAOW01042120.1_pt1 | contig 13695 bp, 17 predicted proteins | sample 3393921 | NCBI WGS metagenome assembly VAOW01 (sample SAMN08290428, study PRJNA428436) | hydrothermal vent metagenome | isolation source: Deep-sea hydrothermal vent chimney | place: Indian Ocean: Southwest Indian Ridge | depth 2742 m m
AAGCGGCGTCTGTCATTCATGTGCGGTCTGCGAGGCGCGGATTCGCACGCACGGGCGCGTATCTCCCTGGCATTTTTCGATCATGTGCTTTAATACCGGGCGGATAGCTTCAAAATTTTCCTGAACGGCACGCGGACTACCGGGCAAGTTGACGATCACGCTACCGCCACGAATACCCGCCACCCCCCGTGTCAACATTGCATAGGGCGTTTTGATCATCCCCGCGGCCCGCATGGCCTCGGGTAAACCCGGCAGTTCTTTTTCCAGCAGGGGTTGTGTCGCCTCAGGCGTTACATCCCGCGGGCCGATGCCGGTTCCTCCCGTTGTCACCACTAGGTCCAGACCAAGTTCATCCGTATAATAACGCAGCTTCTCCCGGATCCGTTCAATCTCATCGGCCACAACATCGGCTGCCTTCACGCTCCCCGGCAGAGCAGTCACAAGCCCCGCCAGCACCCGGCCGCTCTCGTCAGCGCGCACCCCCATGGAAGACGAATCACTGATGGTCAATACGGCTGCTCGAATCATTATTCCCTCCTGCCGACTGTTCTTCCCCGACATGGCTATGCGGTTCCGCATAACGCTCGTCAAATAAAGATTTACTTTTTTCTTCAACCATAAACTGTAATTCCTGTATCAATTCCCCGTAGCCGCGAAGAAAATTGAGTCCCTTTTCGGTCAGGACGCTGCCACCGCCGGACTTTCCTCCTGCTCGCCGCTCCAGTAACTTGAAACCAAGCCGTTGTTCCATGGCTGTAAGAGAGGCCCAGGCCTTTCTGTAGGGTTGACCCAGTTCAGCCGCGGCACGGTTGATCGAACCATAGCGATGGATACATTCAAGCAACCTCCGGCGACCTTCGCCGAAGACCGGCTCGCCATTATTTTCAAGCCAGACCTTAAATTTAATGTCCATCACTAGAGCCACTTGGTACACATTATTTTATATCACTTTTTCTGTCAAGGTAGTTTAATTCGATGTCCCCTCTTTCGCCAGCGTCGACTGATGTCATGCAGCACGGCATGCCGCCCAGGTAGTGGCGGCAGTTGGTCAAAGCGGGCCTGCGGAGGGTTCAGGATCAGGCAAAAGGCGTGTTCACTCCCGGTAGCGCAGACTGGCATCACTCAACAACCGATCCATCATGGACTCGGCCTGACTCGCATAGCCCCCACCAAACAAATTGGCATGATTAAGGATATGGTACAGATTATACAGCCTTTTACGCACGCTATAACCTTCATCCAGCGGCCATGCCTCATGATACATGATAGGCCGCATAAAAGGCGCTGCCAAAGCCACCGAAGAGTTCGGTCATGGCAATATCCGCCTCCCGATCCCCGTAATACACAGCGGGATCATAAATCACCGGGCGACCATCCATGTCCACGGCGTGATTACCACCCCATAGATCTCCATGCAGAAGGGAAGCTTGAGGACTGTAACCTTCAAAAAATAATCCCAGATCGGACATCAGCCGATCGCCCTTGCACTGCAAGGATCCGCCATAGCCCTTGTCTGCTGCAAGCTTCAACTGGAATCCAAGCCGATGCTCCCGGAAGAATGACACCCAGTCGTCCGAAGGCGTATTGATCTGGGGCGTTAAGCCGATGGTATTGTCACAGTACCAGCCAAATTCGGCTTGCGTATGACGATGCATGGCGGCCAACTGATCGCCAAGCGCATGCGGGCTGCAGGTACGTCCGAACGCAATAAACTCCATAGCCAGATAAGCATGCGTATTCGCCACTCCCCGGCACACCGGCTTTGGAACACGCACGGCTTTTGCACCGGCCAATGCAATCAAACCGTTCGCTTCCGCGGCAAACATGTCCAGACACTCCGCGGCATTGGTTTTGACAAAATAACGCTGCCTTAAGCCTTCGATCCTGTAAGTTGCGTTGATACTTCCACCGCCCACGCCAACCCGGCGTTCAATGGTGAATTTCTTGTGCGTTGATTCGCTTATATCCTGTTCAATTTTATACCACATGCCATTAGAGCCTCTTGCAAAACTCATGAGCGGCGATCGGCTTCCCCACTTCGGCCCATTTCCGAGCTGGAATTTCGCTCCATGGAACCACCATGCAGCTCATTCCATCCCGAAAATTGACTCGAAGCGGGATTGCTGTTCATCCACTCAGAGTTTTGCAAGAGGCTCATTAGCCTGCATTATTTATGAATAATCCGGGTTAGGTCTTACAGTCGGGCACGGCGCCTGCGCCGCCACTTACGGATCACGCAGGCGCGCCATGCAACACGAACAATCAGATATCCCAACACACCCGATGTCAGCCCCACGACCAGACAACCGAGCAGAAAGGGCTGCCAGATATGGCTCAACTCATGAAGAAGCCAGCTCCAGCTAAGATCAAATTGAAAATTATGATTCGGCTGCTCAAGTATCCATTGTCCGACCTTATAGGCAAAATAAAACATCGGCGGCATGGTCAATGGATTGGTTAGCCACACCAACGCTACGGAAATCGGGATATTAACCTGCATTGCAATGGCCATGCCGGCAGCCAGCAGCATCTGGAACGGCACCGGAACAAAAGCCATCGACAACCCGACAAAAAAAGCGCCTGCAACCGAATGTCGGTTCAGACGCCAAAGTGCGGGATTATGTAAGAGAGAGCCCAGGCAGCGCAAAGCCTTCTGCCGTTTAATCGTTGCATAATCCGGCATATGGCGTTTGATGAACTTACGGGGCATAAGTGTCGATATTGCAGGGCGGCGCGATGTTTTGCAATGGTCAGAACGCGATACAAACCAAAATCTTACACCCTGCATCCGCATTCAATGCCGGATCCCGGGGGTCCCTGTCATTCCATGCGCGGAAACACGGGAACGGGCTTCGCGCAGGTATGACCCGGCGCAAGGAGCCCCCACCCGCTATGGGCAAGCATGGTGATATTCTCGACACTGACCGGATCATTCAGAATCTGGCCGAGCATTATCCGGCTCTTTTTCGGCATGAACGGAACAAGCTGGATGGCCACCAGGCGAAGCGTTTCGACCAGGTGATACAGCACGGTATTCAGACGATCATCATCGCCCTCCTTCGCCAGAATCCACGGAGCATTCTCCTCTACATATCGATTACCATGCCGTACGACAACATTGATATGTTCCAACGCCTCGTGAAATGCCTGACGGTTCAGCGCATCCTCAACGCCCCGTTGCATGGCCTCGACATCCGCCACCAAAGCGCGGTCGCACGCTTCCTCGCTGCCGATACGGCCCAGCACTCCTTGCCGGTATTTGTGCAACATCGAGAGACTACGATTGAGCAGGTTGCCGATATCGTTAGCCAGTTCCGCGTTGTAACGCTGCTCGAGGGCTGCGAATGAGAAATCTCCATCCTGGCCGAAGGGTACTTCGCGTAACAGGAAATAACGAATAACATCCGCATCATACCGTTCAAGTAATTCTTTAGGATAAAGCGCGTTCCCCTTGGATTTACTCATTTTTTTACCTTCTACAGTCCACCATCCATGGGCAAAGACGCGCCTGGGCAGCGGCAAATCGACCGCCATCAGCATACACGGCCAGTAAACCGCGTGGAAACGCAGGATATCCTTGCCAATCAGATGCACGTCGGCAGGCCAATAAGGCATCTTTTCATCCGGGAATCCCGCAGCGGTCAAATAATTGGTCAGCGCATCAATCCACACATAGATCACATGTCCGGGATCGCCGGGTACCGGGATACCCCAGGAAAAGGTAGTGCGTGAGATGGATAAATCACGCAACCCGCCCTCAACGAAACGAAGCACCTCGTTACGACGCGAATCCGGACCGATAAAATCAGGGTGTTCACGGATATACGCCAGCAACCGATCCTGATAATCACCCAGACGAAAGAAATACGATTCTTCCCTGACCTGATCCACGTCGCGACCACAATCCGGGCATGTCTTTTCTTCCCACGCACCGGCATCCTTGAGTTGCGTACCGGTCCAGTAGGTTTCGCATGGAATACAATACCAATCCTCGTAGAATCCTTTGTAGATGGCTCCCGCGGCCATCAATCTGCGCCACATTTCAGCGACGGCTTTCTTGTGCCTGTTCTCCGTCGTACGGATAAAATCATCATTTGAAATAGAAAATCGCGGCCATAGATCCTGATACCGCCTAACCACGGCATCGGCCAGATCAATCGGCGCAATACCGCGTTTCTCCGCTGCCTGCTCCACCTTCTGTCCGTGTTCATCGACCCCGGTGAGGAAAAACACATTGCGTCCCGACATCCGCTGAAACCGCGCCAGAACATCGGCAGCGATCGTCGTGTACAGATGCCCCAGATGCGGCTCATCATTCACATAGTAGATGGGTGTGGTAACATAATAATTCTTCATTTCCGAAATGTTCCTGTATTTCAAGCCACAGCTTGTTTTAATGTTGTATCCAAGGATCGCAAGGCTATACGCAAAGACAGCATGTGCGCCAGCAGCGTAGTGGCGGGGTTCAGGGTCCGGCGCCGCACCTCAACCGGCCATGCAGCCAAACCGGACACCGTATCCATCAACGTATCAAATGCATGAAAATCACGATTTGCCTGCAGGGCAGGCTCCAGACGGTCCATGACGACATCCGCCAATAACGCATGCGGAACCTTGCGGACATACCGGCCAATCCAGTCCTGCAAGCAGCCAATGTCCGCCCGTGCCAGGTCCTGGTTCAGGCAGTTCCACTCCAGCAAGGCGTCGGCAATTTCCGCCTCCGCCAATGGGCCCGCCTTGCCGGGCTGTCCATGCGCCAATTGAACAGCGAATTCAAGCACTTCGCCTTCGATACCCATATCGCGCAGAACCTGTTCGCACGCATCATCATTTAAAGGTGCCATCGCTTGCAGCAAACAACGAGATCGGATCGTCGCGGGTATATCCATCACATTTTCGCATACCAGAATCAACAGACTGCCAGACGCGGGCTCCTCCAACCCTTTCAGCAGGGCGTTCGCCGCCTGCACGTTCATTTTCCCGGCTTCTCGCACCAACACCACCCTTCTTTCACTTTGTGCGCCGCTCAAGGACAAAAATGACAGTAAATCGCGCGCCTGGCCCACGTTCACATCCCGTTTCAGACGTTTTTTCTTTTCATCCCGTTCCCGTTCCACTGGCAGAAAATCCGGATGACTGCCCGCAGCCATCATATGGCACGCATGACACGCACCGCATGCTTCATGCTCGGAGGATGCATGATAATTTCTTTCGCATAAATAAGTCCGCGCCATTTCAAAACCCAGCGCCGCCTTGCCAATCCCCGAGGGACCATGCAGCAACCACGCATGGTGCAACTTTCCCCTGCTTAATGCGTTGAGAAATCGCGCATGCACATCCTCATGCCCTCTCGTCATGCGATCATATGCGGAATTTCGCCAAGTATTTCGCGTACGCATTTTTGCACTTCCTCCACGCTTCCTGACGCATTAACCCGACGCACTCTGTCCGGCTCCGTCTTGAAAATAGCTGAAAACCCGTCCCGTACGGCTTCATGAAAAGATTGATGCTCATCATCCATGCGCGTGGGAACCTCACCTGTAACAGCGCGCCCGCGCATGCGGCTTAACGCCTCGGGTACGGGCAAATCAAACCACAATGTCATATCCGGCCGGGAACCAAGTTCGGCAATCTCCAGCAAGGCATCAAGCACGTCCGTATTCAACTTCCGCCCCGCCAACTGGTAAGCGCGCGTGGAATCCGTATAGCGATCACACAGCACAACCGCGCCCGCCTCAAGCGCAGGCCGGATCACCTCCCGCACATGTTGAGCGCGGTCCGCAAGAAACAGCATCAATTCCGCTTCCGGCACGGGAACATGCTCACCACTCAGCAATAAACGGCGTATCTCCACGCCCAGCCCGCTGGCGCCCGGCTCGAAGGTTTCCACGACGTCCATGCTCCGCTCGCGTAGCCAGGCCGCCGTCAGTTCCCGTTGCGTGGTCTTGCCGCAACCATCCACGCCTTCAAAAGAAATAAAACATCCGTTCAATTCACGCTCCCTTACCTCTACAAATTGATAACTTCACAAAAAGTCATCATCATTCATGAATCGCCCGGGTTCCAAAAACATACTCACGCACAACTTCAACCCTCAACGCCGGCGGCATGCCTGCAAGCCATCGCCGCAATTCGCCTGTTTGTGCTTTCGTTGTCCATAGCTCCTGTTCATCACCTGACTTGTTCATGCAGCGTAGCGTCGCCAACCCGTCTTCGCCACCCAACAGGCTCTGGAAACGCACCACCGATCGCCGGGGAAGGCGCACGACGACGATCACGGCGTCCGAGGGCTTCACCTTACTCACGGCTTCGCTGGCTGCGTTCAATCTTCAGCCACCGTCGAACATTCTTCCCGTGTTCCGCCAACGTGCTGGCAAAGGCATGGCCGCCACTTCCATCCGCGACAAAATAAAGATAACCCACATCAGCGGGATGAGCAGCAGCCAGAAGACTGGCCTTGCCGGGATTACAGATAGGCGTGGGCGGCAAACCCTTGTGTATATAAGTATTCCAGGGCGTATCGCGTTTCATATCGGCCTTGTGAAGATTGCCGGAGAACACTCCGTCTTCCTTCCACAGACCGTAAATAACGGTCGAGTCCATTTGCAGCGGCATGTGTTTCTCCAGCCGGTTACGAATCACAGCCGCAACCCATGGACGCTCCCTTTCCACTGCGGTTTCCTTTTCCACGATGGAGGCGACAATGCGCAGGCTATCGGCATCCAGCCAGTTCGAGGAGGCTTTTTTGATCACGGCTTCCTGTCCCCTAATCATGCTGGCAAGAAGGATTCCGGGCCGGGCTGGCTTTCGATAAGCGTAGGTCTCGGGCAACAAACGCCCTTCGGCTTCAGCGTTGCCAAGAAGCTTGCGCAAGGCGCGGTCCCAGAGATTTTTTTCTACTCCCGTTTTCCTTGCCAGCAACGTCAGCACTTCGCCGGTGCGCAAGCCTTCCGGTACGGTTACCCGGTAAAAAACAGCATCTCCGTTATTCATACGCTCCAGCACCTGCCACAGATTCGCGGCGGATGCGAAACGGTAATAGCCACTCTTGAGGCTGGCGGACGTTCCGCTGATTCTTGATAGTGCACGAAAAGCCAGAGCCGATCGGATCACACCGGCATGTTCCAGTCGCCGTCCGATTTCCCGGCCGGAAATGCCCGCGGGAATATGCACTTCCACAATGCATTCCGGTTGTACGGGCAACCACATTTCCTCCGCAACGAAGGCGAATGAAACCATCGCCAGCAGCAACAGAAGCAGGAGTCTCAACCGCATGGAAGCCTCAAAGGTACGCCCGCACGGCCCATCAGCACCGGGTAAAGAAGATCAAAGAGCGCTCCATCCGTACCCAGTTTCCGGCCATTGATGGAGGCGACGGGACGAATAAACCAGCCGCTGTTTGTCAATGCCATCGCCTCGCACGTATCCGCCAGCACGCGCGGACACGGACAGGGGCGTACCGCCCTGTCGTCAATCAGGGCTTGACGCACCACGCCCCGCAGTATCATATCGGCATCAGGCGTTATCCATGCGCCATCCACAAACAGTAGAATATTGGCGGTACTGGCCGAACAAAGCCTGTCCGCATCGCATATCAAAGCCTCCTCTTCTTCGGCAAGTAATCCCTTATCCTTAAGATCATGCAAACCACGAATCGTTTGCGCGTAATCGGCCGTTAACTTGGCTGGCCGGGAGAATAAGGGCAGAGGCCACGTCACTGTGCGCAAATGGATCGCTGCCGCTCCCGGCATATACGGCCAACTCTGAATATAAACGCGGGTATTGCGCTCACATTTCGGCAATAGCCCGCGGGGAGCGCTTCCTCCCGTCACGGTTATGCGCATCAAGACATCAGGCCCTCTCTTTTTTGCTTCCAGCATACATCGCTGTTTCAGATCGTTTGGTAAATCAAGTCCAAACAAACGTAATCCCAGATGCAGCCGTTCTTCATGTTCCCGCCAGTTAAAAATTTCTCTGTTCATCACACGAAAAGTCTCAAAACAGGCTTCCGCATACAGCAACCCCCGATCTTTAACCCGCATGATGCGCATTCCACCCTTGGACACCTGACCTTGCCATGATATAAGCCCGCATGCCGCATTTATACCTTGAAGCCATCGAACACGCACGTGTCTATGACATCGCCCGTGAAACGCCACTGGAACTGGCACCCGGATTATCGGCCCGGCTGCACAACGAAGTGCTGTTCAAGCGCGAGGATCTGCAACCCGTTTTCTCCTTCAAACTACGTGGCGCCTACAACAAAATCGCCCAAATGAGCGAAAAAGAATGCGCCAGAGGCGTCATCTGCGCCTCCGCCGGAAACCACGCACAGGGCGTAGCCATGAGCGCGAAGCGGCGTGGTTGCGCCGCCACGATCGTCATGCCGGGTACAACGCCGGATATCAAGGTCAGCGCGGTCGAGTCTCTGGGCGCAAAGGTGGTGCTCGCCGGGGATTCTTATTCCGATGCCTGCGAACACGCCTATCGGCTAAGGGATGAATCGGGCATGTATTTCGTACATCCCTACGACGACCCGCTGGTCATTGCCGGTCAGGGCACCATTGCCGAGGAAATGTTGCGGCAATCACCAAAAGATATGGATGCCGTATTTGTTCCCATCGGTGGCGGCGGCCTGATTTCCGGAATGGCTGTTTATCTGAAGCGGTATTCGCCGGGTACCCGCGTGATTGGCGTGGAACCAGTAGATTCGGCGGCCATGTATCAATCCATCCAGGCCAATAAAAGGGTCCGACTGGATCAGGTTGGCATCTTTGCCGACGGCGTAGCCGTCAAACAGGTGGGCAGGCGCACCTTTGATCTCACCCGCCGTTTCGTGGATGAAATCATTTTGGTGGATACGGATGAAATATGCGCCGCCATCAAGGATATTTTTGATGACAACCGCACCTTGGTTGAACCGGCAGGCGCACTGGGCGTGGCTGGCATGAAAAAATATGTGGATCGGGAAGGCGTGCATGGTCAGGTTCTGGCCTGTGTCAACAGTGGCGCCAACATGAATTTTGATCGGATGCGCCATGTGGCTGAACGCACGGAGATGGGCGAGAAGCGCGAGGCACTGTTTGCCGTTACCATTCCGGAACGGCCGGGATCCTTCCTTCAGTTTTGCAGAATTCTTGAAGGCCGGGTCATCACCGAATTCAATTATCGCCTGTCCGGCCGTGCCGAGGCTCATATCTTTGTCGGCATTGGCGCCAACGGGGAGAAAGATGTGGAGGCCATTCAGTCGACATTGGAAAGCAGTGATTATCCCGTGATCAACCTGATGGATAATGAACTGGCAAAGCTGCACATCCGGCATCTGGTTGGTGGGCGCAGTGAAGAGGTGCATGATGAAGTCATCTACCGTTTTGATTTTCCCGAACGTCCCGGCGCCCTGCTGAAGTTCCTGACCGAATCCGCCGGACGCTGGAATATTTCATTATTTCACTACCGTAATCACGGCGCGGCCTTCGGGCGCGTGCTGGTCGGACTTGAGGTTCCCGTACCGGAACGGAACGAATTAAGCAGCTTCTTTGATGATCTCGGTTATGCCTATGTGGATGAATCGGCTAATCCTGCCTATCACCGTTTTTTAATGGTTCCCGCAAGTAGCGCAAATGCATGATTAACCGTTTTTTGCCGAATTTCAGCACGGGATCCGGAAAAATAGTCGCATTGCGCATGGGTTCTCCCATCCGGAAGCGCCGCGGCTATCCAGACCGTGCCCACCGGCTTCTCCCCGCTCCCGCCATCAGGTCCGGCAATGCCACTGACGGCCACACATGCATGCGTTTTATCGCACCCGGCTCGCGCCATGGCCTCCGCAACCTCGCGGCTAACCGCGCCATGTTTTGCAATCAGTCGTTTGGATATCCTGAGTAGCGCATGCTTGGCATCATTACTGTAGGTGATCCAGCCCCCATCCAGCACCTCGGAGGCGCCCGGCAGCCGACTTAAGCGTTCGCTCAACCCCCCACCGGTGCAGGACTCGGCAAAACGCACCTTCAAGCTAGCCGCTTTAAGCTTGTACATCAGTGTTTCTTCAGGAAGATAGCCGCCATTGTTCATCACTTTTCCATGCTCGTCCGAACTTGCCCGAAGTGATCCGCGCAAACCTGACTCCAGCACCATCCCCTCATCCTCGCCCGTGTAAATATGTAAGGGAAACAGGGATGATCCTCCATTCAACAGATGCAACCATGTTTCACGTTGATAAGCGATATCGCCCAGTGGAAGCAACACATTGATCGCATGATCGGCGCCCGTATAATGCCATGCTGTACGGTGGGGATTTTCCAGTTGAAAACCATCCGCCCCAAGCAGTGTTCTACCACCATCTTTCCGCGCCCGGATACGTTTCCCATGATACAGCGCAACCCGCATCAATTCCGGTTCAGTAGCATAAAATACCCGCCAGCCCATAGTATGCTTCCATGTGTCCGCATCAAGCAAATGCAAAGATACATGTTCCGCCCCTGCGGATTGCAGCCATGCGCTTAGCCACCCTGCGCTTATTCCTGCATTACAAAGCTCATCCAGGCCCGTTTCACTCACAACCAGTTGCGCCTGAATATGGCCGGGATTATTCAATCTCATATCAGCCGGAAACTATGGATAACATGGCATTTCCTATCAGTAACACCACTCCGGCAAAGATGCCAGCCAGTAAATCATCGGCATGAATCGACCACCAGTCCGGCCCCAAATGTTCGACCGCCCTGATTGGCCCGGGTTTAAGAATGTCAAAAAAACGGAAGCCCGCGAATGCCAAAGCAAACACCACCGGATTGACTGGCAAGGCGACGAACGCGATCAGCAACGCCAGCCATTGCCCCAGCCATTCGTCGATGACAACCCACTGCGGATCAGCCTCCTGCTCTTCGGGCAGGGCAACCCAGGTGGACCAGCAAGCTACAGCTAACAATAAAAACCATCCGAACCAGAGAAAGACCGCGCCCCATACCTGAATCACGAGCCATGCCACGACCAGTGCGGCCAGACTGCCGAATGTTCCGGGTGCAATCGGTACCCGGCCACTGCCAAAACCTGCGGCGACAAAACGTGCCAGATTAAGCAAAATGGTTATATCCCATATGGGCAATATGCACGTTTCGACCATCCAGTGTAACGTGAACGCCACTTCCCTCCCGGCATTCGCCGATGCGGCAGGCAAATGTTTGCAAAGATTCCCGCTGTTTTACGGATGCCGTAAACAATAACGAATAATCCTCCCCGCCGCCCAGAACGAGACGCATGGCTTCCTGTTCATCCATCTCCCGAATCAACGCCTGAAAGCTATCAACCTTCTCCATGCAGAGGTGAAACGCCACTCCGGACGCATCCGCTACATGGCTTGCATCAGCAAGCAGGCCATCACTGACATCAATGCAGCATGTCACCCCCAACTCTCGCAACCTTGTTCCTTCGTTTAATAATGGACGAACATCCCGAAAGCACGGTACATGCTTCCCCTCGCATTTCCCTTGCTGCCACTGCCGCAACCCATGCGCGGCGAGACCCGCATCACCACATAACCATACATCCTGCCCGGCGCGAGCGGCGTTCCGCCGCATGCCGCTTCCTTGTGGCAGCAGACCCGCCACGGTGACCGACAGCGCATTTACAGACGAACGCACGGTATCGCCCCCGGCCAGTTCCATGGAGAGAGATTCCAGCGCCATGGCAACACCCTGCCCCATTCGATCCACATCGTCTGAAGATGTTGCCATCACACCCAGCCACATCCACGCAGGTGTTGCACCCATGGCCGCCAAATCAGACACGGCGGCATTCACGGCCCGGCAGGCCGCATCGCTTAAAGGGAAGTCCTCCGGCCAGTGCTTTCCCGCCATGGATATATCGGTACTCATGACCATTTCCTGCCCCTCGGGTACGGCATGAATCGAGGCGTCATCGCCGTTCGGTAAACGGGTCAATGCATGCACAAACGGCGCTCGGCTACGAAATGCCCGTTCAATTAGCTCGAACTCATCCATGCACGGCTCAATCGTCGAGTTACCTCGTTCTCTATGCACATCACGACCCGGTCTTCAGCCGTGAAAACTGCACCTTGCCGTAATAATCGCTCTCCATGGCTGCTTCCAACTCTTCCTTGTCGAGCGTCCCATCGGCAATGCGTTTTTGTGTGTTGGCATAAAGCTCATCCAACAGTTCAGGGACTTCATCATGAACAATCTGGAATATCTTCAATGTATCCAGGCCAAGATAATCATGAACGATGCGATTCCTTAACCCTTTGATTTTTTTCCAGTCTATGCCGGAAGCAATCCGTAAAAAATCATCGCTCAATTTACCGCTTGTTTCTCCAACATGCGCCAACAGGTTCAATACCGCGTTGAAATTCAACTGGTCATTTAGCCTGTAGAATGATTCAGCGTCATCCGTTTCCCTGCTAAATGCCAGAATCTTCTCCAGCGATTCCAGCAGAGTAAGCAGGTGTAGAAGGTCATTGCGTTTATCCCTCAACATAGCGCATATCCTTCCTTGCACGGTAGAGCACAATCGGATTGGCAAAGCGTTTGAGCATAATATCAAGGCGATTATCCACCATGGAAACCAGCTCTTCCTTGAAGCGCATAGCCTCTTCAAGGGAGATGTCGTCTTCAATCAGAAGATCAATATCATTTGCCGGTTCATTTCTGGCAAAGGAACCGAATACGCCCAAATGACGAATTGAAAAACGCCTAAGAATCCCGCTCTTTCGAATGAGGGATTCCAGTTCTCCCACTGAATTCATGTGCTGCTGCCCGCTCATATAGTCACCTCAACATTTTTTTCGCTATCTTCGATGCTCCGCCCAAGTTGCCAGCTTTCTGGAATAGGTTTCAATACTATGATCAGAAAGTAGTTCGAAATCTCCTCGAAACAGGTTCAAAAACTGCTTGGTCCACCAGAAAAATCTGTCGTAAAAACTCACGGAATACCTGAGGCGAACTTTATTTCCTTCTCCGACCAGATAACTGCCATAGCCTGACTGGCGGTATTTCTGTGCGTCGATGAACACCTTGGACAAACTATCAAACCAGGCGCTTTCCTTGATCTGTGAAATGAATCCGGCAAAGGGACTCAATACTACGCCGACCAGGAGTGCAAGAAGGCGAACGCCATGCACCATAATCGGGTTCGGAAGGCGAGGCACAATATCAACGTGATTGACTACCCGATAGATGGGGGTTTTTATATCGTCATCGAACGCTTTAGTTCCAACGGGCGGTGACCCAAATGTATAACATGCGCCGGTAATATCACTCGCCAGAAATTTCACGGCCGTAATCGCCAAGGCACCGCCTAAAGAGTGGCCTGTGATGAAAAGCTGGCACTCTCTAACCCTGTCTCTCTTTAACGCTTTAACTATCACGTTGCGTAGCGAGTCGAACTGGGACCAATACCCACTGTGTATCTGCACCTTTTTCCCATGATGCTCAACGGTAACCAACCGTGCTTTAATATCAGCCTTTATGTCCTTGAGGTTCGGTTCCGTCCCTCGAAATGCCAGTATCACAACGCCTTGTGACGGGCGCATACAAATGTGCTGGTTCAGCGGGAATTGGACAAACGCCTGTTTGATATAAGCTAGAGCCTAGCCGAAAAGCATCCGTCATCCTTCAGGGACGGCACCATAAGGAAAAAACAGAAGGTAAATCTTCCTTCAAATGGTTTTTTTTGGCTTTA
>VAOW01037544.1_pt1 | contig 13689 bp, 16 predicted proteins | sample 3393921 | NCBI WGS metagenome assembly VAOW01 (sample SAMN08290428, study PRJNA428436) | hydrothermal vent metagenome | isolation source: Deep-sea hydrothermal vent chimney | place: Indian Ocean: Southwest Indian Ridge | depth 2742 m m
CCAACGTGTGTGGCTAAGGCTCTGATACTCTTTCATTGTGAATCCTCATCTCTTGGCGAGATTCCGGATTCACAACGACCGCTGTATAGGTCAAACCTAAGATAATCCCCCGGCTCTGCCGGGGGATTATCTTAGGTATTTATCATCAAATTGATCCAGAAAGCCTTGTAATTCCACCGGTAATGGTGCCTGAAAATGATATTTTCGTCTCGTTGATGGCAGGACAAAGCGCAACGTGTGGGCATGCAGGAACTGGCGTTTCAACCCTCTGGCGCAAGCCTGTCGGTTGAGGTTAAAATTGCCATATTTTCGGTCACCCACCACGGGATACCCTATGCTAGCCGCATGGACACGGATCTGATGAGTGCGACCAGTGCCAATGATAACGCGCATCAGGGTATGGCCCCCATAGAATTGGACGGGGATAAATTGACTGATCGCGATTTTGCCGACAGCTGTCGTTGCCCTTACCGTGTGCCTGCCATAGCGGCTTCCCTGCCGTTCCAGTGGCACATCCACTACCTGCTCTCCATCTTGCCAGGATCCGCATAGCAAGGTCAGGTATTCCTTGTGCAGACCACCCTCGCGAAGCAATTGATGCAATTCGAGTAACATGGGCCGGGATTTAGCGAGCAGAAGTAGGCCGCTAGTTTCCCTATCCAAGCGATGCACCAGCTCGAGAAATGGTATTTGTGGCCGCATTGCCCGATATGCCTCGATAATCCCGAATACCAGTCCGGTACCACCATGGACGGCGAGACCGGCGGGCTTGTCCAAAACGAGCAAGTATTCATCTTCATAAAGAATAGCCCGCTCCAGCACGTTACGCAGGGATTCCGACAGTATAGGCCGGCACTTCTCCGGCCCCAGTCGCACAGGCGGAATGCGTACCTTATCGCCAACTGCAAGACGAGTATCCGGTCTGGCCCGCCGGCTATTGATGCGTACTTCACCACGGCGAATAATGCGGTAGACTCGAAAACGAGGCAATCCTTTCAACCGCGTGAGAAGAAAATTGTCTAGTCTCTGACCATCATGACTGGTATCAACAACAATTTGTCGTGGAAAAGTGGCCAGGCTTTCAGTATTTTTCATCATGCGCGGATGATAACAAACCGGTCCAATTTAAAGGAGACACTCGCTTTGTCCTGTGCGTCTGAAGCGAGATATGCAGAATCATTAATCCCGCTTCAAGAGATTAATTCATAACAGCAACCCCGGTAATTGTCTCCCTGGATTTTGCGAACAACGAATCTGTATTGTCTTTGGTGTATCAACTCACCCCAGAGTCCTGCCAGCTCAAGGTCGGCTTCGAACCCTCCCTCAGTAGTGGTCCGGCTTTGGTAGAGGCCCTAATTCACCGTGGGTTTGATGCCTTTCTAGACCTTAAGTTCTATGATATTCCCCGCACTGTGGCAACTACTTGTCGGATGGCTACGGTGTGGCGTATGGATGGTGGATACGCATGCCAGTGGCGGCCAATCCATGCTCGAAATGGCTGAAGAGACTATCAAAGAGACGCATGGTAATCGCCCCTTATTGACCTATGGGTTAAAACAATCTAGCCACACTAGGCTTGCTTGGCACGGTGGAGAATCAGATTATGCACCTGGCAAGGATTTCCTATAAGTGCGGGCTTGATGGCGTGGTCTATTGCACACGTGAAGTGGACTTACTATGTGCCCAATTTCCACACCCATTTACCCTGGTAACTCCCAGCATTCGTCCAACGAATGCGGTATAAGGTGACCAAAAGCGTACCGTTATTCCAAAGGACACTTTATTGGCTGGTGCCGATTATCTGGTAATCGGCCGCCCGATAACCCAAGCTAAAGATCCATTGGCAGCGCTGGAAGCTATTAACCGTGGTCTCAGCGCCATCAGGAGATAGAACGGTCGTTATGGAGCGCTCAGAAAATATGAAGCCAATACCTCGTCTCATTGCCCACCTGGATATGGACGCCTTCTTTGCTTCAGTGGAACTGCTGCAGCGTCCGGATCTTCGTGGTCAGGCAGTAGTGGTAGGTGGGCGTAATGTTCCCGTTCCCGCAGCAGGCCATCCCGGCAGTATCGGTTACACTCGCCTGCAGGATTATATCGGACGCGGAGTAATCACCACGGCTACCTACGAAGCGCGCGCCCTAGGCGTGCACTCAGGCATGGGCTTGATGAAGGCTGCCCGCCTGGCACCAAATGCTATCTTGTTGCCCGTCAATTTTAACGCTTACCGGCACTATTCCCGGCGCTTCAAGAGCTCGGTCATACAGATTGCGCCGCACATGGAAGATCGAGGAATCGATGAGATCTACCTCGACCTGAGTAGTTTTTCGATATCACCACTCAGTCTGGGCCGGCGTATCAAGCAGGCCGTGCATGATGCGACCGGCTTGAGCTGCTCCCTCGCCATCTCCCCTAATAAACTACTCTCGAAGATCGGCTCCGATCTGGCTAAACCGGATGGACTTCTGCTCTTACAAATGCAAGATATACCCCAACGCATCTGGCCAATAGCTGTGAACCGGATCAATGGTATCGGCCCTAAGGCCAACGCGAAACTGCAAGCCATGGGAATTTATACTATCGGGGAACTGGCACAGGCCAATATCCGGCTCTTGCAAAATGCATTTGGGGTAAACTACGCAACCTGGCTGAATACCGTGGCTCATGGGATCGATGAGCGACCGGTGGTCACATATTCCGAACCCAAGTCAATCAGTCGGGAAACCACATTTACCCTGGATTTGCATCCCCGATGGGATCGCCAGGCTTTGGCAGACATTCTGAGTATGCTATGTCATAAGGTGGCTGACGATCTGCACCGCAAGGGTTATCGGAGTCGAACCATCGGCGTCAAACTGCGCTCCGAAGATTTCAGTACAATCACTCGTGACCAAACGCTCAGAGAGCCTACCCAGGATTGGCAAATCATTCGGCAAACAGTGCGTGAATGCCTGCGGCGGGTACCGCTGGAGCGCAAATTGCGCCTGCTGGGCGTCCGGGCGGGATCGCTTTCCCCAGAGCATCTCCTTGCCAAATACGGACAACAGGAGGAATTACCACTGGATATGGCAACTGATAAAAACCTACAGAATCAATGATGAGAGTCTGAAAACCGAGTTTTGTACTCACCCTAGCTGATATTTGCTGCCAAATTTCGACCGAGCCCCAACTCCGCATCCGCCATTTCCGGTGCGAGTTATCCTGAATTGGCTGACTAGGCAGGATCAAGGGATCATCCTCTATCTTATCCGCCGGAGCAGCGGATCAATCAAGCTGGGAATGATCCAGGTCAGCGAGTTCAGTCAACGGCGGTAACTGATCCAGCGATTTGAGATTAAAATAATCAAGAAAAGCTGGAGTTGTAGAAAACAATGCCGGCCTACCCGGCACTTCCCGATGACCTATCACCTTGATCCAGCCACGTTCGAGCAGGCCCCTGATAATCGAACTACTCACGGTTACCCCGCGGATTTCCTCAATATCCCCACGGGTAACCGGCTGGCGATAGGTAATGAGGGCAAGCGTTTCTAGAGTCGCCCTGGAAAAACGAGGTGGCCTTTCTTCCCAAAGCTTACCGAGCCATGGGGCGAGTTCCGCGCGCGTCTGTATACGCCAGCCCCTGGCCACTTCCTTTAGCTCAAAACCATGCTCCCGATAATCTTCCACCAGATCACCAAGCACCTCTCCTAGCAATTGGCAGTCAGGCACTTCGAATTCATCCGCGAAAAGATAGGCAAGATGCACCAGTGGCAAGGGTCTCCCCGCCGTCATAAGCGCGGCTTCGATGATATTTTTAATTTGCTGACGTTCCATCTTGCACGGAGGTTTGGCGAGTGCAGCGATAAACATGGATAGGCGCGTACATCGCATTCTGTTCCAGTTCCACCAATCCAGCCTTAAGTAATTCCAGCAGGGCCAATAAGGTTACCACGATCCCCTGACGGTCCTCCTGTTTATCAAGAAGAGCTGAAAAAACAAATTCCTGCTTTTCCTCAAGATGCTCAAGAATATGGCTCATGCGTGTCCGGACAGACAGCGATTCACGCTTGATGGTATGATGGTCGGTCAAGCGGGCGCGCTTCGATACTGCGCGCATCGTATTAAGCAGTTCACGCAAACCCACTTCAGGTTGTGGGCGCTGGCGGCTTTTCTCATCGGTCGCAATGGCCGCGGGCATGAAATCACGCTCCAGTCTGGCTAGGGTACCCAAGGCTTCAGCAGCCAGACGAATATGCTCATATTCTTGCAAACGGCGCACTAATTCCGCTCCGGGATCTGGCTCCTCATCTTCGGTCAATGGCGGGCGCGGCAGTAACAGACGTGATTTAATCTCAGCCAACCATGCGGCCATCAGCAGGTACTCTGCCGCCCGCTCCAGCTGCAATTCCTGCATTAATACGATATATTCTAAGTATTGACGTGTAACTTCAGCAATGGGGATATCAAGAATATCGATATTCTGGCGCTTGATTAAGTACAGTAACAGATCGAGCGGACCCTCGAAAGCTTCGAGAACAACCTCAAGCGCATCCGGTGGAATATAAAGATCATCGGGAATCCGCCGGATTGGCTCACCACGAATTTTCGCTGGCATCGTCACCTGCTGTAATGCAATGGCTGCTGGTGAATCTGCAGTGCTCAACGGTAATCCAGCCCCATTGCCCGCCGCACCTCATCCATTGTGTCTTCGGCAAGATCCCGAGCTGCCTGGGTTCCTTCGTTGAGCACATTACGCACCAGGGCGGGGTCTGCTTCATATTCAGTTGCTCTTTCCTGGAATGGCTTCAATTCAGCCACAACCGCATCGATCACCGGCTGCTTGCATTCCAGGCAGCCTATGCTTGCGTTACGACACCCTTCCTGCACCCAAGCGCGCACTTCGACAGAAGAATATATCTCATGCCAGAGCCAAACCGGGCATTTGTCTGGATCACCTGGATCAGTCCGCCGGACTCGGGCAGGATCCGTTGGCATCGTGCGTATTTTCTTTTCTACATCCTTCGGCCTATCTCGCAAGGTGATCGTATTGCCATAGGATTTTGACATCTTGCGTCCATCCAGGCCTGGCATTTTTGAGGCTCGGGTCAGCATGGGGTAGGGTTCCGGTAGAATAATCTTCCCGCCACCTTCAAGATAGCCGTACAGGCGCTCGCGATCACCCACTGAGATATTCTGTTGGGATTTGAGTAAAGCTCTGGCCACTTCCAGCGCTTCGGTATCACCTCGTTCCTGATATTTGCGTCGCAACTCATTATATAGACGAGAATTTTTCTTTCCCATCCTGATAATTGCCTGTGTGACTCGTTCCTCGAAATCACGCTCACGCCCATAGAGATGATTGAAACGGCGAGCTAGTTCGCGAGTCACCTCCAAATGGGGCACTTGATCTTCACCAACCGGCACCAACCCAGCGCGATAAAGCAGGATATCTGCACTCATCAGTACCGGATAACCCAGAAAACCATAAGTGGTCAGGTCCCGATCGCGCAACTGCTCCTGCTGGTCCTTGTAACTGGGAACGCGTTCCAGCCACCCCAGCGGGGTAATCATCGACAGGAGTAAATGTAGTTCTGAATGCTGTGGAACCCAGGACTGGACAAATAAGGTGGCGGTCCCCGGATTGATCCCCGCCGCGAGCCAGTCGATCACCATTTCCTGGGTGTGGTCCGGAATATCCCGCGGATCATCATAATGGGTGGTTAGCGCGTGCAGGTCGGCCACGAAAAAAAGACATTCGTGAGTGTTCTGTAGTTCCACCCAGTTCTTCAATACTCCGTGATAATGGCCCAGGTGCAATCGCCCGGTCGGGCGCATACCGGAAAGGATGCGTTGATTCGCAGGCATGGAGGGACTCACGATTTCTCCTGGATCAATTACAATCCGAAAACGGTGTGAATAAGGGTGTTCAGGCTAACATAAGCAGGCCCGATGATTGATCCGAGCAGACCACTTATCAGTAAAAGCACCAGAATGATCAGCCCATAAGGCTCGATCCGGTCGAGCCGATCAGACCACAGAGGGGGCAGCAGGCCGGAAAGTACCCGCCCTCCATCAAGGGGAGGGATCGGTAGCAGATTAAGGATCATGAGAATAAGGTTAATAGCGATCCCCGCTTGCCCCATCAGAGTAAGCGGGGCCACAAAACTACCGCCGCTTGCCCCCAGCCAAAGGCCGAGCTTCATAATCAGCGCCCATCCCAGAGCCATGATGAAATTGGCGGCCGGGCCGGCAATGGCGACTAAAGCCATGTCCCGGCGTGGATGGCGTAAGTTGTTGAAATTGACTGGCACCGGCTTGGCCCAGCCAAAAATGAACCCGCCGAGCCAGAGTAAAATGGCAGGTACGAGAATCGTCCCGATCGGATCGATATGGCGAAGCGGATTCAGGCTGAGGCGACCGAGCATCTGAGCAGTTGTATCGCCGAACATTTTGGCAACATAGCCATGGGCTGCCTCATGCACAGTGATGGCGAAGAGCACCGGTAATGCCCAGATGGTGATGGTCTGAATGAGCTGATCAATATTCATGGGCGAAAGATTATACGCGAACGTTCATGAGCAAGTCACAAGTTGATAATGAGCTTATTCAAGATTCAAGCCAGTCAACCGGTCCTTTCCCCTGTCTAACAAGAACCGGAACATCGCCATATAGATCAATGATCGTCGTAGGTTCGACGCCACAGTTGCCACCATCAATGACCAAATCCACCCGGCGCCCAAGCCGCTCACAGATTTCCTGTGCATCGGTCAGGGGAAGCGAATCACCGGGCAACTGAAGGGTTGTGCTCATCAAGGGTTCGCCCAATTCGTCGAGCAGGGATTGCAGAATGCGGTTATCCGGGACGCGCAAACCAATACTCTTACGCTTGGGATTTTGTAAGCGCCGGGGTACCTCGCGTGTAGCGGGTAATAAAAAAGTATAGGGTCCTGGCGTGAGATTTTTCATCAGCCGATAGGCTGTATCATCAACTTTGGCATAGGTGGCGATCTCGGACAAATCGCGGCAAACCAAAGTGAGATGATGGGCTTCATCGAGATCCCGGATGAAGCGAATACGATCTTGTGCCGCCCTGTCGCCAATGCGACATCCAATGGCATGACAGGAATCGGTTGGGTACACGACTACCGCGCCAGAACGCACAATATCAGCCGCCTGGCTAATCAGGCGAGCTTGCGGATTAACTGGATGAATTTCGAAATACTTGTTCATTGGAACGGGTAGGCTCGTAATAACCCAAAAGTTATTTATCATACCCAAATTCGGGCGGGCACGCCCGCTGAATATAAATCTGCTATAGTTATAAACTGGGCTTATTTATCAGATGGTTCATTGACTATGAAGCTTCTCTTCGATTTTTTTCCGGTTTTGCTGTTTTTCATTATTTATAAAATTTACAGCACCATTCCGCCAGATGTCATCCATGCCATCAATCCGCTCCTGCCCATGACCCTGCGGGCTGGCGACCCCAATGACGCCATTTTCCTAGCTACTGCCGTCGCCATTGTTGCCTCCTTTCTGCAGGTTGGTCTCCATTGGATACGTCAGCGGCGGTTCGAGATCATGCACCTCGTCTCGCTGGCGCTGATCACTCTGTTTGGTGGCGCTACCCTGATATTTCACAATCCGGAATTCATCAAGTGGAACCCAACAATACTCAATTGGCTGTTCGCAGCCGCTTTCCTCGGTAGTCAGTTTATTGGCAACAAACCTCTGATTGAACGGTTAATGTCTCATGCGATCAGTGTGCCTGCAAAAACCTGGAGAAAGCTGAACCTGGGTTGGATCGGATTCTTTCTGGTATCCGGAGCCCTGAATCTCTGGGTGGCTTATCAATTCAGCCAGGAAACCTGGGTCAACTTCAAGCTCTTTGGCCTGCTCGGACTGAGTATAGGATTCATTGTCGCCCAGGCGATCTACCTTGCCCGCTTCATGCAGGAAACCATACCTCAAGCTGATGAAGAAGGGTCGTGATGCTCTGCATCATCCTGGCCCACGACAAAATCCGACAGTCTGGAGAAGCGGCAGCAGGCCAGCTAAGCACCTGGTCAGATTACGTGCATTGCAGGATACCGGACGGCTGGTACTAGCGGGTCCTCTTCCCGCCATCGATAGCCTGGATCCCGGCTCCCGGATTTAGTAGTAATCTGATTACCGCCGAATTCAACCATCTCGCCGCCGCGTGGGAATGGGCAGAAGCTGATCCCTATCAGCGAGTCGGCGTGTATGCACAACTTGAGGCCTCTCCCTTCCATCAGGTTTTTCCCTGACTCTATTCACTGAACCGGAATGAATATCTGTTTCCGATAATAATGCAATTCCTCAATGGAATCACGAATATCATCCAGCGCCAGATGCTTTGATTCCTTGTTAAAATTTCTGACTATATCGGGATACCAGCGGCGAGCCAGCTCCTTGAGGGTGCTGACATCCAGATTGCGATAATGGAAATAGGCCTCAAGTCGAGGCATCAGGCGGGCTAGGAAACGGCGATCCTGGCAAATACTGTTCCCCGCCATAGGTGAAGCTCCGGCCGGAACGTAATTTTGCAAGAATACCAAGGTAGCTTTTTCAGCGGCTTCCTCGGTACAGGTGCTCACCCGGACTCGCTCCATCAACCCGGATCTCCCATGCTGTCGCTGATTCCAGGCATCCATTTCTGCCAGCACCGAGTCTGACTGATGAACGGCCAATGCCGGCCCTTCAGCCAGAATATTCAATTTTTTGTCGGTCACTATCGTGGCGATTTCTATAATGGCGTCATGTGCCGGATCGAGTCCTGTCATTTCCAGATCGATCCAAATCAGATTTTCGGGATCGGGATTCATTTACACTCCTTGATTCCAGCTTTACTCAGCTATATTTGCATGATTCAGGTCGGTTGGCCAAGCGTTATTGGATTTGATAATGACGAGATCTGCCCTGGATCAGGATATTTCATGCAGAACATTATTGATAGGGATAAAATCCCAATATTCTTGGATTAGTCAATCACATCATGCAAGCATTTACTATCACATTTCTAGTCGTACTGTTGACCACATTAGGGTTACGTCTATGGCTGGCGCAACGTCAGATCCATCATATCTGGAAACATCGTCATACTGTACCAACGCCACTTGCCCCATATATCCCCATCCCATCACATCAACGCGCCGCTGATTACAGCCTCGATAAAACCAAACTAAGTCAATGGGAAATTTTCTATGAAAGCCTTTTGCTCCTGGGCTGGACTCTAGGTGGTGGTCTGAACCTAGTTGACTCCGCTTGGCTTTCCCTCCATCTACCGGTCCTCTGGACCGGCGTTGCGGTTCTTCTGAGTGTTATGCTCATCATGGGAATACTTGATCTGCCCTTCGCGATCTGGAGAACATTCGTGATCGAATCCCACCACGGATTCAATCACACTACCCCTACCGTCTTTTGGAGCGATCTGATCAAGCAATCTTTTTTGCTCATCGTCATCGGTATGCCCTTCACACTGCTGATCCTCTGGCTGATGCAGGTTACCGGCAATCCATGGTGGTTATGGGTTTGGATGGTTTGGATATTATTTAGCCTGGGATTGACCTGGGCCTACCACCGCTTGATTGCCCCCTTGTTTAATCAATTTACCCCGCTCCGGGATCCCGATCTGCTGAGTCGCATCAACCACTTGCTTGATCGCGCCGGTTTCAGGTCAAATGGTATCTTCATTGTCGATGGCTCACGTCGATCCGGCCATGGCAATGCTTATTTCTCGGGTTTTGGTCGTAACAAGCGAATTGTTTTCTATGACACGCTTCTGGAAACGCTGAACCCTGAAGAAATTGAAGCCGTACTGGCGCACGAGCTCGGCCATTTCAAACATCGACATGTATTTAAGCGCCTGATCGTCATGACCGGTCTTAGCTTCGCCGGACTCACAGTATTGGGGTGGCTGATGCACCAAGAATGGTTTTATTCGGCGCTGGGAATACAGCATCCCTCTACCTGGATGGGATTGTTACTATTTCTGATCGCTCTGCCACCTTTTGTGTTTTTATCGACACCAGTTTTCAATTGGCGTTCGCGCCAGCAGGAATTCCAGGCAGATCTCTACGCCAGCGAACAGACAAGCGCCCTACTTCTGATTCATGCGCTTATTAAACTCTATCGGGACAACGCCAGCACCCTAACCCCCGACCCGCTATATTCCGCTTTTTACGACTCCCACCCTCCCGCAATCGAGCGCATCCAGCATTTAATGCGTTTGACGCAAGGAGATCAGGATCATCTCCTTGCAGCAGAAACATCGCCAATCCCTTCCCCCTGAGAAGGTGCCATTGAACTTTGAAGTAATAGAAATACAACTGGTCTGTTTACCTGGGCTGGCAAACTGGTGCTCAGAATCAGTTCATCAAACCATAGCTTTCGTTAATGCCGGTACTCGGGTCCCATATCATGGGGATTATCATCTGGAATTGCTGATGAGATATGATTCTTGCCGAGTATGCTACAGTACGCACCATATAGTTAGTGGCAGGTTATCTGAAAATAATTCCATCTGTGCCCACTTACTTGCATGAATAGCCTTTTATCATGACTGAAACCACCTGTATCGTGGCCCGCTTCAGTATCAATCTGGTTCTCCCGGATCGGTCAGGCCATCTGGTTAGAACTATCGCCCCTAGAAATCCAATCAAGGCCTATTCGATCGTTACTTCAAGCATTGCACGTACCAAAAAGAACCGAATTGTGCTATCCAACAAGCCATTGAAGAAAGCCGAGTCCATCCATAGCGCTTATGCAGCTACTTGTCACCGGCGGCAAAATGAGAGCCAACTCACATGATGATTCTTATCAGCCTGTTCCTCTCCCTCTCCCTGATATTTACCGGACTTGCCATTTTCGAGCTGTTCAAGCCCATTCGCCCTTCCCTCAAAAAAAATACCCGAGCATTGCGAAAATACGGATCACTAGCCATTCTTTGTTATGCTCTGATGGCTATCTTTCTAAGCATTCGGGTAATCGACCAACGAGGTTACGACCAACGAATCGAACAATTAACTAGCTTTTCCATACAGCTCACGAGCTATATGTCCCCTTGACAACTAACATCAACCCATCCTCGCATCAGCTCCCAAGCGAAGTAGAATCCGGAATCAGCCATTCCAGAGGACATATATTAATATTATAGGGAACCTCTAAAAACACACCTTGTCAATTTGCGCGTGTTGAGCTGTGCCTGTCTGCCACAGGCAAGGCCACACAGACAGGCGCTCTTTTTTTGTGCCCTATAAAACCCCGTGTTGACGACCCTTAATCAGTTCCTGTAGGCCTGCAGATGCCCCCTATTGGGGGCATCTGCAGGCCTATCTTTCCGGCATTTAGAACGCGGTCATCCCACACTTGCACCTACTCACCCCTCGTTTGAGGTTGCGCTAGGGGCTAGAGATACCGTGTCATAAAAGCATGGTGCGAGACGTATTCGAGGCTTAGAAGGCCCTGAACACACCCAGATTCACATAGGCGCGCTTGTAGGCGTAGAGACTGATGTTGGAGGTATGATGAATGTAGCCGATCATCAGGCGGGGTGAAAATTGCCAGAGTTGCCATTGGCGATCCTGAATATAGATCTGTGCACGCATATCCCTATCCTTGCGTTGGGTACCGAAAAACGGATCAATACCTTGATAGGACGATTTGCCGTATTGCATGCTTGCCCCGGTGATAAATCCATCCTTCAACTCATGTGAAATACGTATAAAAACAATGGGGTTAGTGAATGTAAAGGCCGTCGATTGCACCTTGGTGTAGGTATAGCTCAGTCCCCCTGACAGTTGGTTGACAACGCTGGGGGTGTATACCGCATACAGGGATGCGATCTGCTGCCAACCGTTCAGATAAGGATACCGGGTGTAGATGGTGTTGCGCCGCTCCAGGTCGAATTGCCAACCGAGGGTAGGTCGCTGTTGGTAGGTATCGAGCAGCCGAAACAGGGCGCCATGGTACAGGGGGCGTCTCTGGTAGCGATATTGATGCGCTCCGAGCTCCACCGACAACGTGTTGCGGCCCTGCTGCAGGCGTTTGCCGATGCTGGCCTGGAAATAGGCCTGATTCATGTTGTGGTGGGGATAATACCGGACCAGAGCCCCCAGTCTGGTGTACCAGGAAGGGTGGGATGGCCAGGGCAGGCGGGTATTTAGCGTCAGCATCAGGCCGTTGACCGCAGTGTTGGGGGCCGTTGTGTTCAATGTATAGTTGAGTCCACCGATATTGACCACCTTGGCGCTGGTCTGCTGGAGTGGATTACTGTCGCTGATCATCTCGATACCGACATTCAGCGTTGGTACCTGGTTGTCGATAATACCCAGGAAATGCGTGACATTGCGGCGTACCGCCACCGGTATATCAGTGGCCATGACCTGCTGGAAATTGTATTTGGCCCCCGCATAGTCCTTCAGCCTGAACAAGACGCGCGCCAACTCCAACCGGGGGCGGGGCAGGCGAGGGTTTCGTGCCAGCATCTGCCGGAACGCCTTGGCAGCAGAGATGAAATCCCCCCGTGCCTCATCGATCATGCCCGACAGGAACAGCACTTCGAGGGCGGGTACCGGGCGGTGACGAAGGGGTGCGAGTAGCGCCCGGGCCTGTGCCAGCTTGCCGGTCTGTAGCAAGCGATCAACCCGATGGATAATCCGGGTATCGACCGCTGCCGCAGTCAGTGATGTCGCCAGCGTTCCCGCTACTGCCGGATGCGCGCGCGCATCCGTTGCCTCTCCCGCCAAGGCCGGGTGCGGGAACATCATGCCGACGAGGCAGACATATCCTGCAAAACGCATACCAACTTTCCCATAAAAAACACCCACGGTGTACCGTGGGTGTTTTACTCGTCGTGTGATGCAGCTTATTGTGCTACACCGCCGAAGGCACCTGTCATGCTACCCGCAGAGCCGTTCAGCACATATGTGCCTCCCACTTCCGCTGGTGAACCTGCAGCGCTTAACGCGGTCGTAGTAGTTCCCGGGCCATAAAAACGTCCGGTGGCCTTACCCGACAGACCGGTAGCACTAATGGGGCCCGCAAAGTTGTTGCCGTTCACTGTCAGCGTTCCCGTCAGATTCAGTGACAGTTTCGATGTAGTCATTCCTGCCGCGTAGGGTGTCGTATTCGTGCCATAAGTGGTGACCGTGATGGTGCGCTTACCAAAGTCGGCTGTTGCACCCATGTAAGCCTCGGTCTGATACGCTTTAAAACCTGAGCTAATGTATTCCCCCGCTGCCACGCCCTTATAACTTGCCGTCCCAGTATTCGGCATTGCTGTAGTCGTCGGAATGCCAATCGAGAACCACCCCTCGGTCCTGGTAGTGTTATTTATCCAGTTGCCAAAGGTCTGGTAATTGAAGGCCATCGTTGGATCGCTACCGTCAGGCATCTGCATTATGGCAACATGGGCAACCTGGTTATTATTAATACCGGACAAATTATATCCTTGCACCTCCGGGAAGGAACTAGCACCAAAGGTCGGGCGGAGCGGGGCTGTTCCTGCTGCCACCAGCGTCTTCCCTGCCCCAGATGTGGCCTTAAAAGCAGTCACAGCACCTATGGAATCAGCCGTCATGACCGCCTTGGCACCAAGATCTACAGAGGTCATTGTCTGAGCAATCATGGGAAAGGTTGATGACGTGCCAGGTGTCCCGGTGATTGTCTGTGATGAAGTGGGGGATGTGG
>VAOW01044667.1_pt1 | contig 13617 bp, 10 predicted proteins | sample 3393921 | NCBI WGS metagenome assembly VAOW01 (sample SAMN08290428, study PRJNA428436) | hydrothermal vent metagenome | isolation source: Deep-sea hydrothermal vent chimney | place: Indian Ocean: Southwest Indian Ridge | depth 2742 m m
CATTCCCGCGTAAGCGGGAATCCACCCGGCCCGGAACACGTTGGAGGTTCCATTAGACATCGGACGGTGTCGCCAGAGCGTGGATCCCGGGTCTGCGCTGCGCGTCGCCCGGGATGACGATATTTCTTATACCCGAAAGGACGAGTCCTTTCATGTTGCCCACACCTCTGATCGTCATCGCCGCGCAAGGCGAATGGAATTTGCTGTGTATGACATGGAGCCTGAAACGCATGCCTACACTGGTCGCCTGAGGACTGCTCAATTTAGGAGTAACCTCAGTCGGGTTCGTCCGGGAGATACGGTTGATGCCATCCCGACTGGTTATCTTTGTGCATGGCTGGAGTGTGACCAGCACGGCTACCTACGGTGAGCTTCCAGCCCGACTGAAGGCCGAAGCGCCACGCTTGGCAGGTCTGGATCTGGACGTGCGCCACATCTATCTCGGCGAGTATGTGAGTTTTCGCGACGAGGTACGCATGGGTGATATTTCCCGTGCGCTGGAGGCCGCGCTGCAGAACATTCTGAGTACGCTCGGAGCGGAGCGACGCTTCACCTGTATCACCCATTCCACCGGTGGGCCGCTGGTTCGTGATTGGCTGGATCGCTACTACGTGCGTCCCAAACAACTCGACCGATGTCGGTTGAGCCATCTGCTTATGCTGGCCCCCGCCAATTTTGGCGCGGCCCTGGCGCAGCTTGGCAAGAGCCGACTGATGGCGATCAAGTCATGGTTCGAAGGGGTGGAACCGGGCCAGGGGGTGTTGGACTGGCTGGAACTGGCCAGTCCCGAGGCCTGCGAACTCAACCTGCGCTGGATTGATGACTACCCACGCCTGCAGCTCACCCGGAGACCGACTCCCCTATTCCCATTCGTGCTGTCTGGCGATGCCATTGACCGCAAGCTCTACGATTATGTTAATGCCTATACCGGTGAAACCGGCTCCGATGGCGTGGTACGCCTAGCGGCCGCCAATCTTAACGCCAGTCATGTCGTGCTGCAGCAAGCCGAAACCCATCGTGGTGAAGCGCTACCCTCGGCCCGTAAACGCTTGCGTACCCTGTCGGTTGCATCGATCAGCCATGCCATGCCGGTCGCTTTTAAGATCATCCCGGGTGCATCGCACTCAGGAACCCGACAGGGCATCATGGCCAGTGTGCGCAACGATGGTCAGCCAAATGCCACGGTCAGCGCTATCTTGCGCTGCCTGCAAATCGACGACGAAGCCGGCTATACGGCCTTGCTCAAGGCTTTCGCAGAAGAAAATGCCAGCCATCAGGCTCCCGCCAAGCGGCTGGATATCGAAAAGGTACCGGTGCTACCGGATCGCGAATATGTGATCGACCCCTGCTGCATGGCGATCTTCCGCCTATTCGATCACAACGGTGCGCATGTGCCTGAGGTCAACTTGCTGCTCACTGCCGGCCCTGGCAACGACCCCAACCAGTTACCCAGTGGTTTTCTTATCAATCGACAAGGTAATCAGCGCGCCCCTGGGCACCTGAGTTTTTATCTCAACCACGCGGTGCTGCAAGGCTGCCCACCGATACCCCGCAACAATGGCAGCATCGCCCGTCCGGCCCTGATTCCACGTCCACCGTATGGTATTTGTCTCGAACCACGCAATCAGGGCCAATTCGTCGAGTACTGGCGCACCCTGCTCGATACCTCACTGCAAGACACCTTGGCGTTGTTACACCCCAACGAAACCAGCATTATCGATATTCATCTGAGCCGTATCGTGCATGAAGGTGTTTTCCGCTTTACCCACCAACTCAGCCCGGCGCAGAGCTTTAAGCAGGTCAAACCCGGCGGGGTAACTTGAAGTCCCCTACCCCGGGAGGGGAAAAAGCATGATCGGCTATGGATGCAGCACGAATGACGGCGGTTGTGGGGGCCTTGAAGGCATCGGCAACGTCTGCAAAGCCTGCAATACCGGGGCATCTGCCGCCTGCAGTCGCACAACTTGGTAAGCGCCATCACGAACCCGACCCAAACGGATCGTCTTCTGCCCGGATTGCAGCGCCTTCTGTACCAAGCTAATGAACTGGCCGGCACGTGTCACCTTCGTACCGTTCACCGACTTGATCACATCTCCGGGAAGGAAGTGGACCTCTCTCCCGGCATGGGCGGCGATCACCACAATGCCGTCACAGCGGCCTGAATGGGGTGGGTTGGGTGCTGCGCATAAGGGCAGGCCATTGATTACGAAACGCACACCATCGCGAACAATACTCACGTGGTCCATGTGCTGGGGGGTCATCATTGTCAACATGATCGCTGGCCTGTATCAAAAGCTGGGTGTTGCAGCCGCAGGCATCTGGGTGATCCCGCTTCGGCCGTACCGCAGCACTACCCTACGCCGCTCCGTACCGGTAAACCAGCCTAAATAGCAAGGTTCAAGACACCATACCGACTGGCCACTGCGGCCTTGCCCAATGCCGACCTGAATCACCAATGCAGCATCGCCACGGCAGCCATTTCGTTATTTTATGTTGCAGTGCAGTAGAATAGCTCTCCCACCTCTCGTCCAGGACATCCATGTTTTATTCCCTGCACGAAGCGCAGCGTAGTCTCATTAACCCTTTTAGCTATTGGTCCGGGGCGGTTGCGCAGATGTTTTCTGCCCAGGAAAGCTGGTTATCGCAATGGCCCGGTGCCCAGCGGATCGCGGCGGCTTCCGAACTGCTGTATCGGATCGGCAAGGATTATGAAAAACCCGAATTCGGCATCCATCAGGTTCAAGCACATGGCCAGGATGTCGCGGTGCTGCAGCATACCGTGCTGGAAATGCCCTTTTGTCGATTGCTGCGATTCAAGCGCTACAGCGCCGGGGCGCAGACCGTCGCTGCCGTGCGTAGCGATCCCGTGGTGCTGGTGGTGGCACCGCTTTCCGGACATCACTCGACCCTGCTGCGCGATACCGTGCGCACCTTGCTGCACGACCACAAGGTGTACATCACCGACTGGGTTGACGCCCGCATGATACCGACCGAGCAGGGTAATTTTCACCTGGATACCTACATTGACTATATCCGGGCTTTCATTACCCATATCGGTGCCGAAAACCTACATGTCATCAGTGTTTGTCAACCTACCGTTCCAGTACTGGCCTGTGTCTCGCTGATGGCCAGTGCCGGAGAAACCACCCCGGCCAGTCTCACCATGATGGGCGGGCCTATCGATCCACGCTGCAACCCGACCAAGGTCAATGACCTGGCATCGAATCGGCCATTGTCCTGGTTTCGCAACACGGTGGTGCATCCCGTGCCCGGCAACTATCCCGGGCATGGCCGACAGGTGTACCCAGGATTTCTGCAACACACCGGGTTCATGGCGATGAATCCAGGTCGACACTTCCAATCGCACTGGGATTTCTACCGCAACCTGCTGCGCGGTGACCTGGATGATGCCGATGCGCACCGCCGCTTCTATGACGAATACGGCGCCGTGCTCGACATGGCTGCCGACTATTGCCTAGAAACCATCGATGTGGTGTTTCAGCAACACCTGCTGCCGAAGGGGCAATGGGTCGTAGACGGCAAACCTGTACGTCCACAGGACATCACCCGCAGTGCGCTGCTCACCATCGAAGGTGAATTCGACGACATCTCCGGAGCCGGACAGACCGAAGCGGCCCACGGTCTATGTAGCGGTATCGCTGCGGCCAAGCAGCAGCACTTCACCGTAGAAGGTGCCGGGCATTACGGCATTTTCAACGGCCGCCGCTGGCGCCAGGTGGTCTATCCGCAACTGCGCGACTTTATCCGTGCCCACCACCACCCTGTGCTCGGCGACGAGGATACCGATTCAGATTGAAGTCCCCTCGCAAACTGGTATCGCCAAGATAGACCCACCCCCAATCAGGCTCCGCCGATCGTCCTGAATTAGGGCGGCGAACATCTCAGCTTAGCCCCAGCCCTATACATCAATCAGCCGGATAGCCGGTAATGCTGCGAATACTCCGATACAGCGGCTTGAGCTGCTTGTACATGCGCAGATAAACCTGGTGATAGAGACGCTCGTAGGTATGCTGTGCCTCAGGCTGAGGCCGGAACACTTTACCGACCCGGGTCATGGCGGCCATCGCAGTGGCAAAATCCGGATGCAGACCCAAACCCACGGCACAATCGATGGCCGCACCCAGGCCTGAGGTTTCAAAGGTATGCGGACGCTCCGCCGGCAGGCCGAAGATATCCGCTGTCAGTTGCATCGCTGCGTCACTTTGTGAACCGCCGCCGGAAACCAGCAGGCGGCTGATCCGGACTCTCGAACGCTTTTCGATCCGCTCCTTACCCTCACGCAGAGCGTAAGCCAGGCCTTCGAGAATCGCCCGGTAGATATGCGCCCGGGTGTGTACATCACCAAAACCGATGATTGCGCCCTTGGCCTCCAATCCGGGTTCCCGGATCCCCGGCGACCAGTACGGCTGCAGCAGCAGGCCCATGGAACCAACCGGCACGCTGTTGACTAATTCATCAAACAGGTCTTCCGGCTCAACCCCCATTTTTTCGGCTCGTTGGGTCTCGCTCAGTCCAAACTCTTTTTTGAACCAGCTAACCATCCAGAAGCCGCGATAAATCATCACCTCACTGTTGTAATGGTCGGGGATAGCCGAAGGATAGGGTGGAATCAGGGGGGTGGTTTCCCGGTACCGGCGGTGGGTAGTATTGATGGTTGCCGTGGTGCCATAGGACAGACAGGCGGTACCGGGTTTCACCCCACCCGCACCGAGTACTTCACAAGCCTTGTCGGCCCCTGCAGCAATCAGCGCCAGGCCTTCGGGAATGCCGGTTAAGCGACTGGCCTCGGCCGAAATCGTCCCTAGCCGCTCACCCGGCTTGCGCAGCTCCGGCAACTGCTCGCGACGTACCGGCATTGCCTGCCATTTCCAATCATGCCGCGCCGCCCATTTTAGACGTTTGTAATCGAAAGGTAGGTAGGCCACACAGCTGGCCACCGAATCGACAAACTGGCCGGTCAAACGATGGGTTAAAAAACCCGAGAGCAACAGCACCTTGTGGCTTCTGGCCCAAATATCAGGTTGCTGTTGCGCAATCCAGTTGACCTCAGCCTGGGCCCGAAAATAGTCCACCGTAGTCTCAGCGCCGATCAGCCTGAACAGCCAGCCCCACGGCCCCCTGATCCGGCCCCTGACCTCGGCGATACGCTGATCCAGCCAGACTATGGCTGGGCGCAACGGCGAGCCCTGGGCATCGACATTGATCACGGTGCCACGCTGGGTGGTCAGTGCCACCCCCTTGATCTGGCGTTTGTCGATGGCGACCTGCTGCCATAAACGCCGACAGGCTTCGGCCAGGCTCTGCCAGTAATACTCCGGATCCTGTTCAGCCCAACCGGGTTGTGGAGAAACATAAGCCTGCAGTTCTACCTTGCCCTTGCCGAGCAGGTTGCCCTGTAGATCGAACAACAGCGCCCGGACACTTTGGGTGCCGTTGTCAATCGCCAGTAGATAACTCTTGTCACTCACTAGCCGACCCTCTTGCAGGTATTCAGATTGCACTGCAGTCGCCCAGATATTGCCATGATCGTTTCACTCAAGCAGATCCAGTTCATCTACCCTACCGGGAAAATACCTCATGCAGGGGGTAGGTCGGCCGCTACCCTAATCATGGCAGCCGGATCTCTAGGCAAACTGTAGCAGCGCTGCCAGAGTTCCAGGTAACGGGTTTCTTCGTACTGCCAACGGGTATCGTTCCAACCCAAACGTGACTGACAAATCTGCCGCACTTGCGGCAGCTCCGTAGCGGCACCCCTGGGCAGCAACAGCCCCAGGCGGGTCCGTCGCAGCAACAGATCATCCAGGTGCAGCACCAACTCCTGCTCGGCGGCCAACGCCAGTTCGGCCCAAAGTGTCTCGCTGGCCCCCACCTTTTCGCCACCCAGTTGAGTAAGCAGGGTGGCCAAGGCCGGCAACTCGCGGCCATAACGACCGCGCAAGCGTCTCCGCTGAGAGGGGGCCAGGTGCGGCAGGGACACCGCTGCCAACGGCGCAAACACCGCGCCGCCGTCATCCTTGAAAGTCTTGCCAAGCAAGCGTGCGCAGGCCCGCAAGACCTCCAGTGCCAGTAGGCGGAAAGTGGTCAGTTTGCCCCCGGCCAAGGTAACGCAGCCCGGCTCGACCCATAATGCATGCTCACGTTTTTCATCCGAGGGTCGACTAACGGCCTCACCACGACTGACGACCGGACGCAGCCCGGCCCAGGTCGAGAGTACATCGGCCGAGCCAATCTGTGCCTCTGGAAATTGTTGGGTACAGGCGGCCAGCAGATACTCAACTTCGGCCGGGCTGATGTGCGCCTCCCGATTAAGATTCTCATCATGATCCAGGTCGGTGGTGCCTATCACCGTGGCCCCTTCCCAGGGAAAAATAAATATCGGACGCTCATCCACGGCATGCATGAAACTGAAGGCATGGGCCACAGGTAAGCGCCAGGCCGGCAACAGCAGATGACTGCCACGTAACGGGCGAATATGTTCAGGACCGCTTTGACGGCGTAGCTGGTCGGTCCAAGCTCCGGTAGCCTGGGCCACGACCCGGCTGTTGAAATGAAAGTGCCGACCACTTTCGAGGTCTTCGGCCAACACCCCGTTGACCTTACCGTCCTGGCGGCACAGCTCGACTACGCGCAAACCATTGAGGGCCTCACCGCCATCGACCCGGGCCTCGCCCAGCACCCGCAATACCAGCCGGGCATCGTCGGTTACCGCATCGGCAAAATGCGCAGCACCAAGCAGATCCTGTTGCGGCAGGCCGGGTGCCAGATAGTGCAATGGCGACGGGGCGATATATTGGTGGTTACCCCGACCCGCCATGAGGTCATACAGCGTCAACAGTGCCCCCAGGCTTCTGGGACCGGGGGAAGCCCCTCGATAATGGGCAAAAATGAAACTCAGCGGCTCGACCAGACCCGGGGCCTCGCTGAGCAAACGCTGACGCTCTCGTATCGAATCGCGGGTCAGCTTGAACTGGCCCTTGGCCATATAACGTAACCCGCCGTGGACCATTTTTGAGGACCGGCTGGAGGTACCCCAGGCAAAATCGCGCTGCTCGATCAACAGACATTGCCAGCCCCGCCGCGCTGCTTCGCGCAAAATCCCGGCACCACAGATCCCTCCCCCCACCACGATCAGATCCCAGTCGGTCGCTGCCAGTTCCGGCAAGGCCTGTTCGCGCCAGCTGGCATTCCAGGCAACCATCATCACTGCTGCAACAGCACCCCGGGGTTCAATCGACGTTCGGGATCGAAATGCAGAGCCAAGGCCTGTAACGCAGCCATGCCCAGCGGCCCTTTTTCCACCGGCAGATAGGGGGTATGGTCACGACCGACACCGTGCTGGTGGCTGATCGTCCCATGGTGGTTGACGATCGTCTGACTGGCCGCCTGCTTAAGCATTTTCCAGCGTTGCAAGGTTTCCGAATAGCTATCGGCCAGGCGAAAGACATACGTGGTATAGAGACTCGAACCCTCAGCATAGGCATGCGACAGATGGGTGAACACATGCACCGGCTCACCTGCCAGCGCTTCGTGCAAACTGCTCTCGACCCGCTGCAGCAAGCTATCGACATGCGCCCAGTCGGTGGCCGTCTCCAGAGTGTCCACCGCGTAACCGGCTTGCCACAGGCTCTCACGCAGGTAAGGGAAACGGAAACGGTTCTCCAGCCATTTTTTACCCAGCAGGGATCCGGTAAAGATCCCACCAAAACGTTTCAGCAGCTTTTTGGTCTGTTTGAGTGATACGGCATTTTGTCGGCAGTTGCCAGTTATGCCGAAGGTCAGCATGCACTTATCGCGGCGGGCACCGCGCCAGGACAGATATTTCTCCAACGCGGCGATCGGTTGGGGATGACCGGCCAGAGCCAGCTGGGTCTCGGTTTCGAGCGCAGTGGACAGACGCAACATCGACAGGGGTACCCGGGCCTGCACCAGCAGGCGAACGGCTTGCAGCGCTTGCGGCCAGCTTGGCAGAAACACGGTATAGAAATATTCCTGCTCGGGTAGGCGGGTCACCCGTACCTTAACCTCGGAAATCACCCCGAAACGCCCTTCCGAACCCAGCACCATCTCGCGTAGATCCGGTCCGGCGGATGATGCCGGGAAGCTCGGAATCTGCAATGGCCCGGCAAAGGTTTCCAGGCTGCCGCCGGCGAACAGTTGCTCGATCCGCCCGTAGCGTAGTGACTGCTGGCCACTGGAGCGACTGGCCACCCAGCCGCCGAGGGTTGAAAGCTCCCAGGACTGCGGAAAATGACCAAGGGTAAAACCCCGGGCCCGTAACTGGCTTTCCACCTGGGGGCCATTGGCACCGGGGCCGAAAGTCGCAATCTGACTTTCTTCATCCAGCTCGATCAGCCGGTTCATGCGTTCCAGAGACAGGGTCAGTATCGGTCGGCGACCGACCTGGGGAGTGATGTGCCCGGCCACTGAAGTGCCGCCACCATAGACGATCAAGCTCACATCCTGCAGTGACGCCCAGGCCAGCAGCTCACGAATCTGCCCAGCAGTTTCCGGATAGGCTACGGCATCGGGAAACACCCCAAAATCGCCAGAACGCATGGCTAGCCAATCCGGCAAGCTTTGGCCGCGGGCATGCCGCAGACGATCATCAGCGGCCGTGACAAGTAGCCGATGACCCAGCAGACGCGAAGCCGGTACCCGGGCCCGTACACTATCCAGGCTGGCATCCGGGAGAGGTCTACCGGTACCCAGGATCGCAGCCAGAAAAGCCTCTCCATGAGCTGGCAGTTCCACCGTGATGGACTCATCACCCCAGCCATTCCAACGCCGCATGGAATTCTCCTGAAAAATCTCTGCTGGCAATTTCTCTCCAACCAGGTTCAGGGTAACCCATATAATTTCGATACAAAATGTGGAGTGATACGTTTCATGCAAGCGACTGAACAAGAATTCCAGCTTGAGGCCGACTGCCAATATGTCGAGCTCAACCAGTTACTGAAGCTGGCTGGGCTGTGTCACAGCGGTGGCCACGGCAAGACCATCGTTGCCAGTGGGGCGGTGCAAGTGGATGGCCGTACTGAGCTACGCAAAACCTGTAAAATTCGTGCTGGGCAAACCGTTGAGCTGGACGGCACACGTATCCACGTCGTGCTTCCGGACTGACCCGGTCGCGACTCAAAACCACTACCGAACTGCATACTGCTTTGGCTTGAAGTAGCATAGCCAACCCTTAATCCGCATGCCTGCACTCGATGTAGGCAGAGCGGTGTTTCCCATACCGGGTTTCGACCTCAACCACCTATGATTACTTTTCGCGACTTCGCCTTGCGCCGCGGCGGCCAACTACTGCTAGCCGGTATGGATGCCACTTTGCATGCCGGCTGGAAAGTCGGCGTGGTCGGCCGCAACGGCTGTGGTAAATCCAGCCTGTTTGCGGTGTTGAAAGGCGAGCACGAGGCGGACGCCGGTCACCTGGGGATGCCCACCCGACTGAAGCTCGCCTCGGTAGCCCAGGAAACCCCGGCCCTGCCTGATCTACTCATCGACTACGTACTGGGTGGTGATGTTGAGGTCGCGGCGGCTTTGGCCGAAGAAGTCAGAGCCCAGACCTCGGATGATCCTCATGCCCTGGCTAACGCCCATATCCGTCTCGAAGCCTTGCGTGGCTATGACGCCCGAGCCCGAGCTGGCCGTTTGCTGCACGGCCTCGGCTTTGCCGTCGATACCCATCAACGTGCCGTCGCCGACTTTTCGGGTGGCTGGCGGGTGCGGCTAAACCTGGCACGGGCCCTGATGGCACCTTCTGATCTGCTGCTGCTCGACGAGCCAACCAACCATCTTGATCTTGACACGGTGCTCTGGCTGGAAACCTGGCTACGTTCGTATTCGGGAACTCTGCTAGTCATCTCCCATGACCGCGAGTTTCTGGATGGTATCTGTACCCGGATTCTGCATCTGCACGATGGCCGCGCCCGCCTCTACAACGGTAACTACAGTGCCTTTGAGCGTTTACGTGCCGAGCAGCTTCGCCAACAACAGATCGCCTTCGAGAAAGAACAGCTGGAACGCGCCCACCTACAGTCCTTTGTCGACCGTTTCCGGGCCAAGGCGACCAAGGCCAAACAGGCCCAGTCACGGCTAAAGCGCCTGGAAAAACTTGCCGGAACCGAAGCCGTACGGGCCGAGCGCAACCTGCATTTCCAGTTTTCTGAACCGCAACGCATGCCCACCAGTCTGCTCAAACTGGAGGATGGTGTAGCCGGCTATGACGGCACCCCTATCCTGAATAGTCTGTGCCTGCACCTGGAAGCCGGTGACCGCATCGGTTTGCTCGGGCCCAACGGTGCGGGTAAGTCCACCCTGGTCAAGACCCTGGTACAGGAGCTACCGCTGCTAGCCGGCAGCTACCAGATTCACAAGGATCTACGCATCGGCTACTTCGCCCAGCACACCGTCGAGAGTCTGCGCGATGGTGCCAGCCCCTTTGATCACCTTACAGAACGGGCACCTCGTGCAAGTGCACAAGAACTACGTAACTGGCTGGGCAATTGGGGCTTTGCAGGAGACCGTATCTTTGCACCGGTGGAAAGTTTCTCCGGTGGCGAACGGGCGCGGCTGGCCCTGACCCTGATCGCCTGGGAACGACCCAACCTGTTGCTGCTCGACGAGCCGACCAACCACCTGGATCTGGATATGCGCGAGGCGCTGGTCGATGCCCTGAATGACTTTCCCGGCGCCCTGGTACTGGTCTCCCATGATCGTCATCTGCTCGGCCTGGCCTGCGAGCGTTTCTGGCACGCTGCCAACGGCCGCATTACCCCGTATGAGGGTGATCTCGACGACTACGCCCGCTGGCTGCGCAACCGGGATGCCGAGCCCGGCACCGACGAATCGGAATCGATCTCTACAGCCAATCCCCGCCAACGCCGCCGGGCCGCCGCTGAGCGTCGGCAACGGCGGCGGCCATTGCTGAGTCGCCTGCAGACTATTGACAAGCAGCTGGCCGAACTCGCTACCGCATTGCAGCAGGTCGAAACCCGTCTGGCTGATGCCGCCCTCTACACCGATCAACCCGCTACGGCCATTGAGCTCGGTCAGTTGCAGGCTCACCAGCACCGCGAACATGACGCCTTGGAAACCGAATGGCTGGAACTTCACGAGCAACTGGCAGCGCTTGCAGATTGGGTGGGATAGGATCTGGATCACGCCCCTGAATGATTGATGCCTTACCGGCATTGGGCTGACATGGCGATCGCATCTGTTTGTCCAGATTAACCCGTTCATATAACATACGTTATAACTAAATTTCAGAAGTATCCATGAAACTCAAGATCACGACCATCGGTAATTCCTCCGGCATCATCCTGCCCAAGGATTTGTTGGCCCGCCTACGCCTGCAAAAAGGCGATGAGCTGTATGCCATCGAAACTCCCAACGGCATCGAACTGACCAGCTACGACCCCACGTTTGCGGCCCAAATGGAAGCCGCCGAGGTCGTCATGCGTAAGGACCGAAACGTGCTACACAAGCTCGCCCAATAACCCGGTGTGGCCATCATCGTCTGGATCGCTAAACCACTCGTCCTCGCCATCCACAACCGCCAATTGAGCGAGCACGGAGGCCATGCCGGCGTGCGTGATGAAAATCTATTGCACTCTGCCCTGGCACGGCCGCAGCAATGGCATGCGTATGGTGAGCCCACACCGGACTTGGCCGACCTGGCTACCCGTCTCGCCTTCGGTCTAGCACGTAATCACCCGTTTCTGGATGGAAACAAGCGTACGGCGCACGTCTGCTACCGCGTATTTCTGTTGCTTAACGGCGCCGATCTGCTCGCCAGCGCCGAAGATAAGTACGTCAATATGCTTGCCCTGGCTGAAGGCAGCCTGGCCGAGGCGGAATTTGCCGCCTGGCTGCGTCAGCACCTATGCCTGAACCCACCCAACTAGGTGCACGAGACACCGGCGGCAAGGCCACTCACCGCCGAGTTCGCGAAATTCGAGGTAATTATGGCTGTTGCGACGCCTGTGTCGGCCCGTAATTACCGTACGAACCGCCCTACTTCACCATCGGCAGCTTCAGGCCCTGCTCTTTGGCACAGGCGATGGCCTCGGGGTAACCGGCATCGGCATGGCGCATGACCCCAGTGCCTGGATCGTTCCACAGCACCCGGGCGAGGCGCTGATCGGCAGCCTCGGAGCCGTCGCAAACGATGACTAACCCGGCGTGCTGGCTGTAGCCCATGCCGACACCGCCACCATGATGAAAACTGACCCAGGTCGCACCGCTGGCCGTATTCAACAAGGCGTTGAGAATGGGCCAATCGGACACGGCATCCGAACCATCGCGCATGGCCTCGGTTTCGCGGTTGGGACTAGCAACGGAGCCGGAATCCATGTGATCCCGACCGATCACCACCGGGGCTTGCAACTCACCTTTGCGGACCATTTCGTTGAAGGCCAGGCCGAGCCGATGGCGTTGTCCCAATCCCACCCAGCAAATCCGTGAGGGCAAACCCTGAAATTGAATACGCTCCTCAGCCATATCCAGCCAGTGATGCAAATGCGGGTCATCGGGAATCAGTTCCTTGACCTTGGCATCGGTCTTGTAGATATCTTCAGGATCACCGGACAGTGCCACCCAGCGGAATGGGCCGATACCCCGGCAGAACAAGGGCCGCACATAGGCCGGCACGAAACCGGGGAAATCGAAGGCCTTGCTGCAACCTTCATCCTTGGCCATCTGGCGGATGTTGTTGCCATAGTCAAAGGTTGGAATGCCCTGAGCATGAAAAGCCAGCATCGCCTCGACATGCTTGCGGATGGACTGTTTTGCAGCCCGGACGGTCCCCGCAGGATCGGACTCACGGCGTTCCTGCCACTGTTCCAGCGTCCAGCCAGAGGGTAGATAGCCATTGAGTGGATCATGGGCACTGGTCTGATCGGTGACCACATCCGGCCGCACGCCGCGGCGTAGTATTTCCGGCAAAACCTCAGAAGCATTACCCAGCAAGGCAATCGACTTGGCCTGGCCGGCCTGGGTGTATTGCTCGATACGGGCCAGCGCGTCATCCAGATCTTTGGCCTGTTCGTCGACATAGCGGGTCTTTAAGCGAAAATCAATGCGTGATTGCTGACACTCGATAACCAGCGAGCAGGCTCCGGCAAGGCTGGCAGCGAGTGGCTGTGCGCCACCCATGCCCCCCAGGCCGGCAGTGAGTATCCATTTGCCCTTGAAGCTGCCGCCATAACTCTGCTTGCCCAGTTCGACAAAGGTTTCGTAGGTGCCCTGGATGATGCCCTGGGAGCCGATATAAATCCAGGAACCGGCGGTCATCTGACCGAACATCATCAGACCTTTGCGGTCGAGTTCGTTGAAGTGCTCCCAGTTGGCCCAGGCCGGCACCAGATTGGAATTAGCGATGAGTACCCGGGGGGCGCCGGGATGGGTCGGAAAGACACCGACCGGTTTACCCGACTGCACCAGCAGGGTCTCGTCATCGTTCAGCTCACGCAGCGCTGCGAGGATTGCGTCGTAGCATTCCCAATTGCGTGCCGCGCGCCCGATGCCGCCATACACCACCAGTTCGGCCGGATTTTCTGCGACATCCTGCTGCAAATTGTGCTGGATCATCCGGTA
>VAOW01028003.1_pt1 | contig 13513 bp, 9 predicted proteins | sample 3393921 | NCBI WGS metagenome assembly VAOW01 (sample SAMN08290428, study PRJNA428436) | hydrothermal vent metagenome | isolation source: Deep-sea hydrothermal vent chimney | place: Indian Ocean: Southwest Indian Ridge | depth 2742 m m
CCGGTAATCCGGGCATGGCCAGCGCCGGCATGGGCGACGTACTCACAGGCGTGATCGCCGCGTTGCTCGGGCAGGGTATGAATATCGAAGAAGCTGCGTCTACTGGCGTGTGTCTGCATGCGCAGGCTGGCGACGAAGCGGCATTGGAAGGTGAACGCGGTTTGCTGGCGAGCGATCTCATCACCCATTTGCGTCAGTGTATCAATCGCGGCGCCGATCAAGCGGATGAACCCGGAAATGAAGCCTGATTCTGTACTTGAGCGCTATTTACCCAATGAAACGGCTACGCTGATGCTAGGTGCCGAATGCGCAGTCACACTTGAAGCGGGGCAACTGATTTTTTTGCGTGGTCCGCTCGGAGCGGGCAAGACCACCTTCGTACGCGGTCTCTTGCGTGCTTTGGGCCATAGTGGACCGGTGCGTAGCCCGACCTACACCCTGGTGGAAGATTATGCCGTGGGTGAGTTTATCCTCCATCACTTTGACCTATACCGTCTGGGTGACCTGGAAGAACTGGAATACATTGGTATCAGGGACTTTTTCGATGGACAGGCCATTAATCTGGTGGAATGGCCAGAGCACGGTGTAAATTTATTGCCTGCACCGGATATTGATCTTGAGCTCAGCCCACAATTTCCAGGTCGCCTGGCTCGGCTCAGAAAGCCCTCCAAATCTGCCTGAAGAATTGACACTGGCTTGATTAGGCGTAGATTAGTAGGAAAATTAACAGTTAACCCGCTTTTCTTAAAGCAACTATCCTGGCTCATACGTTCTATTTGGCGCAAGGCATCATTGTGTTGTCTATCAACATCACTTGCAGCGGAACGAGATTCCGGGGTGGAAAATAAATGGCCATGGCATGCAGATAAGGATTGATCGGCCACCATCCTGGATCGGGGCATATCACAGTGTCATTAAATGTTTGGAAGGTTTGGGGTATGGTCTTTTAAACTAGCCGTACCAGAGATGACCTGCGTATCATTGCATCTTTGAATAAGACATAGGAATGCAGGCATGCTGATTATCGAGGGGCGCACCACTTTATCTGCCTTTCGCAACAGGCAGTTAGTACAGAAAATTAAAACCATTGAACCCAGCTTTGTGAGTTTGGCAGCGCGTTATATTTATTTTGTTGAACCCGTACGCGTATTGTCCGATGAGGAGTGTGCCCACTTAATCGATTTGCTGGATGCGCCGATGGCGGAAATGCGGGAAAGGATGGCTGGCGTTGTTCACGACGAAATGGTTGCTATTCCCCGTTTTGGTACAATCACACCCTGGTCGAGCAAGGCGTTGGATATTCTTCATCAGTGTGGTCTGGAGATTATTGAAGGATTGGAGCGTGGCGTTTTCTATCGCCTTGATCTGAATGCGCCGTTACCACCTGAATCCAGGCAACGAATAGGTGATTTATTGCATGATCGAATGACCGAGACAATTTTGGATAGCCTGGATGATGCCGCCGGATTGTTCGCCTCCCAGGAACCCGCCCCATTAGGGTATGTCGATCTGGATGAGAATCCTCGAATTGCCTTGGAGCAGGCGAATCGTCAATTGGGCTTGGCGCTGGCCGATGATGAAATGGATTATCTGGTAGAAAATTACCAAAATCTTGGGCGTAATCCGACGGATGCTGAATTGATGATGTTTGCCCAAGCCAATTCAGAGCATTGTCGCCACAAGGTTTTTAATGCCAACTGGATCATAGATGGAAAATCACAGAACAAGACTTTGTTCGAGATGATTCAAAATACCTATCAAGCCGCGCCAGACGGCGTTCTGTCTGCCTACAAGGATAATTCTGCCGTCATTCAGGGAGTTGAAGGATATCACTTTGCTCCACAGGCAGGCACCCGACGCTATACAACTTGTCTGGAAACTCTACACATTTGTATAAAAGTGGAAACCCATAATCATCCGACTGCGATTGCTCCTTTTCCCGGTGCAGCGACGGGTTCAGGGGGAGAAATCCGGGACGAAGGCGCCACGGGACGTGGTGCTCGACCAAAAGCTGGATTGATTGGATTTTCCGTTTCCAATTTACGTATTCCCGGTTTTGTACAATCCTGGGAAGTTGATCATGGGCGCCCGCAGCGTATTGTTTCAGCTCTGGATATCATGTTGGAAGGGCCGATTGGAGCCTGCTCCTTTAACAATGAATTTGGTCGCCCAGGTATTCTGGGCTATTTCCGCACTTTCGAACAGTCCATACCACGACATGATGGCCATGAAGTACGTGGGTATCACAAGCCCATCATGTTGGCTGGCGGCCTGGGTTCGATCAGGGAAATGCTGATCAAGAAGCACAATTTTTGTGGGAGAACTCCCATTGCCATATTGGGCGGTCCTGCCATGCAGATTGGCTTGGGAGGTGGTGCCGCATCCAGCATGGCTACCGGAACGGGTGATGAGAATCTGGATTTTGTATCGGTGCAACGCAGCAATCCGGAAATACAGCGACGCTGCCAGGAGGTGATCGACTATTGCTCTGGGCTGGGCTGGGAGAGCCCCATTTTATCCATTCATGATGTGGGTGCTGGCGGGTTATCTAATGCGGTTCCTGAATTGATTAATGATGCAGACTGTGGTGGACGATTTGAGTTGAGGATAATACCAACCGCTGATCTCGGAATGTCTCCGATGGCTATCTGGTGTAATGAAGCGCAGGAACGTTATGTCGTGGCCGTAGATCCGGAAAGACTGGATGAGCTTACCGCTATTTGCGAGCGAGAGCGTTGCCCGTTTACAGTAATAGGAGAAGCGACGTCAGAACATCGCTTGATTGTGGGAGATGGGTTGCTAGAAGAAACTATTGTTGATATGCCGATGGAGATGCTCCTGGGGAAACCTCCCAAGATGTTACGGGACGCCCATCATATCTCCCATCCACACAAAGTGGTTTCGTTGGATTCCTACAAACTCGATGAGGCTATCATCAAAGTTCTGCATTTACCTGCGGTGGCGAGTAAGAGTTTTCTGATCACCCTGGGTGATCGAACCGTAGGCGGTATGGTGGCACGCGACCAAATGATCGGACCATGGCAGATTCCAGTAGCGGATGCGGGCATTACCCTGACTGATTATCAAGGGTATAGCGGAGCGGTTATGGCCTTGGGAGAGCGCCCTCCACTGGCCCTGCTGGATGCAGCTGCTTCTGCCCGGATGGCGGTGGGAGAAGCATTGACTAATCTGTTCTCGGCACCGATAGCAGCACTTAGCGATATTCGTCTTTCGGCCAACTGGATGGCGGCTATCAATCACGAAGGGGAAGATGCTGCTTTATTTGATGCCGTTAAGGCAGTCGGTGAGGAGCTATGTCCGGCGCTGGGGATAGCTATCCCGGTAGGCAAAGATTCATTATCGATGAAGACCGTATGGCACGAAGGCGATCAGGAACATGCCGTTACAGCCCCCGTTTCCCTGGTGGTAACAGCCTTTGCTTCACTAACCGACGTGCGCGGCGCCTTGACGCCACAATTGCGACTTCCTCACAAAGAAACCTTGCTATTACTGGTTGATCTGGGATGTGGGCGACAACGTTTGGGTGGGTCGGCATTACTTCAGACTCAAGGTCTTTTGGGTGATTTCCCCCCTGATCTGGATGATCCGGAGACCCTGAAGAGCGCTTTCCTAGCATTCAATCAGCTTCGTGATTCAGGCTTGATTCTAGCCTACCATGATCGATCTGATGGCGGATTGTTGGTAACTCTATTGGAAATGTCATTTGCCAGTCATTGCGGCCTGCGGATTAATCTTGCAGTGGGAGCAGATCCTTACCCGGCTCTCTTCAATGAGGAGTTGGGGATAGTATTGCAGATTCGTAAATCGGCTCTAGAGCAGGTATTGGCCGTATTCGACCAACAGGGTAGACGAGATGATATTCATATCGTTGGATGGCCCCAGTCAGTAGATGATATCCATATTTATCAGGGAGAAAGCCGCTTATACACCGCCTCTCGGAGCAGCCTGCAGAAATCATGGTCGGAAACGAGCTATCGAATGCAGGCTTTGCGCGACAACCCTGTAATGGCGAAGCAGGAATGGGAAAATCTGAGCAGGATCAATGAGCCTGGATTGTTTTCGCATCTGGGTTTTGATCCGCAAGAGGATATTGCTGCGCCTTATGTTGCCACTGGCATAAGACCCAGCGTGGCGATTTTGCGAGAGCAGGGTGTGAATGGCCATACAGAGATGGCGGCGGCATTTCATCGCGCGGGGTTTAACGCAATAGATGTTCACATGAGTGACCTCATTTCTGGCAGGATAAGCCTTGATGTTTTTCAGGGTATGGTGGCCTGCGGTGGGTTCTCCTATGGGGATGTATTGGGGGCGGGTATCGGATGGGCGAAGTCGATCCTTTACAATACTCGAGCAATGAATGAATTTACTCGCTTTTTTCAAAGGGCAGATACCTTCGGACTCGGCGTTTGCAATGGTTGCCAGATGATGACTCGTCTGCGGGACATCATTCCCGGTGCGGGTCATTGGCCGGAATTCGTGCGCAATGAATCAGAGCAATTCGAAGCCCGGTTAGTCATGGTAGAGGTTTTACCTTCTCCCTCCCTCTTTTTGCGGGATATGCAGGGATCCATTATCCCGGTGGTGGCATCTCATGGCGAGGGGCGTGCCGGTTTTGTTGACAATTCACCGGAGGCAATTGAACAGGCCGGCTTGGTATCTTTGCGTTATGTGGACTCAGGAGGTAAGGCGACGATTCATTATCCGGAAAATCCGAATGGTTCGCCTTTGGGTATTACTGGGCTTACAAATACCGATGGCCGCTTTACCATCATGATGCCGCATCCTGAACGATTATTCAGGAGCATCCAGTTTAGCTGGAAGCCGGATGACTGGGGTGAAGATGGCCCCTGGTTGCGCCTATTTCAAAATGCTCGGCTATGGGTGGGGTAAATGGAACTGGCGGCAATCCCCCCATTAATAACCGCGGCAGATTCAACCGGTCACTGCAACACAGTCTCAATCTTATCAGCTGGCGTTTGAAAGCCAAGTATTTTCCTTGGGCGATTATTCAGCTTTGCAGCAATCTTATCTAACCCCCTTTGTGAAAATATCGATAGACAACCTCTTTCAAAGCGATAGCGACCGGGAGCTTGCAGATACGATTGATCCGGAGATTGCTGCTGAGGTTATTCACAACACGCTGGATCAGCATTACCGCCAGTGTCTGGATGAACCCATCCCCATGCTGGGTGACAAAACCCCGCGTCAGTGTGCAAAAAGTAAAAGGGGGCGGGAACAGGTCATCGAATGGCTAAAATATCTGGAAAATAATGAATTGCGTCGCGCCACCGATCAGGGACAAGAGACGTACGATAGCCGCTGGATGTGGGAAGCATTGGATTTAGCCGAGTACCGGAATGGCTAAAGGACGAAACGCCTCAGATAGGGCAACAAGGCATTCTTTCCGCCACTCGCCACCTAAGTGGTTTAGTGGGAGTCACTTCACGGTTTGATTGGTTTGTGGCTAGGAGCGTGCGTCTCGCTGAGCAGGGTGAGATAAGGGAGGTGTGCCTTGAACAACTGCCGTTCCTTGTGTGGATCGTGTGCGAGTAGCACTGCGTCAACAGCCGTGCGGTCGAGATGCGGGGCAAAACGATGGATGAAATCGTACATAGGCTCACGCAATATCAGCCCGCGGCGTAGCCCAATGCTGGTGACCTCGTCTTGGAACAAGTGACGGACGTCAAGGCAGACAAGATCGGCATCACGCTCCGATTCATAGGCCATTCGGGCGATAAGGCCTATCCCGAGCCCATTGCGGACATAGGTTTTGATTACCTCGGCGTCGGTAGCGGTCAGCACCAGATCGGGCTCAAGGCGTTGCCGACTAAAGACCTCAGTCATCTTGGATTGGTCGGTGAAGCTGAAAACATAGGTCACCAGTGGATAGGCAGCAAGGTCTTCGAGCGTCGGCCTTGGGGTCTTTTCGAGCGGATGCCCGCGGGGCACAACCACTGCTCGATTCCACAGATAGCATGGGAGCAAGACCAGTTCATCGAAATGTTCCAGCCCCTCGGTGGCGATGGCGATGTCTACCTTGCCCTCCACGGCGAGTGCAGCGATCTGATCCGGAGTACCCTGGTGCAGATTGAGCCGAACCTCAGGATAGCGTGCGCGGAAAGCCATGATGACGCCCGGCAACGAGTAGCGTGCCTGAGTGTGTGTAGTGGCGATGGATAATGAACCCACCTCGGGAGAGGTCAGCTCAGCCGCCATACGTCGTACATTATCAGCCCCGTTCTGAATACGCTCAAGATAAGGCAGGATATCCCGGCCAAACTCGGTCAAACGAGTAAGTTGTCGCCCGGCACGCTCGAAGATCGGTGCGCCGAGCTCCTCTTCCAGTAGTCGGATCTGCTTGCTGATACCGGGTTGCGAAGTGTAAAGCGCCTTGGCAGCCGCCGACACGTTGAATCCGTGTCGGGCCACCGTGCAGAGGTATTGAATCTGTCGAAGTTTCATTAGTCTCAGATAGTATCTTAGATCTATATGGAATATGAAAGTAAATATTTTATCTTTGTATGGAGTCAGCCACTCTTGCTAGTATCGCGTTCGACTTATCCTTTCAGGAACAACCATGGACTGGATACTCATGATGACCGGCGCGGTCATCGCCACTTTAGTGACCGTCACCGGTGTGGGGGGTGGTGCGCTGATGACCCCGACACTGCTGTTTGGCTTTGGTATGCCCGTGACCACCGCGGTCGGCACCGATCTGCTCTATGCCGTTTTCACCAAGGGTGGCGCCCTGTGGCTGCATGCCAGGAGCCGACAGGTGGACTGGAGAGCCGCCGGTTGGATGCTGGTCGGCAGCGTGCCGGCCGTGGTGCTGACGACTGCACTGCTGGCCTTGCTCGGTCATGGCCCGACTCAAGACCGGCTCGTGCGTGTGGCGGTTGGTGTGGCGCTAATACTGAGTGCGCTGAGCTTACTGCGCCGCCGTAGTGTTTCACCTGACGCATCCGCTTCGATCGCCCACCCCGCTTGGCTCAGCGGAGGTGGATTGGTGATTGGAACGATGGTGGCACTGTCCTCCATCGGTGCCGGCACACTTGGTTCTGCGCTGTTAGCGCAACTCCATCCCGATCGTCCATTGCGTAGCATCGTCGCCACCGAGCTGGCGCAGGCTTTACCACTGGCTGTATTAGCAGCCGGTGGTCACGCCTGGCTAGGCCAGGTCAACTGGCGGATTGCCGCGAATCTGGCTCTTGGTGCGCTACCGGGAATTTGGCTCGGTCGTCGATTGATCCATCGCTTACCCGAAAAATGGCTACGCTACGCCCTGGCCGTGATCTTAGCTGGTGTGGCCACCCAACTCATCGTTTGAATCAACGAGGAACCCCGATGTCTAACCTTTCCGATGGATTACTGCACAAGGTCGAGAATGTGGTTGATATCCTGCAACAAGCGGCCAGCAGGGATGCGCCGGTGGCCTTTGCCAATAGTCTCGGTGCCGAAGATATGGTGCTGACTGACCTGATCTATCGACACGCCCCCGATATCGAGGACTTCACCTTGGATACGGGTCGTTTGCCGGCTGAGACCTATGCATTGATGGAGGTACTCCGCAAACGCTATAAACGAGCGCCCAAGGCTTTCTTTCCACAAACCAAGGCCATTGAGGTCTATGTCTCCGAACAGGGACCCAACGCTTTTTATAGGAACGTCGAGCTACGCAAGCGCTGCTGCGCAATCCGTAAGGTCGAACCTTTGCAGCGGGCACTTCAAGGACGCAATGCCTGGGTGACCGGATTGCGCCGGGAACAGACCATTACGCGCCAAGCTCTGGAGGTGAGAGCCTGGGATGCCGCCAATGGCCTGGTCAAACTCAGCCCTTTGGCAGATTGGCGCGAAGACGAGGTTTGGGCCTATATCCGTACTCACGATCTTCCCTATAACAAATTACACGATCTGCACTACTCCAGCATCGGCTGTGCGCCTTGCACTCGTGCCATTGCCGAAGGTGAAGATGCGCGCGCCGGCCGTTGGTGGTGGGAGCAGCCAGAATCCAAGGAATGCGGTCTGCATGCGCGCCTGACCACTGGAGAAGGCTCATGAGCAGGGTTGTCGAATTACCCCGTCGCCCCGAGATTCCAGTCCTCAACGAGCATCAGTTGCACGAACTGCATGGCTTCGCCGAGACCCTGAGCCCCGAGCAGTTATGGTGGGCTAGTGGTTATCTGGCCGGCCTGCAGGGCAAGAGGGCGCCGACGACTCAGGCGCCGCCTGTCACCAACGCGCTTCAGATCACGGTGTTATTCGGTTCACAGACCGGTACGGGCGCCGGTTTAGCTGCCCGTGTGGCCGAGCGGGCACGTAGTCTGGGCTTCGAGGCCGATGTCCAGGATATGCTGTGTTATCGTCGCGCCCGCCTGCGCGAGGATCGTATTCTGCTGTTGATCGTCAGCACGCACGGAGACGGCGATCCACCAGACGGTGCACAGACATTGCACGCCTTGCTCACCGGCCCCAAGGCGCCGCGGCTTACAGACGCTCGCTATGCCGTACTTGCCCTGGGCGATGCAAGCTATCCACGATTTTGTCAGGCAGGCAGGGATTTCGACGAGGCCCTGGCTGCTGCGGGGGCCTCGCGGATAGCCAAGCGGGTCGAGTGTGACCTCGATTATGAGGATGCCGTCGAGCAATGGACGGAGCAAGTGCTTGGTGCGCTGAGCTCAGCGGACACGAACACCGCCCCTGTGGCACGCGCGGTCACACACTCGACATGGTCCCGGCGCAATCCATTTGCGGCGCCTCTGCTGGAGAGAGGTAAACTCAATGGGCGCGGATCCAGCCGCGAGGTGTGGCATCTGGAGCTGGATCTAGATGGCTCTGAGCTGGCGTTCGCGCCGGGCGATAGCCTGTCCGTTACGCCGCAGAATCCGCCGGCACTGGTGGCGTCCTTGCTTGAACGGCTTGACCTCGACGCCAACACTGTGGTGAACGCGCCACAGGGTCAGTGGTCGCTCGCCGAGGCCCTGACGTCGCGCTATGAGATCACGCGCCTGACACGGGTGTTTCTGGATCGTTATGCGGGAATCAGCGCAGCGGCCGATCTGCGCCGGCGACTGATGGAATCCGATATCGACACATTGGGTGCCTGGATGGCAGGACGCGACGTGCTTGATGTTATCGAGGCTTACCCGATTCGTGATATGCCGGCGCAGGTCTTCGTTGACCTGTTACGTACACTGCCAGCGCGGCGCTATTCCATCGCTTCAAGCCTGCTGGCCTATCCGGGCGAGGCGCATCTAACCGTCGCACCGATACGCTACGCGAGTCATGGGCGTAATCGTTTCGGGGTGGCCTCGACGTGGCTCGCCGACCGGCTGGCAGAAGACGATGCTGTGCCGGTATTCCTTGAGGGACATTCCGCGTTCCACTTGCCCGAGGCACACGACCGGCCGATCATTATGATTGGGGCGGGTACCGGCGTTGCGCCCTATCGGGCTTTCCTGCAAGAGCGCGAGGCATTAGGGGCGACCGGCCGCAACTGGCTGTTCTTCGGCGATCGCAATTTCACCACGGATTTTCTCTATCAGCGCGAGTGGCTGGACTGGCAGGCGAACGGTTGGCTCACCCGGCTGGATGTCGCCTTCTCGCGCGATCAGGAACGCAAGGTCTATGTTCAGGATCGTCTGCGCGAGCGGGGTGGTGAAATTTACGCCTGGCTGGAGGAAGGTGCCGTTATCTACGTCTGTGGAGCCGAACGCATGGGTCACGGGGTGCATCGCGCCCTGATCGAGCTGATCACCACGGCCGGTGAGCTCACGTCGGAACGAGCCGAAGCCTATGTCGAAAACCTCAAACTTACGGGGAGGTATCATCGCGATGTCTACTGACAAGCCCTTATCGGATGTCGAGCGTATCAAGGCCGAAAGCCGAGGACTACGCGGCGGCCTGATTGACAGCATCAATTTACCCTATACCGGCGCAGTGCACGCCGATGACACGCAGTTAATCAAATTCCACGGTATCTATCAGCAAGATGACCGCGACCTGCGCGCGGAGCGTGAGCACCAAAAACTCGAACCGCTGTACCAGTTTATGGCCCGTTTACGACTACCTGGGGGCGTACTCGATAGTGCGCAGTGGCTGGCTCTGAGCACGGTTGCACGCACGCACGGCAATGGGGGTTTGCGTATCACCAGCCGCCAGAGCATCCAGTTCCACGGTCTATTTAAGGCGGATCTCAAGCCGGCGTTGCAGGCCTTGAACAGGGCCCTGCTCGACACCATCAGCGCCTGTGGTGATATCAACCGCAATGTGATCGCCTGCGCCAATCCCGGCCAATCACGCCTGTACGACGAGATCTATGCCTGGGCACAGAGGATCGCCGGGCATCTAATGCCCAAATCACGTGCCTATTACGAGATCTGGCTTGACGGCGAGGTAGCAGCGGCGCCAGAAGAGGAACCGCTGTATGGTCCAACCTATCTGTCACGCAAGTTCAAAGTTGCACTGGCCATCCCGCCATCCAACGATGTGGATGTCTACGCGCATGATTTGGGTCTGATCGCAATCGAGGCAGACGGTCAGTTGGCTGGCTTCAACGTGGCCATCGGTGGTGGTCTCGGGCGCAGCCACGCGAACCCGGCAACCTACCCGCGCCTGGGTAACGTGATCGGCTTCTGCACGCCTGAGCAGCTGCTCACCGTGGTCGAGGCCGTGCTCACGACTCAGCGCGACCATGGAGACCGTAGTGACCGCAGCCAAGCTCGGCTCAAGTACACGATAGACCGCATGGGGCTCGATACCTTCGTCGCAGCATTATACCAACGCACCGGCTTTGCACTCGCGCCGGCACGCGCCGCGCGCTTTAAGACCTCCGGTGATCACTTCGGTTGGGTCGAGCATGAAAACGGCAGCGCCGACCTCATGCTTTTTGTGCCCGGCGGGCGAATCATTGACGATAATCCGGACTATCTATCGTTGATCGGTCTGGATGCTTTGATCCGTGCGCACGGCGGTGAGCTGCGTTTGAGCTGCAACCAGAATCTGATGCTTGTCGGGGTCAAGCCGAAGACGCGCGCACGTCTCGTAGCACTGCTTGAACGTTACGACCTCAATCGCGCACCCCGCTTGACCCCGTTGGAAACTCGGGCGATGGCCTGCGTGGCGCTGCCAACCTGCCCACTGGCAATGGCCGAGAGTGAGCGTTATCTGCCCGCGTTGCTGAGTCGGTTGACCGCGCTGCTAGCTGAGTACGATCTGGCACAGGAGGATATATCGCTACGCATCACCGGTTGCCCCAATGGCTGTGTCCGCCCGTATCTGGCTGAGATCGGTCTGGTGGGTAAGGCGCCGGGTCTCTACGACCTCTATCTTGGCACTGACCGGGCCGGCACCCGGCTTAATGTACGAGTACGCGAGACGTTAGATGAGGCCGGCCTATTAGATGTCCTGCGCCCACTATTCGCGCGCTTTGCGCATGAATGCCAGCCGGGTGAAGCCTTTGGTGACTTTCTTCACCGCCTCAACCTTATCAAGGCATCCGATTCGCGCATACCATTGAACGCGGACATGAGTTCATGACATTCTATGCGACCACCGCGAAGTATGGGCAACACAATGTCGTTTGCGCCTTACCTTAGTTAGTTTTCTACCCTTCCACCCAAACCATGCTATTTATTCATTGGGATACCACGTCATGCACCATGCTGATTCACAGACACTCATAGCGCCCCACGGTGGGCGACTCATCAATCGGCTCATTTCAGTATCCGATCGGGAAAGCACTCTGCATTACGCCGAGACACTCCCGTGCCTTGACCTGACCACGCGTCAGCTGGCCGACATTGAGTGCCTCGCCACCGGAGTCTATTCGCCGCTCGAAGGCTTTGTCTGTGAGCAGGATTATCATGCCATCGTGCATTCGATGCGGCTGGCCAACGGTAGCCTATGGCCCATTCCAGTAGCATTCGATATCGACACCGCCGGTCTGGCCCGAATCGGCATGGCTGATGAGATTAGTCTAGTTTGGGAGAATCGCATTGTCGCATGTTTGCAGATCACTGAGCGCTATCACCCGGACAAGATGACAGAGGCGCGCGAAGTCTATGGAGTGACGGATACCACGCACCCCGGTGTGGCTGCGCTGCAGGCTATGGGTAACACTTATCTTGCGGGGCCAGTGACGCTGATCGATCCCGGCTTGCACCGGGATTTCGGCAAATACAGGTTAACGCCGCTGCAATCTCGTGCGGAGTTTACTCGGCTTGGTTGGCAGCAGATCGCTGCCTTCCAGACTCGGAATCCGATCCATCGGGCGCACGAATATCTGCAAAAAGTGGCGCTCGAGAGTGTTGACGGGCTACTGATCCACCCTCTGGTCGGGCAGACCAAGGCTGATGACATCCCTGCCGCGTTGCGTATTCGAACCTATGAATCGATTCTGGCGAGCTATTATCCCCAGGACCGAATTCTGCTGGCGGTATTCCCCGCAGCTATGCGCTATGCGGGTCCACGGGAAGCGCTTATGCACGCAATCGCGCGTCAGAATTACGGTTGTAGTCACTTTATCGTTGGGCGGGATCATGCCGGTGTGGGTAATTTCTACGGCACCTATGATGCGCAGCGTATTTTTGAGCGCCTGTGTGCCGGCGAACTTGAGATCACCCCCCTACCCTTCGAGAACGCGGCCTATTGCACCCGTTGCACCCAGATGGCCACACGCAAGACTTGTCCGCACACAGAGGATAATTGGCTGCAGCTATCCGGTTCGCGGGTCCGCGAGATGCTCCGCCAAGGCATTCGCCCACCGGCGGAATTCACCCGCCCCGAGGTCGCCGATCTGCTGATGGGTCATACGGAAGCTAACGGTGGAAAACCCTAGCATCAATGGCCACAGATCAGAGCCGAATGGCGTGATAAGTACTCAAACCAGTGTTGAGCCACTGCGATAAGTTCTCCTGATTAGAGTGATGCTCCAGAGACCGTGACTCAAGGTTTGAGCCCCAACCGATCCAAAAAGGACAGCACCGCCTGACACATGTTGATAATCAAATCATTGCCCTTTATAGCAAGGGAATGACCACACGGGATATCGTGGCTGCCTTTCAGGAGCGGTATGCTGCCAAGGTATCAGCGAACCTTATTTCCAAGCTGACAGAGACCGTCATTGAGCGTGTGGTTGCATGGCAAAACAGGCCGTTGGATGAGCTGTATCCCGGCGTCTATAGGGACTGCATCAGGGTGAAAGTCCGGTAAGACAAACGGGTGATCAACCAGGCTGTTTTATTGCCTTGGATATCAACCTTAATGGTGAGAAAGAAGTTTTGGGCTGCTGGATTCAGGAACGTGAAGGTGCCCAATTTTAGTTGTCGGTGTTGACCGAACCAAGACATGAGGTGTGCAGGATATATTCATTGCCTGCGTGGATGGTTGACCGGATTTGCTGAGGCTATCAGGGCTGTTTTTCCACAGACAAAGAGGTACTATGCCATGCATAGGGTACACCATTCACTACGTTTTGGGTCCTGGAAGGAGTGCA
>VAOW01035093.1_pt1 | contig 13489 bp, 20 predicted proteins | sample 3393921 | NCBI WGS metagenome assembly VAOW01 (sample SAMN08290428, study PRJNA428436) | hydrothermal vent metagenome | isolation source: Deep-sea hydrothermal vent chimney | place: Indian Ocean: Southwest Indian Ridge | depth 2742 m m
ATAAAAGAATTAGAAGAAAAAATTAATCAACTAATTTATAAATTATATTCATTAACATCTGAAGAAATTAAGATTATTGAAGAATTTAATAATGAATAATAACAAAAGAATAGTGTATAAATTATGAAAAATAATATAATAAAAAGTTTATTAGAAAAATACTATATTAAAGAGATGAGTAATTGGGAAAATATTAATGCTGATTTAATTATTACTGACCCCCCATTTGGAATAGAATTTACAGGTAAAAATAGAAATTATCATAGAAATAGAAATAATGTAGTTAATGGATATATTGAATGGAAAGTTAAAGAATATACAAATGAAATAAGACAATTATTAGAAACAATTAAAAAGAATTTAAAAGAAAATGGGCAGGCTTTAATCTTTTCTGGTTGGAATAATAGTAACATTATCCATAATGAAATTTTGAAATTTAAAGGATTGACGTTAAGAGGTAAAATGTATTGGACTTATAATTTTGCTCCTGCGTGTAAATTAAGACCTGCTCATAATATTTATGAAATCTTTTGGGTAACAAAGGGTGAAAAATGGTATTATCATAAAAGATGTTCTACAATACATTGTAAAGAAGGAGAACCAAATTTAACAACATTAATATTCAAAAGAGATTATAAAATGAATATGCCAAAATATCCTACAAGATTACCTTTTAATTTACTTCAATGTCTTTTAGAACATTTTTCAAATGAAAAAGATTTAATATTTGACCCCCTTGCTGGAAGTGGAATGTTAGGGATTGTTGCTCATATACTTAAAAGAAACTTTGTATTAGGAGATTTAAATAAAAATGGTAAAATTGTTTTTAAAGCATTGTTAAAATATTATTTAAAAAATTAATAAATAATAACATATATAAATATTACTAACTATAATTATAATTAAATGGTGAAAATATGAAAAATGATAAAGAAGAAAAAATAATAAGAAAACATAATAAAGAAGAAAATAAGAAATATCTACAATTAAAAGAGGACCTACTTGAACTCGCAACTGATTATTATATTCGTAATCCCTTAATAACTGAAAAAGATATTTTAAATGAAAAAGTATATATGGCTATTTTTAATCTTTTGATTGATAATTTAGTAATGAATTGGTTAGATAGTAAAAAATATAATAATAAAATTTGGGGGAAAATTGCAAAACAATTAATAACTCAATATGATAACGATAGAGATTTAGATGATATACATTTAAATTATATTTTATTTAATTATTAAAGTGATGAAATGACAAATACATTAAAAGAAAATATAATACAAGAGATAAAAGAAGAACAAATAGAACTTATTGAAGATATAAATGCTCAGTTAGAGGATTTAAATGAAACTATTGTAGATTTTAATTTAAATACACCTATTGAAGAATTAACTGAATTTTTAAAAAATATAAAAAATATAAAAATTGATTTAATGCAAATATAGTGAATATTATGTATTATTTTGGATATTGTAGAGTTTCATCAACAAAACAAGTTTTGGAAGGTGTATCGTTAGAAATGCAAAGAAATAAAATTGAAGAATATGCAAAATCTAAAAATATTATAGTAAAAATTATAATGGAAGAAGGATTAAGTGCAAAAAGAAATAGTATTAGACCTAAATATAATCAAACTTTAAAAACAATATTAAATGATATTAATTGTAAAGGTTTAATAACATATAGTTTAAGTCGCATTGGCAGGTCTATGCAACAATTAATTACAGATGTTAATCAATTAGATAATAATCATAAAGATATTATATTTTTAAAAGAAAATATTGATAGGACAACAATTTCTGGTAAAATGTTATTTAATATTTTATGTGCTTTTGCTGAATTTGAGAATGAAATGAGACGTGAAGCATTATCTGATGGTTACAAACAATATCGTGAAAATAAAGGTATTGTTGGTCGAAAAAATATGAATTTAATAAATTTTGATGAAATTATAAAAGATTATAATTTAGGAGCATCGTTATCTTTTTTATGTAAAAAAGTAATATATTTAGATTTTAATAAAAGACAACATACAGGTATATCAAAACCTACACTTATTAAAAAATTAAGAGAATATAATATATATAAAGTATAAAAGTGATTAAAATTAATAACATTATAAATGATTATGAAGATGAAGAAGAAGAAATAAGGGATAATAGAATCGGTGGTAATTTTAATGTTATTTATGAAGCTTGGAAAGATGTTTTTGAACAATACACTTGGAATAATCCTATTTATTTACAATTACTTTTACACGTTTTATTAGGTCAACAATTAAAATTTTTATATATTAAAAAGAATGAAATTGTCTATGACGGAAGAATATCTTTCTTATTAATTCAAAATTCAGGGACAGGTAAAACTCAGTCTTTTATACCTTTTATGAAAATTGCAAAAGGTATTATAAGATATCAAACAATAAATAAAGAAAGAAAATTATATCATTTAAAACCCCAAGAAATACAAGATTTTACAGATGCAGGTTTAATTGGTTCAGTAAGCGCAGATATAATTGAAAAGAAAATTAAAATTAATCATATTTCAGGAATTTTAGATAAAGAAAATTCTGATTTTATATTAATAAAAGAAGCAAGTAGTTTATTTAATCCAAGAGATAAAAATTCACAAGTTAAACAATATTTTTTATCAACTACTGAACCGATTTGGAGTGGTAGAAATATTATTAAAAAACGTATGAAAAATGGTGAAGTTAAATGTGAAGTGCATAGTAGTATTATTATGACTTCTACTCCAACAAATAAAATAGAAGAAGAAGATTTAAAAATGGGGATTTTTAGAAGATATTTAGTATATTATAATTTTATTTCACCAAAAGAACAACATATAAATACGCAATTAGGTATTATAAATTATCAACAAAATAAAAAAGATATAAAAGAAAATGAGAAAAAATATATTATAAATATCGAAGACCTTACTAATTTAATAAATAATGCTTATTTATTAATGTTAAAAAATAATGAAGAAGAAAAAATATATGTAGAATTAAATGAAGATGCAATAAATAGATTAAAAGAATATGATAATATTTTATTTAATAGATGTAATAAAATGAATGAAAATGTTGCTGATATATTTTATTCAATATGTGGTAGTTATTGTAATTATATTGTTGTTATTGCAGGTCAACGAGCAATTATGAGTGGTGATAAAATAATTAATAAATTTGATATAGAATATGCTATTAAATTGATTGATGCATTACTTTTAAATTTACCTGAATTTATAAAAGACATAGTTCAAAAGAAAGAAAATTTTTATACTAAACTTGAAAATGAAAATGAAGAAAATTTTAATAAAATTATAACTGATATATTTGAAAAAACTAATAATATTTTAAAAACAGATTTAATTAAATTTATGGAAGCAATATCATTATTTTCTCAAAATAAAAATACAGAAAAAGATAATGATATATTAGGTGTTTTTCATTCTTTTGGATTAGATTTAACAATATATAAAAATGTAGAAATGCAATTTAAACGTTCAAAAATATATTCTAATCTTAAAAAACTTCTTAAAAATGAAAAATTAGTAGAGCGCGAAATTAAAAATAAGAAATATATCTTAAAAATATGATATTTAAAGTATAAATCCACACCCAAATATAACTCATTTTTATGAGGATAATGTAATGTAAATCCACGAGTCCATAACCCTTGCGTGGATTCGTGGATTTACTTAAAAGTTTAAAAACTAATAAAAGAATAATAAAAATAAATAAATTAAAAGTAATGATAAGGAGTCCACGCGAATCCACGCGAATCCACGGCCCGTGGACGCCATCTTGTCGTTATAAAAAAGCTCCGAATCCACGAATCCACGCAATGGTTTAGAATAAAATGGATTTATATTTTTTAATTAAATTTATTAAATTAATAAAATAATAAAAGAATTATATTAAATTAATTAATCAAAAGATATATATACTTTTAGATATATAATTTAAATAAATTAAATAAATAGGATATAATATATATAAGTATATAATAATATAAATATATAAAAATATAACTATATATATTAATATAACAATATAAAAATATATCTATATATTTCGGCAAAAAAATATAAAAATAAAAAAACCGCATTTTTTGGGTATTTTGATAAATGTGATAAAATGAATAATAAGTTAAGTTTTTTAGTATGGCATAAGTTAAAATTAATATCTTCAAATAATAACATTAAAAAAAGATATAAATCAATTAAAAATAATGATTATGAAGTTAAAACAAATAGAACTTTTCAATCTTATATACCAATTTCTTATAATACATTAAATTCTTATGGTTATAAAATAATATCATCAAGAGGTTGGGGAAAAGGATTATCAAGTTCATATGCATTAAAAGTTATGGATTATGAAATAAGTGATGAAAATAAGGATATTTATAATACAAAGATATTATTAACCTGTCCTATATTTATAAAGATATATTTAAAAAAATTAGAAAATAATAATGCTGAAATTATATTAGTAAGCAAAAGATTAAATGAAAAAGAAAGAACAGAAGCAAGAATAATAGGAAAAATAAATATATAAATAAAAATATGATAATATGGAGAATAATAAAAATATACAAAAATTAGGATTTGTATTATTAAGTATAATACTAAGTATGATGTTTATAAATGTAATAAATGCACAAACAATAAGCACAAGTGCAAATAATATTATGCATATTACATTTAATTTAAAAAGTATTCCAAGTTCAAGTTATAATGGACAAATTACAAGTTATTTATTAAATGGTAATATTATAATTAATTCTAATAATATAAATAATAGTTTAAAAGTTTATGGAATATCTTATAATACAAATACATTAAATCCTACAAATACTATTAATGATTATGTTTCATTAATAACAAATAATGATGATAATATTGATTTATATAATATCAATTTTAATATAGCATCAATTAATTCAACTTCATATAATTTAACAAGTGATATTAGTTTTTTTGGAAATAATTATAATTATGCATCAGGAACAATAAAATTACATATTATTAAATCTTCACCAATTGCATTAATTAAAGGTTATGCAACATTAAAATATAAAATATTAAATCAAAGCTATTTAAATAATAATATACATTCTATAAATATGCAATTATCTAAAAATACTAATACTATTAATAATACTTTAATTAAATTAAATAAATTAGAATTTATTAATAGTAATACTTTAATTAAATTAAATAAATTAGATATTAAATTATCAACTAAGCTTAAAGATTTAAACCAAAGTATTATAACTCTTATAAATAAAGATAATAATAAGAATAATATAAATATAAACAATAATAACAAAAAGTTATCCAATATTTCAATTAGTCAAAAAAAGGATAAATTATCAATGACTTCTAATATTATTTTATTATCTAATTCAATTTATAATTTAAATAATAAGATATTATTAACTAATAATATTCAAAATCAATCTAATCAAACATTAACAGGTTTAATTAAATATACTAATAATTTAAATAAAAAAATAACTACAATATATAAAATAATTATATTTTCATTTATTGTTTTATTATTATCTTTATTAGGCTTTATTGGTATTAAAAATAAAGAAAATATAATAAAATTAGTAAATAAGATTAATAAAAAAAGAGAAAATAAGAAAGATAAAGAAAAAAATGTAGAATTAGAAGAAGTTATAATCATCAAGGAAGGTAAAAAAATAGATGAAAAGCATATAGATAATACAACTAATTTATTATTTAAATTATTACCTGATAAGAAAAAAGAATTAAAATAAAAGTTAAAATATAAATGATAATATGAATATAAAATTTTTTAAAATATTAATGGGTATAGGAGCACTGAGTAGTGGTCTTATTACTTATTATATTGAATTTTATAGTGTTATTCCTCTTTCAATATTTTTATTAACTTATTATTTAATTAATTTAACAAATGATAATGATTATACCCATGATGCAATTAAAATATATAATTTAGCGAGTAAAAGTTCAATTGGATTAAAAATATTACCTCCAATTCAAAGTTTAAATCCAAAAGATTTCGAGTTTCAATTCTTAGAAAGGGATAAAAATGAAAGTAAATATTTATTATGGTTTAATCAGAGTCAAAGTGGCTGGTATGATACTTTTGTATTTGAAATACCAAAAGAATATAATATAGATATTATTAAAACTTATATACCACATAATATTGAAAGAAGAAGTATTGGCGTATTAAAAAATAATATTATGAAAATATATTTTGCTAATGGTATTAGTCGAACAATTATGGAATTAAATAAATATAGTAAAGATAGTAATGTAAAAAGTATGTTAAATAATATAATTATTAAAAAAAATGATAAATATGAATAATAAAATAAGAAAAAATATAACTAATGTAATTTTTGCATTAATGTTTTTAATTATATTTATAAATATAAGTAATGCAACTACATTTATAATACACCCAAAAATATATTATAATTCATCAAATAATACATTAAGCATAAGTTATAGTATTAGTAATTATACAACAACATTACAACATTTAAATTTTAATGCAAGTGATAAATTTATATTTAAAAATAGCACTTATGATATAACAACTAAATCATCATTAAGTTCAAATACATTTAAAGTATTAAATATAATAGCACCAAAATTAAATATACAAAAGAATACAAAGAAAGAAACAATAGATATAGGTTCAAAACCTTTCGAATTATTTGGTTCAGAAATTTCACAACAAACTTCTACTGAATTATTTATAACTTTATCTAATTTTGATATAATACCACCAAAAAAGCCATTAATTGATTTTGGTGTAATAACACCCACTAATACTATTTTAACCTTAAATACAATCAAAACAAGCCCTTTAATCAATATTCTTGGAACTATATTACCTTTTAAAAAGTTAAATAAATTAATATCTTTAACTTATAATCAAATATATACTAATACAAATTTAAATTTAACAATTATAGCACCAAAATATCCATCACATAAAATAAAGTATTTAAATATTAGTAGTAGTGTTGGAAATACTATAATTTCAGGGAATATTATAGAAAATAATTTTACATTATTTTATAATATAAAGAAATTACAACCTACATTAAATAATTTAAAAAAATTTATGAATAATATAACAAATAATTGTAAAACAACAATGACTAATGATAATTATACTATTTGTTTAATTCCTAATACAAAAAGTAAGACTAAGACATATAATTTATTATCTATTTGCGGAGGTTTATCTTTAAAAAATGGTTCTTTATTAAGTTTTGGACAATGTTTTCAACAATTTGCACAAGAATCAAATCAAACTGCAATGAATTTAAATAATACATTAACAGCAGAAAAGACTTATACTCAAAAATTAGAAACAGATTTACAAATTTATAAAACAGGACAACAGGATTATTCTCAAATTTCTACATTAATAGTAGATTTTGCAACATTCTTTATAATAATTGCATCAATAATTTTATTATTGTATATTTGGTATGACGGAAAGAAAAGAAGAGATGTAAAGAATGTAAAATAATAAATATGCGTGAATTATATGGATTTAACTACAATTTCTGGTAATAATACATTATATTTAGTTTTAGGTATATTTACATTTTTAACACTATTTGTAATATTACAAAGAATGGGAATATTAGATAAATTATTAACTGCAAATAATGATAATAATGAAGGTTTGAATAGTTATATAAATTCAACAGAATTACCAAAATATTTCGAATATTATAATGTTAGATATCCTATTATAGAAATTATTAAAACTACAAAAGATAATTATGGAAATTGGAGCGGAAAAATAACTTATACTGATAATTCTGGTAATTTAAATACAATAGAAATTACAAATAATGAATATGAAATAGATAATGAACCTGAGAATATTATGAATAATGTAATAATTTTAAGATTTTTAGGAAGTGGTGGAAATAATGTTATTGCTCGTAATTTAGCAAATGCTCAAAAAGAAAACATATTATTAAAAAGTAGAAATATGGTATTAGAAGAAAAAATAAATGATTTAGTAAAAGATAATAGTGCTCAATTAATGAAAAATGAGCAAGAGAAAGGAGCAATTCATGGTAGTAGGACTATTAGTGGTTTTGGTGGAAGTAATTATGAAGATATAAAAACAAATATGGGCCAAGGCCAAGAAGTAGATGATGATATAGAAGAATAAGGTGTATAAAATGATAGATAAAAACTTAAAAAATAATTTGGAAGATTTTGAAAAATTAAATATACAAAGTCAAAAAATAATTAATAATGATAGTAATATAGAAATAATAGAAACATTAAAAGAATTAATACATATTACTCATCAACGAGCTGAAATAATAGATAAAGTTATACATTATAAAGAATTTATAAATTTACATCAAGAAATAAAAGAATATTTAAATTCAAAAGGAAAAATAATATTTAATTTTGATGAATTATTGTTATCTAAAACATTAATAAATCAAGATGAAGCTTTAAAATTCTTAGAAATAGAAAAAGTTCTATTTTATAAGATATTAAAAGAAAATCCAGTAAATGCTATTATTTTGATTAGAAAACATTGCGAAGATAAAGCAAAAATGCTATTAAATAGTTTATTAGATTTAAATAGTGATGATAGTATTGGTATAACAGGACAAAGATTAGCAAAATTATTTTTAAAGGTTAGAAGTGATATACCTATTGAAAATCGTATTCAATCTTTAAATGCTTTATTAAATACTGAAAATGATATTATTAAAATTATTACAACTTTTGGAGATATGGCTTTAACTTATCAAAGTAATAACGATATAACATTATCTTTATTAACAAGTTTAGAAAAGCTAATAAAAGAAAAGAGAATAGATTTAAGAGATAAATATAGTAAATTAATGGAATTAGAAAGTAAAATAGAAGAACGAAAAAATGAATTAAAAATAATAGAAGAAACTATAAAAAATACATTAAATAAAAAGAAAAATGAAGAAGAAAAAGAAGAGGAAGAAGAAGAAGATAATTATAAAGAAATTGTAGATTAGGTTGATTATATGCATTTTATATATTGTGAAAAAGATAATACAGAACAAAAAAGTTATACACCATTTGCGTTAAGTAGTGCTAATTTTATTATTAGTTATTATTTAATACCAACTTTAAAAGATAAAACATTATTCTTTTTATTAGCAAAAGTATATTCACCAAAGAATAAAGAATATTTTTATATTTTAGATAGAGATTATCAATGTGATATTGATATAGGTGATAAATCTTATTTTGCACCTACCTCATCAACCTTTAATAAAATTATTAAAAAAAATAAAGTTATATATACAATTTTTAATGGAAATCAAGAATTACAAGAAATATTACATATTATTAATTATTTAGAAAAAGAAAAAATGTATAAAACAATATTTTCAAAAGAAATCGAAATAGAATTAAGTGAATTATTTAGATTAAATAAAATATGTTATAGATTAAAATTAAATCAAGAAGAACTTGGTAAAAGAATAAATAATAAAAACTTTAAATTCTTAAAAGAATATAATTTTTCTTTATTAAGATTAGACTAATATAAATTTGATATAATGAATTATCCTAAAAAAAATAATAAATCAGTATGGGATACTATGATTGAAATGCAAAAAGTATTATTATTAAATTATCAAAATATTCATTCTTATAGTGAAAAATATAAAAAATATATAACAGAAGCACCTTTAATACCTATTGAAAATTTAGATATTGCGGAAGATGAAATGTTATTAGGATTTAAAAGTTTAAATTATAATTTAGATAATGCATTTATTACTAAACTTGGTATTTTTGAAGAGGAAGGTAAAGAATATATTCCAAAATCTCAAATATTTACAATTATTGGTGAGCGAGGTTCTGGTAAATCCATACTTGCATCTATTATTGGTTTAGATAATATTGTAGCAAGATTTCAATTACCTACTTTTATAATAGACCCTTCCCCAACAGGTGAATGGAATTCACATAAAAAAACAATATTAAATAAATTCCCTGCTGAAAGAAATAAAATATCATCATTTTTTGATACTATTAATGTTAATCCTGCTGGAACTAATTATAAAATAATAGTATATCAACCTAAATTTGATAGTGATTTTAAAGAGGAAGGTATTGATAAATTCTTCGAATTATATTATTCTGATTTTTTACAATTATATAAATTTTCACATTTAGAAGCAACTCAAATATTTATAGATATTATTAATTTAGATGATACCAGACCAACGATGGTTGTTGTAGGAGATATGTTTATGAAATATAATAAAGAAAATAATAGTTTTAGCCAAATTTTAGAAAATTATGGTAAAAAACAAAAATCTTATTCAAATGAGAATGAAATGACAAGTATTAGTAGAGTATTCCCTTATGCTTTATATTCAGCAATTAATTTAGGTATTGTTGCGGGTGGAATAAATGAAACAAAAAAAATAGATAATAAAATACATTTTAAATTTAATATATTAGAAGATTTAGAAAATAATGATGCTGTTATATTACGGGTTAAAGCGAAAAGTGGTAATGAAACAAAAGTAACTAAAAGATATGAAGCCTGTGTAAAAATAATATTAACTAAAATATTAAATGATAGATTATTATTTACGTCTGGAACAAAAGAAGAAAAACAAAAAAGTCATTTAACAAATCCAAATGGAATATTAGTAATAATTGAAGAAGCTGATACTCTTGCGCCAGCAGGTAAAACAAATTATATAAAAGAATTAATAACTCAATTAGCAACAAAATATCGAAAAGCATATATAAACGTAATTTTAATTACCCAAGACGCAGGAACATTAGATGAAACATTATTAAAACAATCCTCAGTTATATTTTGTTCTCAAATTCAAACTATGGGGAATATTAAAGCATTAAGGGAAAAGGGAATAGATAATATTACAATAGGAAAATTAAAAAATTTAAAGAAAAATCAAAGAAATAACCTTGGATTATTAGTCAGTGAGTGGGCTATGATTGATGCTAATAAACATATATCATTATTTTATCCAACAATTCCACATTCATCATTTTTTAGTTAATTTTAAATTTTATATTTAAACCAAACATATATATAATAATATAATAACATAATTAAATAAACTTAAAATTTGATATGTTTTAGTGTATTAAACATTAATAGAGTATAATTACACTAATGCAGTGTTAAAGTTGTTTAAATGAATTATTTGATGCTTTAAAATCAATTTTATAAGATATATTATAAAAATAATAGATATAAAAATAATGTGGAACTATGAAAAATATAATTGAATACTACATTTGTAGTATGTGTGGTCGCAGAATAGATAAAAAGTATTATGCTTTTGGTTTAGATAATAAAAAGAAAAAATTTATCTTAGGTTATTATTGTTATGCAGATGCTTTAACTTTAAAAGATTGGTTAAATTTAAATACTGGAAAATAAATAAAATATTTAATTAATTTAAAAATTAATTAATACACTCGATAATTATCATTATTTTTAATTAAAAATTAAAGAAATAAAGAAAAAAAATACTTTAAAAAACTTCTTTTTCCTCGATAATTATTTTTAAGTTTAGAATTAATAGAAAGATATATATACTACCCCGATTATAAGTTAAATAAAGTATTTGGTTTTTTAATTAAATATCGAGGTAAAGTATAATTTTATTATACTTTTTAAAAAAGATTATTATGACAAATAAAATTAAAAAAACAAATGTTAAATTATCTATTACTTTTTCAATTTCAAGTAAATTGTTAAGGATTTTAGATAAAATGATTGCAAAAGATGAAACATCTCGTTCTATATTTATTAGAAAATTAATAATAAATAAATATAAACGAAATAAAACTGAAATAAAAACATGTTAATATTAATTAGTTGATAGTTGATGAAATGGAATGGTATCAAAAAACTGAAAAAACAAAAGTTTTAATGAAACAATCCCAAGATTTAATTAAAATTTATAAGAAAATAAAAATAAATTTAGAGGATATTCATCTTGAAAATACAGAAGAATATCGGTTATTTATTGATTTTGTTTTAAAAAGTATAGAACAAATTAGTAAATTAATTGAAAAAATATAAAAAACCTAATTAAAAGTGAAAAAATGAAGATTTTGTTAAAAACAACCGAAGATATTAAAAAAATAAGTAAGATTTTAGACAATAGTGAATTATACTATTATAGAGCTTATTTACAAAAAATAAATGGCCATATTTATGTTAATTTTTCAATTTTAGAAAGAAAATAAATATATATAATTAATAAAATGTGAAAATTTGAATAAAAAACAATATAATAAATTTAAAGGAGGAGCAAAATTGAGGATAGGTTATACAGCAAGTATGACCCCAAGAGAAATGGTTTTACAAGGAAAATCAAAAGGACGAACACTTAAAGAAATAACAAAAGAATTAATTTGGGCTTCTAATATTATTAAAAAAATAGACCCTGTAAAAAGTAAAAAATTTTATAAAGGTGCTTTATTCTCTATGAAATTAGAAAAGAATTTAAAATATAAATAATAAATGATGTCTATGAGTAAAGAAATTAAAAAAGATGAAAATTTAATTATCTCATTTATTAGCTCTTCATTAGTAGGCGGTTTATCTTATAAATTTGTTTTTTTAAATTTTTTTCATTTATCTACTTTAATTGCATTAGTAATATCTACTTTTGTTGATATGTTAATATTTGCACTTATTTTAGACAAAACAAGATTAACTAAAAATTACATAGTTTTAAGTTTATTTGTTAGTTTTATTTTAGGTTATTTTACTTATATATTTGTTTTATAAAATAAATACAAAAATATAGAAGATTATTATGAATTATATAAATTATAAATTTTACGCTTATCAAAAAAATCTTAATATTAAGATAAGAGAGGAGGAGATACCCCTGTTGGATATAGGTTATGAAAACAAATCGTCTATGCGTAGTTTGTGCGTAGGTCAATGCAAACAAAATAAGGAAAATAAAAATGAAAGAAACATAGATATATCAATAAATTCTATGAAAGATTTAATATATATTTATATATATAATAAATTTAGTAATATAATTATAAAAAATGTCTGGTATATTGAACTTTTTAGTATATTTTTATTAAACTTATTATACCTAAACGACTTAATGTGAAAATATGAAAAAAAATGAATTAAAAGGAATTGAAACATTAGGAGGTGTAATTGTAATTGTAGTTATGCTCTTTGTTGGATTTTTATTTTTTGGAGGAGCAAGTAATAGTTATAAAAGTATATCAACACCCCAAGTTAATTCTCATGTGTCAACATCAGGAATAGTATGTCAAGCAGTCTCATATAATTTTGCTTTAACAAGTGTATACAATAATACAGCAGTAGTTCCAGCAGTTCCAACAAAAGTAGGAACAGCATACCAAGTATATACTAATGAAGCTCCAACTTCTTTTGCACAAGGAA
>VAOW01045591.1_pt1 | contig 13486 bp, 16 predicted proteins | sample 3393921 | NCBI WGS metagenome assembly VAOW01 (sample SAMN08290428, study PRJNA428436) | hydrothermal vent metagenome | isolation source: Deep-sea hydrothermal vent chimney | place: Indian Ocean: Southwest Indian Ridge | depth 2742 m m
CAATAACTGATGGAAAAATGACTCCATCTCCGCGTTGTCATTCATCACGCCCTTGCGATTCATGCTTTGGATGACGCCATTATCTTTCAACCAGTTGCGGTACTTTGTTGCCACGTACTCAGCGCCCCGATCAGAATGAAAATACAGTCCAGACTGGATCAACCGTTTCCTGGCGGCTCGCTTGAACGCGGCCAGGGATAAGTCTACGTTCCGACGTTCGATAAAGACCAACCCACAATTCGCCTTGAGAACTTATCCATGATGACCGCCAGGTATCACCATTCACCATTAACCCGAAGGTAGGTGACATCACCTACCCAAATCTGATCCGGCCCCGTGGCTTCTAGCTCGTGTATCTCATTGCGAATGCCGGCGTAGAATCGGTCCATCTTTGCGTGACATCGATAGATCCGTGCGCAACGTGCTTTTAAGCCATTCTCCTGCATCAAGCGAGCCACGCGGTTCTTTCCAACGATGATACCCTCCTGCCGAAGCGCTTCATGGATCCTGGGGCTGCCATAGATCCCGTCCACCTCACCGAATACTCTTTCAATACTTTCTATCAGCTCAATGTCGCTCTGGAGCCGGGCCGACTGTCCTCGGGTCTTCCACGCCTGATAGCCAAAACGGCTTACGTCGTATAGCCGACATAGCATCGCTAATGAGTAACATTCTCGTTGCGTATCTATGAACTCGAAGATTTCTTTTTTCGATCCGAACAGTACTGGATGCTTTTTTTTAAAAGCGCATGCTCCATTTTCAGCGTCTCATGCGCCTTTTCAACTTTCTTCAACCGTTTCAGTTCACGTCTCGTCTCTGAATCCAGCGTTCCTTTCTCAGGCTTTTTCATAATGTCACCGTCTCGAACCTCCTTCTTCCAACGGTAGAGCATTATGGGGTGAATATCGAGAACCTCTGCAACATCCTGAGCCTGGACACCAGGCAATGCGCCCAGTTCGACGGCTGTTGCCTTGAACCGGTCATTGTAAAAATCGTACTGTGTTTTTCTGACCATTTGCTCACCTCTAATAAATACTCAATTAGGTGAGTGCAAAATAGGGGGAGGTTCCATTGACTCTGCGAAGCGTATGAACTTAGTAGTGCCAGGTGGAAAATAATGGGCGCTCTTGCAAAGTCAGATAGCCCCTTAACCGTTTCTCAAATTGCCCGAATAATGGGGCAGATGAGGCAATCTGTGCAAAGATTAGTTGATGTGATGCATAAAAATGAAATATTGGAGTTCCTTAATAACCCAAGCCATAAACGAGCAAAATATGTTGTTTTAACGCCTAAAGGATGTGATATTTACACGAATTCGGATGAAATGTGGGATCCTTTGGCAAGTCAATATTCAGAGAGTCTTAAAAAAGAGGACTTAGAAATTACTCTTTCGACTCTTAGGAGGATAGCAGCACTTTTAGATGCCTAACATGGTGACCGCGCTTTCTGCCTCTATACGGAACCGGAATCGGAGCTAAGATGATATCCTCGCATGTTCCGAGAAAATTGCTGTAAGGACTGGATTCCGCTCGCTTCGGCGCGGTTGCACCACTCCTGCAGAGAATCAAGCAAGGTTTCTGTGCTTTGACGACGATTCCATAATGACTTGAGTTGTTCGCGGCATTCATAGGCAGTTTTGAGTGTTTCGCTGGTTTGTAATGCCACAGTCAGCCGATTGCGGGCTCGTTCGTCTAGCCGCAGGCTTTCCCTGAGTAGGGCTTTTTTGCCGCGTTTCAATTCCTGTCGGGATTTGGGATCGGTTTTGAGTTCCTCTTCCCGAAGAATAGGAAGAATGACTTGCCGACCGTATTGGGCTATGACATAAAGTCGGCCAGTGACGATAGCGCGCGCAGTCTCCAGGTCAATCCGTTCCTTTATGGGCCCTGCAACAGGTTTCGGGGCTACCTTTTTGATCTTGACCAGACCAAGCATCTGGAAGATGCGTAAATATAACCACCCGATATCGAATTCCCATGCTTTAAGCGAAAATTTAGCGGAGCCGGGGAAGGCATGATGGTTGTTGTGTAACTCTTCTCCTCCAATGAGGATACCGACAGGGCTGAGGTTGGTTGAGTCGTCTGCAGTTTCATAATTTCTATAGCCCCAATAATGGCCGGCACCATTGATAATCCCGGCCGCCCAAAAGGGAATCCAGAGCATCTGTACGGCCCAGATTGTTACACCATAAACACCAAATAGAACAAAATCAATGGCTGCCATCAAGGTAATGCCTAACCCGGAGTAGGCTGAGTATAGGTGTCGTTCCAGCCAGTCATCGGGAGTGCCATGGCCGTAATGTTCCAGAGTTTCCTTGTGACTGGCTTCCTCCTGATACAGTTCAGCTCCTTCCAGGAGAATCTTGCGGAGGCCCTTTACCTGTGGGCTGTGGGGATCTTCTGCGGTTTCACACTTGGCGTGATGTTTGCGGTGGACGGCCACCCATTCTTTGGTGACCATGCCGGTGGTTAACCAGAGCTAGAAGCGAAAAAAATGGGCCAATGCCGGATGCATAGTCAAGGCGTGATGCGCTTGGAATCGATGCAAAAATAAGGTGACGCTGACGATGCTGATATGGGTAAGGGTAAGGGCAATGATGACATAGCCCCAGATAGGAAATGAGAGGAAACCTAAAAACCAAGACATGCCTTTGAGTCACCTGAAATGAAACCTATGAAATTATATTATAATGGAATCTTCCAAAGATAGCGGTATGTTGAAATTGTTTAATTTCGCTCGTTGATTGATGATCGCCATGGGTTTGGATACTTTATTGTACGCACGCCAGATTGATTTCCGCCGAGGGTCTGTGACTGTGTTACAAGGAATTGATCTCGAAGTGCATGAGGGGGAGATTCTAGGCCTGCTGGGCTTAAATGGAGCGGGGAAATCCACGATCATGGCCATCCTTGCTGGCTGCAAGGCGCCCAATGGGGGCAAAATTACGATTGCTGGGTTTGACCTGCTGGATCATCCTCGCCAGTCCAAGCGACTGCTGGGTTATTTGCCGGAGCGTCCCCCACTCTACAACGATTTGACCGTTGATGAGTATCTGAGATTTAGTGGCCGGTTGCGGGGTTTGCGGCACAAGCATCTGCAGGCCGTAGTGGACGATATCAAGCTACGGATTGGTCTGGAGCGTGCGGGTAATGCATTGATTGGGACACTTTCCAAGGGGTATAGGCAACGGGTCGGCATAGCTCAGGCCCTGATTCATGATCCTCCCGTACTGATTCTGGATGAGCCCACTTCGGGGCTGGATTCACTGCAGGCGCGGGAGTTGCGCATACTAATTCGTAACTTGCGGGAAAAACATGCCATCTTGTTGGCTACTCATTTGCTTGATGAAGCGGCAGCGGTTTGTGATCGTGTGCAGATCCTGCATCATGGGCGAACAATGGGCAATGAAAGGGTGGATCGGTTGGATGGGTGCGGCGGCAAGATATTGATCGTCGGATTCGAGCAATTAGTTGATGAGGCCCTGTTGAAAACTGTCCACGGAGTGGCGGCAGTTGAATGTCAGGGGCAGGGAGAATACCAGCTACACTGTGTCAGTGATATTGATCCGGTTGCCGAGGTGGCGCAAATGGCCTGTGAGTTGGGCTGGAGGTTGCGGAAACTGCATTATCAGCGCGCCCCATTGGAGGCGATTTTTACGCGTTTGATTCATTTGGAATCCAGTCTGGAGAGTAGCGATGATTTGGGTTCTCGCCCAGCATGAGTTGAGGCGTTTATTTTATTCGCCTCTGGCCTGGTTCATTCTGGGATTAATCCAGTTGATATTAGCAATGGTATTCTTAAGCGAAGTGCAGAATTATCTGGGCCAGATACAAGCTGCCCAGGTGGGTAAACCCGGTGCGGTCGGAGTGACTTCTCTCATCGTGGCGCCATTGTATTTCTGGGCGGGTATCGTGCTGCTGATTATGGTGCCTTTGTTGACGATGCGCAGTTTCAGTGAAGAGCGCCAATCGGGAACCTTGCCGCTATTGCTTTCTGCCCCAATTTCGATGGTTGAGCTCGTGTTGGGTAAATATCTGGGTTTTCTGGGGCTGCTTGTGCCGATAATTATCGAAATCAGCATGATGCCGCTTTCTCTGGCAATTGGCACTCATTTGGATTGGGGGCATTTGGCAGCTGTCATACTAGGATTATTTTTGTTGACCGGTTCGTTCGTCGCTGCGGGAATGTTTATTTCCAGTCTCGCTTCCGAACCGGTTCTGGCCGCGGTGGAGAGTTTCGGTTTGCTGGCTTTTCTGTGGGTTTTATATCTAGCGGGAAGTGCCGCAGGTGCGGGTAGTCTGGTGTTTGTACAGATATCCGATTTTGGTCATTTTCTGCCGTTTCTGCGCGGGGAACTTGACAGTAGTGCAGTAATTTATTATCTGCTATTTACCATAGTCTTTTTGGCACTTACGGTCCTGCGGCTGGATAGCCAGCGCTTGCCACATTGAGACAACTATGTGGGTAACTCGGCTGATTCGCTGGCAGTTTCGCTTGTTGACCTTACTCATGACAGTTTTAATTCTGGTGTTGGCGGGAGTATCTGGCTGGTTTTGTTACCAGCATCGGTTCATTTGGGATTGGACGGCATCTCATCGAAACAGCGTAGCACCTGAAACTAGGCGACTGTTACGCTCACTGTCTGTACCGGTAGAAATGATTGCCTTCGTTGCTGACGATCCGGCGTTGCACCAGCGCATTCGCCGGCAGATCAGGCACTATCGGGCCGTCAATCCGCGCATTAGCCTGCGTTTCGTTGATCCTAACCTGCGCCCACAGGAGGCCCAACATTTTGGGGTTACGCATGCCGGTGAAATGGTCATCCGCCTTGGGGCAGGGCAACGAACAGTCGGTAATATCAGTCAGGATGCCTTATTCAACGCCTTATTGCAGCTGGCGCGGGGGAAGGATGAGTGGATTGTTTTCCTGCAGGAGCACCAGGGACGATCACCATTTGATACGGGTAGTGCCGGGCTGAGTCGTTTTGCCCAGGCTTTGCGCCAGGATGGATTTCATTGGGTGGTTTTGAACTTGCTGAAAGTTCCCCAGATTCCTGAAAACGCAGCGGTATTGGTTATCGCTGGTGGGCGGCAGTATTTCAGCCTGGCTGAAGCGGGCATTATTCGCCGTTATTTGCGGCGTGGAGGTTCTATTTTATGGCTACATGGGTCCGATTCGAGTCATAGGATGGATGATCCACTCGCCCATCGATTGGGATTAAGGTTCTTGCCGGGCACCCTGCTGAATGCTGACACGCGACTGCAATCCCTGCTGGGGCTATCGGATCCAAATTTGCTACCTATCATCAGCTATGGCCCATCCCCGATCACTAGTCGCTTGCGCTATCAAAGCATCTTGCCCTTTGCCATGGCGATCGCCCAGCCCGCTGGCAATTCGCGCTGGCAGGCGGCTCCATTACTGCGCACATCCACGCATACCTGGCGGGTGGAAGCGCTGATGAACGATTCATCCGCCGGAGTCGAGTTTGCTCCTGCGGCAGCTAATCAGGCAGACTCTTTCATTGTGGGAGAATCCTTTTCGCATCGCGAAAAACCATTGTCCCGAGTTGTAGTTTTCGGGAGTGATGCCTTCCTTGATAACGCCTATCTGGGCCAGGGGAATAATCTTGTGCTTGGGCTCGCAGCCATGAACTGGCTGAGCCATGATGACCGGTTGATTCAAATCAGACAGCCAGTGGCTCCCGATATTCGCCTGCAATTGACGCCGGTTGTTGGTGATTTACTGGCAACGCTCTTTCTTTTTGTGCTACCGTTGGGTTTCTTTTTGATCTCCGGGGTAGTCTGGCGAAGACGGCGGAGATCGGTACGATGAGATTTCTGTCATCGCGGACGGTGCTACAGCGGGTGGGATTCGTCGGGTTGCTGGTTGGGTTACTGCTCTTGGTGGCCTGGTTAGCCTGGACAGACCAGGCGGCTCGATCACTGTCGCAGCCACAATGGCTGGCTGGCTATCAGGCGCAAAAAATCAACCGCATCCGCATTCTGCGGAAGGGTCGGCCGATACTCGCTTTCGAGCGCAGAAAAGAGGGCTGGTATTTGGAGTCCCCAATTCAGGCCCGGGCCAATGGTACTTTGGTGCGATCCTTGTTGGCGTTGCCCGCCATTCAGGGGGTGCGGTCTTATGCGATGCAAATTAATCTAGCTCAATATGGATTGGATCCACCTAAAGCCCGAATTGATTACGGTCAATTCAGGTTGGCATGGGGAGGGGTCAATCCCCTCAATGGTTGGCGCTATATGACTCATAGACATCGGCTGTTTCTCGTACCCACCGGCCTGTCCGATCTCCCTGAAGGGCCTTTTTTAAATTGGGTCAGTTTGCGTCTTCTGCCACCCCGTGTGAGGATCAGGAAAATTGAACAAGTCGAATTTCCGGTATCCGGTCATGCCCGGCCGGAATCTTGGGTAAGCTATAATATGAAAGGTTTATTGGGTGTCTGGCAACGGGCGATTGCTTTGAGATTACAATTTTCTCCAGCCTTGAAATCCAGACCTTTGGGTGAAGTTCGGGTGGAGTTAGCCGACAGGTCATTGATCCTGTTCCAGGTCATAGCCATAAGGCCACGATTAAAGTTACGTAATCCTCGGGGCGGAATCGAATATGATTTCACTCCGGGCGAGAGTCGGCGATTGCTGAATTTTTCCGTGCGTTGAGATTGTATGAGCAGCGCAGGCGGCGGCTTTTACTTCCGGTACCCGATAGTCGGTTGATCACTGCGCAGATGCATAGGGCCGTCTGTTCGTTGGTATTTTGATTTATCTCTAAAGCTCATGAGCAAATGGTATCGATAGAGGGCCAAGATGAAAAACTTGTTGATAATAATGACGATAATAGGTGCGTTATCCACGCTTACTGGTTGCGCGGCCTTGGTCGTGGGCGCGGCAGCAGGTGTAGCGGGGGGCTATGAGGCTGCGAAGCATGGTTATGTGCTGCAATCTCCGGTTACCAAGGGCAAGCCAAGCCAAGTGCAGGAACAAAAATGATGACCTCGAATCCAGTGGTTTTTTAACTGCTTAGTGATGTCGGTTACTTCCGGGGAGGGTGCCTTTTTCGCACCTTTCGAGATTTGCCTGATAGCTGCCGGAGATCCCATGCCGTCGAGCGACCATATCCTTGCCTGTGTTGATTATGGATTAACGACGCGCCTCCAAGCCATTCCCTATCTACATCTTGAATTGGCATTGCCCTGTCTCGGTGGATTTGCCACCCGCGAAGTCTGGTTCAGCCCAGAGAAAGTCAGGCATGATTTCGATCAGCAACAGCAAATCATTTATACGCACAATAGTGAGGTATTAATCGGTGCATTATGGATCGATGAGGCTGTGCCTATGGGCTTTGATGCCCCTACTTTTTCCGCCTATCGGCGAATTCACCAATTCCTGGGTAACCAGTCGCTTGGTTCATTGTTAAGAGTATGGAACTACTTTCCCGGTATTACCATGCGGGCTGGAAGCGGACATGATCGGTATCAATTGTTTTGCCTGGGCCGTCACCAAGCCATCAAGGATATTCCGGGGGTGCCTGGGATTTTGCCAGCCGCCACCGGGATTGGCACCCATGCACCCGGTTTTTTGATCTATTTTCTGGCTGCCCGACATCCCGGTTGGCAAGTAGAAAATCCCCGCCAGATCAGCGCATTTCATTATCCGGAGTATTATGCTGTACGCAGTCCATCATTTTCCCGGGCGACACTCAAGATTTGGGCACACGCCAGGCATTTATATATTTCCGGTACGGCCAGCATCGTTGGGCATCGGAGCCTGCATCAGGAGAATCTCGAAGCGCAAATAGATGAGATCTTACTCAATCTGCAGGCATTGCTGGATCAGGCGGGTGAGCGTTTTGCCTGGCCGTTGCGTGAGTTGGCAGAAGTTGATTTATACAAAGTCTATGTGCGGCATTCTCACCACGCTTTAGCGGTACGGAGGCAATTGCGACAACGCCTGGGGAAAGCCCCTGCCATGATCTGTTTGCAGGGTGATATATGCCGGGATGATCTGTTAGTCGAGATCGAGGCATTTGCTGCCGCTCCTGCAACAATCGGGGCGCCATGAGCGGGAATTTACTGTATGCCCAATCCGGTGGCATGACTGCGGTCATTAATACTTCCGCTTGTGGCGTGATCGAAGCTGCGCGCACTCAGGCTTCTCCATATTCCGGAGTGTTCGCCGCTCGGAATGGTCTTCTCGGAGTGTTGGAAGAATCTCTGTATGATCTCATGACATGGACGGATGAGCAGATCGCATCGTTGCGCTATCGTCCGGGTGGAGTGTTTGGCTCATGCCGACTGGATCTTGATCCTTTCGAGACGCACCAGTATCAATATACCCGGGTTTTTGAGGTATTCGCAGCGCACGATATCCGGGGATTTATCTACAATGGCGGCGGTGGCTCCATGCTGACCGCCTGGCGTATGGCTCAGGCTGCAAGTGCTTGTGGTTACCCCTTGAGCGTGATTGGTGTACCGAAAACCATTGACAATGATCTTTATGCGACGGATACGAGCCCGGGTTTCGGTTCCGCCGCAAAATACCTTGCTGTTTCGATTCGTGAAGCTGCCATGGATGTGGCAGCCATGTGCGCCACATCCACTCAGGTTTTCCTTCTCGAAGTCATGGGGCGTCATTCCGGCTGGCTGGCGGCAGCGGCTGGGCTAGCCGAGCAGAATCCGGGTGAATTACCACTTCTATTGCTGTTTGCAGAAATTCCTTTCGATGTGGAGCATTTTCTTGCCGCAGTCCGTGACCGGATTCGCCAGGTGGGTTATTGCGTAATCGTTGTCAGCGAAGGATTGCGGGAACGTAACAGCAGTCTGTTAAAAGAGCATTCTACGGCGGGAGTGACCCCGGCATTGGCAGATCTTTTGACACGTACGCTTGATTTGCATGTTCATTGGGCCGTGGCGGATTACCTTCAGCGCAGTGCGCGCCATTTAGCTTCACGAATCGATGTCGAGCAGGCCTATGCGGTCGGGCGCACCGCAGTTGAATTAGCTGCCCAAGGGAGAACCGGGGTGATGGTCACTTTGCAACGCCTTACCGATCACCCTTACTGTTGGCGCACCGGTTCGGTCAGTCTGATGGAAGTCGCGGATCGGGAGCGCCTGCTGCCACTCGAATTTATTGATGTGGAAAATTTCCGGTTGACCGATGCAGCCAGAAAATATCTGCAACCCCTGATTCAGGGTGAAGATCATCCTCCATTCATCAGCGGGTTACCCGCCGCCGAAGCGCTACCTTTACGCCTGCGTCGGCGACGGTTATCAGCTTGGGATGGATGGCAGGATTTATCCTGGTTTCATCGGACATGAGCGAAGTATAAAATGGTGTGGTTGAAGTGAACGGGCGCAAAGAAACAGATGCCTGAGCTGCCTGAAGTCGAGACGACGCGCCGGGGGCTGGAAGTGCATCTGGCCGGTCAGCGCATTGATCAGGCTTTTTTACGACAGCCGAGGTTACGCTGGCCAGTTCCCAAGGGGTTGCCCGCCATGCTGTCCGGGAGATTGATCCAAGCTGTGGAACGGCGAGGAAAATATCTCATTTTCCGGCTTGATGCCGGAAATTTACTCATTCATTTGGGGATGTCCGGCAGTTTGCGCCTGGTAGATTCTAGCCAACTGCCGCGCAAACATGATCATTTTGATCTGGTGTTGGAGTCCGGGCGAACGATGCGCTTTCATGATCCGCGCCGGTTCGGGGCCATTTTATGGGTGGAAAGCGATCCTATGGCGCACCCGCTGCTCCAGCGCCTGGGTCCGGAACCGCTATCTTCTAGTTTCAATGCAAACTATATGTATCACCTGGCACAGGGGCGGCGGCAAGCGATCAAGCCGTTGATTATGAGTGGTAATGTGGTCGTGGGTGTGGGCAATATATATGCGAACGAAGCGCTTTTCCGGGCTGGCATCCATCCGGCTCGCGCAGCGGGAAGGATCAGTCTGTTGCGCTATGGGCGTCTGATTTCAGAAATTCAGGCCGTATTGACCGAGGCTATCGCTGCGGGGGGTACTACCCTTCAGGATTTCCTGAAGGTTGATGGTCGTCCGGGTTATTTTAGGCAGGAATTGCAGGTTTATGGGCGTACTGGGAAAGCATGCCCAAGATGCAATGGATCCTTGCGCCGCAGCGTGATTGCGCAGCGCTCGACATTTTATTGTCCGGTTTGTCAGCGATAGGTGGAGCAGGGGAAGTAGTATCGGTTCGCTGTGAAGTCAATACGGCCGATCAATCAGGGGCTAACCATGAACTATCAGGTGCTCGAATTTGAACATGAGTTCTTCCTCGGTTTCCGGATGTTCCGGATCAATGAGGATGCAGTCTACCGGGCAGACTTCTTTGCATTGGGGTGTATCGTAATGGCCGACGCATTCCGTGCAGAGATTCGGATCGACCTCATAGATCTCCGCTCCCGGGGAAATGGCTTCGTTGGGGCATTCGGGTTCGCAAACATCACAATTGATGCATTCGTCGGTAATGAATAGAGCCATAATGATAACCGTTCAATTGAGTGTCGAGATAGATAATCCATATTAGTTTAACGCAGGCGTTGATAAAGCGCAGCCTCAACGAGGGGGGAAACAAAATCTGAAATATCCCCGCCCAAACGCGCTATTTCACGCACCAGACTGGATGAGATGAAGCCATAGGCTTCATCCGGCGTCAAGAAAATACTTTCCACCTCTGGTGCCAGCTTTCGATTCATGCTGGAGAGCTGGAATTCGTGTTCAAAATCCGATATCGCCCGCAACCCACGGAGGATCAGGCGAGCCCCGTGTTCCCGGGCAAATTCCACCAGCAGACCACGGAAGCCAAGTACTTCAATACCCGACATGCCAGCCAGAGTCTCTCGCGCCAGCTCGACGCGTTCATCGAGAGTAAAGGCCGCGTCTTTACCTGGATTTTCCGCTACAGCAACAATCAAGTGGTCGAAAAGTTGGCAACCACGACGAATCAGATCAGTATGGCCATTGGTGATTGGATCGAATGTACCGGGGTAGACAACACAAAGTTCCATCCTGTACTCCCTCGTGTTTAGATTTCGCTGGATAGCGCTTTCCCGTTCTCTTTGGTATTACTCACTTCGCTTCGAGCACTGTCTCTTTCGGGGTGTTCGGTGATATTGGGCTATTTCAACCTGATACACTACTTTTTCGGGTGTTCAAATACCAAATTTGGCTATAGCTCATCATCCTGCAGGTGGTGATCAAATTAAAGCCAGAAAAAGCTGACCTGCATTCTGTTGCCCGGCCCGCAGTCAGTCGACGGTTATGACTGTACGTCCGCATTCACTCTACGGCCCATTCTTTACGGAGCATCGTTGCCTGCTCCAGCACCAGCTCAGTCGCTTTGGCCTGCATATCCGGCGGGTATCCGTAACGGCGTAGGATACGTTTCACCATAACCCGGATCTGGGCACGGGCATTTTCGCGCTTGGTCCAGTCAACGGAGACGCCTCGTTTAACTGAATTCACCAACTCCTGCGCAATCAACTTCAAGGTATCGTCGCCGAGCAGCTGGACTGCGCTATCGTTGACTTCGAGGGCGTCATAGAAGGCGATTTCGTCGTCGTTAAGTCCCGGGATTTCACCGCGTTGTTGTGCTTCCCGCATTTCCCTGGCGAGCTTTATAAGTTCTTCTATGACTTCCGCTGTTTCGATGGTGCGGTTCTGGTACTTGTTGATGGCTTCTTCCAGCATCTTTGTGAATGAGCGCGCCTGGACGACATTCTTCCGCATCCGGGTTTTTATTTCGTCATTGAGCAGCTTCTTAAGCAGTTCAAGGGCGAGGTTTTGCTGCGGTAGCTGCTGCACTTCCACAAGAAATTCATCGGAGAGAATCGAGATATCCGGTTTATTGAACCCGGCTGCCGCAAAAATATCCACTACCTCGGTTGAGGATACGGCGCGTGATACGAGCTGGCGAATCGCGGTCTCCATTGCTTCGGGTGACTTTGCATAAGCGGAAACCGTCGCCTTGACCAGGCTTGTGCGAATTTCCTGAAACAACCTAAGCTCATCACGAATGGCCAAAGCCACTTCATGGGGGACTGCAAGCGCAAAGGCTTTGGATAAAACCGTCACGGCCTGGAGGTAGCGTTTCTTCCCATCTTCGAGCCCCAGGATAAATTCCATTGCCTGGGCAATGCCGGTCATCCGCTGTGCCGCAGATGCTTTAATGATTGGGGCGTAATCGAAACCGTGGAGCAGATCCAGGACGACTTCGTATTTTTCCAGCAGCACTGCAATGGCTTCGGCCTGATCGACGGTTGCCGTGCCTTCACCGCCACTTGCCGTGTAGTTGGCAAGCGCCCGTTTCAAGGCGTCGGCCAAGCCCAGGTAGTCAACCACTCGACCACCCGGTTTATCCCGGAACACCCGGTTCACCCGGGCGATGGCCTGCATGAGGTTGTGGCCGCTCATGGGCTTGTCCACATACATGGTGTGCATGCTCGGACAATCGAAGCCGGTTAGCCACATGTCGCGAACAATAACGAGTTGCAGCGTGCTGTGTGGATCCTTGTACCTCTTGGCCAGGGCTTCGCGGGCCTTCTTGGTACGGATATGCGGCTGCCAGGACAATTCATCCGAGGCTGATCCGGACATGACGATCTTGATGCGGCCCTGGGTATCGTCGTCGTTGTGCCAATCCGGACGTAGTTTGATGATGGCGTTGTACAGTTCCACGCGGATGCGGCGGCTCATGCAGACGATGAGAGCTTTGCCGTTCATCGCCTCTTGTCGAGCCTCGAAATGATCCACCAGATCGGTAGCCACCAGGCCGATACGCTTTTCGGTTCCAACCATGGCTTCGATGGAGGCCCACTTGCTCCGCATCCGTTGTTTGCGGCTCTCTTCCTCCTCGCCTTCGGTGATCTCCTCAAACTCAGGATCGATGGTGGGTTTCTCGGCCTGGTTCAATTCGATGCGGGCCAGGCGGTTTTCATAGTAGATCGGGACCGTAGCCCCATCCTCGACTGCGCGGAGTATGTCGTATTTGTCGATGTAGTCCCCGAAGACGGCAGGCGTGCTTCGGTCATCGTTCTCAATGGGCGTGCCGGTGAAGCCGATGAACGAGGCATTCGGCAGAGCATCGTGCATGTGCCGGGCAAAGCCGTCGATAAAATCGTATTGACTGCGATGGGCTTCGTCCGCGATGACCACGATGTTGCGCCGCTCAGACAGCAGTGGGTAGGCATCGCCCTTGTGCTCCGGCAGGAACTTCTGGATGGTGGTAAAGACGACGCCTCCGGAAGCCACTTGCAGCAGCTCCCGCAGATTCATCCGGCCACCTGCCTGCACCAGGATTTGGCGCAGGAGTTCGCAGTTACTGGAAAAGGTGCCGAATAGCTGCTCGTCCAGATCGTTGCGGTCGGTGATCAGTTAGTGCAGCATGTCTTCTGTAAAAGTGGAAATCATCTCTGACAGAGATGGAGCCACCGGGCAGACTTTGGTTTTTCCGGAAACCAGAGA
>VAOW01017387.1_pt1 | contig 13450 bp, 13 predicted proteins | sample 3393921 | NCBI WGS metagenome assembly VAOW01 (sample SAMN08290428, study PRJNA428436) | hydrothermal vent metagenome | isolation source: Deep-sea hydrothermal vent chimney | place: Indian Ocean: Southwest Indian Ridge | depth 2742 m m
ATAAACTCTTTCTTCCTCCAATACCTAATCCCTTCTTTCTTTCTGAATCATAAGCTTTAAAAACTTCTATCATAGCATTAAAAGTCTCTTCTTTAACGCCAACTAACCTTTTAAAGTCTTTGGGGTTTCTCTTTTTTAATTGTTCATATTTACTCATAACTACTCCAAAATATTTTCATAATCACTTTAAAGTAATTTTTATCCTTTTTTATTAGTTTTGCAAGAAGTCTAATAGACTTCTTTGAGAGGCGTATTGGAGAAAGATCTCGCAAAGCAGTTTTAAAACATTTTATTGGAGAGAAATTCCATATCATAGAAGGATAAAATTATTCAGAGTTTTATTCAGAGTTTAAAGTGGAAGGGGTGTATACTTCACTTAACCAACCTTTATCCGATTATATATTAGGAAGCCAAAGAGCTAATGATGGCCAAATAATAATCAAAGTCATAACTAAAATATCACATAGGACGAAAGGTAAGGCTGCCCAACAAATTTCACCTATACTAATATTTTTAGGGGCAACACTTTTCATTACATAAAGTAACATTCCAAAGGGTGGTGTAATAAGTCCCGCCTCGAAATTGATAAGCATGAGTACCCCAAACCAGACAGGGTTAAAGCCTAAATGGTTCACTATCGGCATGAAAATAGGTAAGGTAATCATCATTATGGAGATAGTTTCCATAAACATTCCTAAAATAAATACCGCTAACTGCATACCTACTAATATCATCAGAGGTGAAAGTTTTAGTCCTTCAACAAACATTAAAAACCCTTGAGTAGCTCCTGAAAAGGCAAGCATTGCGCTAGACGTATTAGAAGCTGCAATAATCATAAATACCATTGCAGTAATTTCAAAGGTTCCGGTGAGTGAGTTCTTAATCACTTTGAATGTGAGTTTTTTGAATATTATGATCACAACAATAGTTCCAAAAACTCCAGAGGCGGCTGCCTCTGTCGGTGTTGCTATTCCTAACATCATAAAGCCCAATACCATAAAGATTACTATTCCAAGAGGTATTACGTAGCGTATAAAAAGTTCAATGCGCTGCTTCCAGCTAGTGCTAACAACTTCATATCGTGGTGCCAAGTTAGGGTTAAGCCAACAACGAACAATAACGTATCCCGCGTAGAACCCCCCTAAGAGTAGTCCAGGCACTGCTCCCGCTAACAGTATCTTTTCTACGGAGATATGGGCTATGGCTGCTAACAGTACTGCCAATGAAGATGGGGGTATAAGCATGGCTAATCCACCAACACCCACGATAGGTCCTACAGACATAGCAGGTTTATATCCCCGTCTTTGCATGTCAGGTAGTAATACTGTGCCAAGCATAGCAGTGTTAGCTAAAGTTGAGCCCGACAAACTGGCGAAAAGAACACCTCCACCTGTCGCCAAAAGACTGAGTCGTCCGGGAAGGTGTCCTAGCCATTTATCCAATACATCAATGGTACGATAAGCTACCCCAGAGTGGAGCATTAATTCTCCCATAAGAATAAACAAAGGTATGGGCATTAGTGTGAAAGTAGATAAAAAACTAAAAATCTGCAAAGGAATTAGGAAAGGGCCTTGAAAACCTATTGTAATCAAAATACCTATCAAATCTACCGCAAAAAAAGCAAAAGCGATGGGAAAGCCAAAAGCAAGCAATATCAATAAACCACCGATGAATAAAATAAAGATACCCCACCACTCCATACTTTAATCTCTTTTTCTCTGACGTTCGATTGTTACAAAAAGACCTCTTAGAAACTCTATAGCCAAAAGAAGAAACCCCGCAAATATTGCTGATAAAATAAGATATTCCGGAACATCTACAGCTCGTGTGTCCATAATACCGCGTCGAAAATCATTTAGAACAATAACTCCTGAATACCATGCCAACACGCCGCATATGATTAATCCTAGAAGACCATGTATAATATGAACTATACTTAATTTATGTATACCTAATCGACGGGTTATAATATCTACTGAAACATGTTGGTTTTTTCTAAGTAACCAAGGACCGCCAAGAAAAGTAATCCAGAGCAGTGAATATTCACTAAATTGCACTGACCAAAGTGGCACCTGAATATTCAACATTCGCAAGGCTATAGACATCCATATAGAAACGACGATACATAAAAGTAAAAGCCCCGCTAATGATGCTAAAGTTATTTCAATATATTTTAACCCTTTATCCAAAAGATCCAAATTGTTTCCTCCTAATTTCTCACTATCAGACCGTGTAAAAACTCAGAACAGTTTTCGAAAGTGAAACAAAGGCATTGAAACTCATTCGAAATTCAAGGTATCGTCTCATAATTGGATCACTATGACACCAAAAGTAAGGAGGGTTTTCGTTGTTTTTCTGACTTTCCGGGTTTTTACACAGTCTGTCTGTATGTATGTGTTATTTGGTAATCATTTTTTTAAGTTGCCTTCCATTTTTACCAGACCTACTGATAACTTCTTGCCACAGGGCATCGTATGCCATCTTCCTAAACTTGGTAGCTTCTGTTGGTGATAATTTGATCACTTTCATGCCATTCTTTTTCATGATAGCATTTTCATACGCCAAATGTTTTTTAGCCCGTTCTATAGCGGCTTTTTCAGCTTGTATTTCACTATCTTGTAGTATTTGTTGAAGTTTTCGGGGAAGTTTATCCCAAGTATTTTTATTGATTAAGACCTCATTGTCAGCAGTATAAAACCCAGGTTCTACCCTATATTTCAGCACTTTATCCCAACCCCAATCGCGTACACCACCAGCTACCCAGATAATTCCATCTACAACGCCACGTTCCAATGCAGTATAAACACCAGACGGTGGTATGATGACAGGTTGTGCGCCAAGTTTTTTTAGAAATGCAACATGTGTAGGCGAACCGCGAATTTTCATTTTCTTGAGGTCAGTAATATTTTTTATTGGTTTGTTTAAAAAAAGCTCAAATGGCAACCCTACTCCCAATTCTCCCAAATATTCCGCATTTACCTTTTTATTAAGAATTTTGTTAAGAAAAGCATTAACTCCTCTCTCGCGCTCCTGTAAAGAGTTGAAGTCCGATAGATTTAACCCGTCGATCACAGGCACTGAAGAAACATAGTAACCACTAGTAGTGAAAACCATATCTACTAGCCCACGACGTAAAGCTGCTACCTGTTCCCGATTGGGTATGACTTCAGGCCCGCCCAAGTACTTGATTTGCAACTGGTTAGGTGCCTGAGCAGCAATGTTTTTCTTTACGATATTCAAGAATTTCATGAAATTCTGAACTTCATAAACAGTTCTAGGCCAAGCAGATACAGCTTTAATGACATACTTAGCTGCTAGCGCTCTATGTCCAAATCCAAAAACAAGAGCAACAGCTAAAACTACAACTAAAATACTTTTTTTCATCGTATCCATTTAATCCCCTCCTTTTGTTAGTTGTTAGTTAAATAAAACTTTTTCCCTTAAAATACGTCTCAAACATATGTCTTTTTTAGTTTTAAATATTATGGGTGATCCGCATTTTTAACTTATCCCAATTGTGATTAACATTATACTGAACAAATTCCTTTTCCTTTCGTGTTAGATGTTGATAACGTCCTTGAATTTCGAAGTAGCGATCTACCGGCAAACCACTTGGTGAATAATTTAAAGTATATTTCATACCTTCTTCAATTTCGAAAAGAGGAAATATTTTAGTTTCAACAGACAATAAAGCTACTTTAACTGCCATGTCTTCTTTCATGCGCCATCCCGGAATACAAGGGGATAATATATGAAGAAAACGTGTACCTCTCATCTCTTTAGCTTTTTTAACCTTATGCATAAGGTCTTCAGGAAATGCTATAGAAGCAGTAGCAGCATAAGGTATACGATGAGCAGCCATAATTTCCATAATCTGTTTTTTCTGTCTCTTATTGCCTGTTGGAGTAGTACCCGTCCAAGCAAAGTGCGGAGTTGCCGATGAAACTTGTATGCCGGTGTTCATGTAACCCTCATTATCCATGCATACATATATAATGTCTTCGTTACGATCTGCGACACCCGAAAGTGATTGAAGGCCAATATCGAAGGTACCACCGTCGCCCGCAAAAGCAAGTACAGGAATATCATGAAATCCTTGTAGTTTTAATGCACGTGATATGCCAGCAGCCGTTGGGGCTGCAACTTCAAATGCAGAGTGAAACATAGGAATGTTTGCTGAAGCATAAGGGAAAGGCCCAGAAATGACAGCAATGCAGGAAGGTACCACCACTACCACTGCCCTATGTCCAAGAGCTTGAAGTACCATCCTCATTCCTATTGCGACACCACATCCTGGACATGCTGAGTGACCTGAACAAAAAATTTCCTTATGGTTGGATGCTACTCTCAAAGACATTACTTATCCTCCTTCATCCAAATGGGTTCATCTGTTGCTTTTCTCCTTCCTAATGCATCAATTACAATACGTTCGATAAGACTCGGATCTACGTTGGTCCCTCCTATTCCTGCCAAGTATCCCTGAACTTGGTATTGATTGGGATTATTAATAAGAGCCGATTTTAGTTCAGAGCAGAAAATTCCTTCGCGACCAAGAGATATGTTTCTGTCAATCACGGCAATTTTTGACACATTTCTAAGGAGGTTTCGAAGTATTTTAGTTGGAAAAGGTCTGAAAACTCGGATTTTTACCAGACCTATTTTTAATCCATTCTTGCGAAGATGAGATAGTGCAACTCTTGCCGTAGATGTTATGGTAGCCGTTGCAACTAACACTAATTCAGCGTTTTCTACTCCTTCTGCCTCTACAAGGTCATAACTTCTTCCAAACTTTACAGCAAATTCATTATTAACTTTTTCAATAATATTTAATGCATATTCCATAGCCTGCTGAGTTAGATGACGAAATTCCCTGTATTGCGTTTGAGATACCACAGGAACCACAAAACCTGGATTGTTTATGTCAAATCGCCTTGGAATATTGATTTTTGGAAGAAAATCGTCGACAAGTTGTTGATCTGGCACGTCCACTGGTTCCATAAAGTGGGATATAAAGTGGGCTTCAAGCACTATCATACAAGGCAGCAATACTTTTTCTGATATCCGGAAGGCTTGAATTACCGAATCAAGGGCATCTTGATTGTCCTCGCAGTATATCTGAATCCACCCTGTATCACGTTGCGCAAGAGTATCAGTTTGGTCGCTCCAGAATGCCCAAGGAGCAGCCAATGTTCTATTAACACAAGCCATCACTACAGGAGCTCGACATCCGGATGCAAAATGAAGCATCTCGTGCATAAGGGCAAGTCCTTGAGAAGATGTTGCAGTGAAAGTTCTAACACCCGTGAGAGAGGCAGAAAAGCATGCCGCCATAGCTGAGTGTTCAGATTCAGTTCGCATCATGGTACCGCCTAATTTACCAGCTGCCTCCCATTCTGATAGCTTCTCGTAGATCGGGGTCTGGGGTGTAATAGGATAAGCAGCTATAAACTGCGTGCGGCACAAACGCACTGCTTCAGCCACTGCGTTATTTCCTGTAATAAAATTTTTCATTTTTCTTTATCCATTGTTATTACGCCACGTGGACAGACTGCTGCGCAAAGACCACATCCTTTACAATAATCTAAGTCAACCTGATATCCCTCAGCTTCTCCCAAAGGGAGCACTACGCAAACATCAGGACAATATAGATAACAGCGCTCGCAATTTGTGCATATCCCACATGAGAAACATCTCTTAGCTTCACGGGTAACCCTTGTTTGTTCGAGAGACAAATTAATTTCCTCAAAGTTATTTCTGCGTTGTACTACATTAAGACGGGGTAGAGTTTCTTTAGGACAATGATTCCAGAATAGAGACTCCATTTCCTTAAATTTAACAACCTTTTTGGGGTTCCAAGTTTGCCTTGGGTGAAATAAAGAATGTATAGAAAAAGAGCTTCCTTCCCCTAAAAAAGTCTTGTTTTCGAATTCACTTAGATCCATACCTAAAGAATAAGAATGAATTGCTAAAGCAGCCTTCTTGCCAGACGCTATCGCCTCAGCCACAGAAGTTTGACCATTTACCATATCCCCACCAGCAAAAAGCCCCTTAATAGCGGTTTCCATAGTTTTAGGATTAACCAGTAGATCTTTTCTATATGATTCCCCTAATTCACTGTCTATTTTTAAAAAATGAAGATCTGACTCTTGACCAATGGCAATGATAACCAAATCTATATTTTGCAAAAAAGTCACACTATCATCATATAAAGGGTTAAATTTACCTTCGCTATCTAGCATTGAAATGCATTTTACAAGTTCAATGGTAGTAACGCTCCCTTTTTGTCCTATGATTTTTCTTAGTCCCCAACCGGTGTGGAAAGTTATTCCCTCCTCTATAGCTTCTTCCTGTTCTCTATAATTAGAGGGCATTTCTTTTCTTTGTTCCAAACAATACAATCCGACACGTTTGGCTCCGAGTCTTTTCGCGGTTAAAGCAACATCTATGGCTACATTACCACCACCAATTATAGCTATAGAACCTGATAAATATTTCAGAGCACCTCTTCGAACATTCTTTAAGAAAGTGATTCCAGGAATCACTCCATTTAACTTAACTCCTGGTATCGCTAATTTTCGACTTCGTTGTGCTCCAAAGGCAATAAAAACCGCCTTATGGGAATTCTTAATATCTTTAAGCATAGTAGCATCTACATAACTACTTGTTTGTACATGTATTCCTAAAGATAAGATTCAATTTATATCCCTTTCAACTGCTCGCTGCGGAAGTCTATATTCGGGAATTCCCCAACGTAGAAGTCCTCCAAGCTCTCTCTCCGCTTCTATCAAATCAACAGGATGCCCTAATCTTGATAGATGATAAGCGGCAGAAAGTCCGGTAGGCCCTGATCCTATAACTGCTACAGAATGGTTCCTACCCAAATTGGTTAGAGAAGTGGGCATAGCGTTTCCATAATCTGAAACTGATCTTTCTATAGCACGTATCTGAAGTGATCCGTCCCATTGCTCTCTGTTACACTTAGTTTCACATGGGTTGTAACAGACTCTTCCACATACACCTGGCAAAGGGTTTTCTTCTAAGAAAATACTCAAAGCTACATCAAAATTCCCTTGGGAGACTTTAAAAAGAGCTTTTGCTATATCGTTTCCAACAGGGCAAATTTCGCGACAAGGAGAAATTGCCTCTTCAAACTTTGGTTTATTTATGCTCCAAGATCCGGTCTTAAAGATTTCAGTTGTAGACCTTGAAATCGGTATAATTTTTTCAGAATCTATACAACTTAGCATATTTATTCACCATTAAATATAACAAGATTAGCATAACCCTGCCTAATAGCTTCTATATTTATTTCAGTTCTTATAGGTATCATTTCTTTGGTTGCCTCTATTATATAATCTATGGTAACATTACCTGTAAAACGGCAGTAAGCTCCTAAAATCGTTGTATTAATTAACCGATTCAGTCCTAGTGATGCAGCAATACCTGTTGCATCAATCATCCCAAACGTATGTCCATGCATTTCTTTTAAAGCTTTTCCTGACTTATTAGTATTGCATAGAATTTTTGATCCTGCCGTTATAATGTTTTCTAACTCTTCTAAATTGAATAAACTTTCATCAAAATAAACAAACTCATTAGGATTTGAAATATTACATTTAAGGAAAATCTTTTTGTTATTTACCCGAATAAAACTAACCACAGGTGCCCCCCTTCGTTCAGCACCAAATAATGAATAACATTGAGGATACATACCCTTTTTGAAAAATGCCATTCCTAGAATTTGTGATGCCATCACCACTCCTTGACCACCACGCCCATGCAATTTTATTTCAATCATCTTTCATTTTTACTGATTTCTTTTTTTGAAAAGCGTAACGATAAATGTCTTTTTTTGATTGTTCCAAATGATCACGTATAGCCTTTTCGATACCCTCTTTATCCTTTTTCTTAATACAATCTACAATTTTATGGTGGCCTACAATTGCCCTTAATGCTGTATCGGGAAGATACAGACTTTCAATACGATAACGCAACATATGACGACGAAGTTGATCACACAATTCAAAAAGGCGTTCACTTCTACTCGCATATACTAAAATTTCGTGAAATTCAGCATCCTTCTCAACGAATGCTTTTGGATTTCCAGATCTTACTTCGTCCTCTACCAGTTCTAAATTTCTTTCTAAAGCATCAATCTCTTTGTTGGTTATCTTTTCTATGGCCCATCTTGCCGCTAGAATTTCGTTAACAGCTCGAATTTCGCAGATTTCCTTAATATCATCCCATTCTATCTTTTTTACCCTATATCCTACTCGAGGAATCGCCTCTAATAATCCTTCTCTTTCAAGCATGTGAAGAGCTTCTCTAATTGGCGTACGCGAGGTCTTAATTTCTTTTGCTATACGAGTTTCTATTATTCTATCACATGGCTGTATATCGCCATCAAGAATACTATTTCTGAGTTTTCTGTAGACTTTTTCTCTGATTGAAATAGTTTTCTTGATAACCAATTTTAATTTTTTTTTCATCTAATTTATCTTAAAGATTTCGCAATGATCAGTAATAAAATATATCTAACTTGTCGCATACTGTACCCCAATAATATTGATAACTATCTTTATATACTGGAAAATTTACGATGTCAAGTATTGTGAGTAAAAGATCTATATACTATTCCCAAAGCCTAACCCAATCTTCGTCAAAAATGATCTCAAATATATCTTTTTAGGAGCTTTTATGGATGCCGCTCCAAATTTTGTGTAAATGTTAAAATCTGGTAGCATATAGAATAAAGAAACAAGAGGAGAATTTAGCATGAACACAAAAGATTTAAGCAAGGATTTGACAAAAGATAATATAGACTTCAAAGCATTAAGCAAAAGCTGCAGGACACAGGATGATCTCTCTAACCTAACTAAGCATTTTATGAAAAATATGATAGAGAATATTCTAAAGGCAGAATTGGAGGAGTATATAGAGAGCAGTGGAAATGGTTCAAAAAACGGCTATTACAAAAAGTCTGTAAGAAGCGATACAGGTAAATTAGATCTTGATATTCCAAGAGACAGAAACAGTGATTATCAACCTCAGTTAATTCCCAAAGGAAAAACAACAATCAGCGGCATAGACGATAAGATAATCTCTATGTATGCAAGAGGGATGGGTTTAAGGGATATAGAAAAACAGGTTATTATCCAGAGAAATATATTGGGGACTGATTATGGGATGACTTCTCAGGCTGAATGAGGGACTCTACACAGCAGGCAATTCCACCCTTTTTACCGGTAATTTAGCCTGGGATCTACTGGGAAAATAAACTGAGCTGAGATAGTATCTCGACCTGAGCAAATCCACTGTCAACCAAGTGACCATTATTAGGGACCAAAAACTGCTCGTTGATCAATTCTTGTCTTTGAAAGACTATAAACGTGCAATTTCAATTCCGTCCCTCTTTACGTCTTAAACGGGCCAGCTTTTCGTATGATCTCTAACAAAAAATCAGCGTTCTAACCCAGCAAGTCCAGGGCAATCCGGCAATAGGTTTCAATTCCAAGAAGCAGGACATCTTCATTGAAGTCAAATTTGTGATTATGAAGAGAGGTGCAGCCTTTCCTTCCCACACCGAGGAAAAAAAAACAACCCTTTGATCTTTCAAGGTAAAATGCCATGTCCTCACCCCCCATTGTTGGTTCAGGCTCAAGGACGTTTTCTCTGCCGACCACTTCTTCGGCACATCTTCGAACCACCTGGGCCATAGAGTCGTCGTTCAGGAGCGGGGGATAGCCCTGGGTATATTTTAGTTCATAGCTTGCATTCATGGACTCACAAACGCCGCGAATAATCCTTTCCATACGTTCCGGCCAGGAACTCCAGGTATTGCGGTCAAATGTCCGAGTGGTTCCGCACATTTCAGCCTCGGCGGATATAACATTAACGGTTGTGCCGGCATGAAAACAGCCTACTGTCACCACTGCCGGCTGCAACGGATTCATCTGGCGGCTGACAATGTGCTGCAGGGCGTTTACTACCTGGCTGCCCACATCGAGTGCATCCACACAGAGGTGAGGCATGGCACCGTGCCCACCTTTGCCGATAATCTTAAGATCAAAGCGGTCCATCGCAGCCATCAGTGGCCCTGCTTTTACGCCGATTGTTCCTTCCCTGATAGCGGGCCATACATGGCAACCTATGGAATAATCCACCGTGGGATTTTCCATGACGCCTTCTTCAATCATTGGTTTAGCTCCACCAGGCCCTTCTTCGGCCGGCTGAAACAAAAACTTGATCGTTCCTTTTAGATTGTCTCTTATTTTGTTTAAAACCGTTACCGCACCGAGGAGCATAGCCATATGACCGTCATGACCGCATGCGTGCATAGCCCCTTCATGGTTGGAAGCAAAGGCAAGGCCTGTTTTTTCAGCAATGGGGAGAGCATCCATATCGGAACGGATCATCAATGTCTTTCCCGGCCTTCCCGTATTCATCGTACCCACTACACCGTATTTCGCGATTCCTGTTTGTACAGGAATACCTTCCTTCTTCAAATATTCTGCCACGTATGCGGATGTTTTCTTTTCGGTAAAAGCAGGCTCGGGAATACGATGTAGGTCCCGGCGCGTTTTAATAATGTTTTCCCTGTATTCATGTACTAGTTTCTTGATATCTTCCATGGAGTAGCCTCCTCCTGGCAGACAAAAAGTCCACCGATGATAAGGGAAGCGCGAGAGAAACCCGCGCTCACCATATAAACTGTGCGAGACAGAAAAAACATCTCGCACAGCGCATGGTGTCTTGATCTCTCAAACGGTTTTATTGTCCATTAATGTCGCAAATTTTAAGACATGTTCCTTGTCCATCGGCTTTGTGAGTAGAGAAATTATCACTAAAACAATGATATTCAGAACAAGCCCTTGGATTCCAGCATTAATGCCCCAAAACTTGGGAATAATATTAAGGACAATCAGGTAATTATATCCCACACCAGAGAGAATCCCGCAAATTGCCCCTGCTTTTGTTGCCCTGGGCCAGAAAAAAGTGGCTGCTGCCAGAGGGAGCAGCTGAACGATAGACCCGTAGGCACCTAGTAATAACGAAACCAAAGATTGGCCACCAAAGATTGCAACCAGGTAAGAAACCGCACCGAATCCCACAACCGAAATCCGGATCCACATGACCGCCTCTTTCTCAGTCGGCTTCTTCTTTTTAAGCGGCTCCATGAAATCTTTGGCAAAGATAGAACCCGCTGCATGCGTGATCGTATCTTGGGACGACATGGCGGCGGCGAGAGCCGCGGACAAAATCAGGCCAACAAAAAATGGATTAAAATGCATATGGGTAAACATCCAAGGGAGAATACGGTCCGGTGTCCCCAGCACATTGGGAGCTACCTGCATGATTCCAGCAAATCCGATAAAAAAAACAGGCACCAGGAAAATGGCAAAGGTGGGATACATCAAAATAGTCTGCTTGATAACCTTTTCGCTCTTTGCCGTATAGGCCTTCATGAACAAGTGCGGCCACATGGCAAAGCCAAGTACTGAAACCAATATAGCTGACCAATAGGCAGAATAGCTCATTTTGGTCCCCGGCCCCACAAGAAGTTGCATGGGCTTTGCTGCCGCAATCTGCCGAAACATGTCACCAGGACCATTATACAGGGTATAAACAAAGTAGAGGCCGAGGACCCAAGCCATGACAACCATAAAACTACCCTGGAATACGTTGGTCCATGCCACACCGCGTACCCCGCCGTAAAATACATAGGTTACAACGACCGCATAGGCGATCAGCGCACCGGCCCAAAAGGGTATGCGTCCCTCTGAAGCGACCCCAAAAATATAAGCACTTCCCTTCATCTGGAGGGTGATATACTGAATTAAAGCCAGAATGGAAACCACGGCAATTATGATGGACAAGGCTTTAGACTGGAAACGATCCGAAAAGAGCTGGGCCTGGGTAACATAACCAAATTTCTTGCCTGCCCTCTCGGCCCGTGGCCCCCAAATCCACCAAGGCACCAGACCTAAAGCAGCGTATGCCAGAATGAAAAAAGCTGCGGCTCCCTTGGAGTAAGCCCATGCAGGCCCTCCCAGATAGGCAAAAGCGCTGAAAATGGCACCCCCCATCAGGAAATACATGATGAAAAAGCCCAGACCTCGGCTTGCGGCGATATATTCAACCACCGAATGTTTTTGATTCCTACCAGCGATACTCCCGAGGAAAAGAACAAAAAGTAGGTAGACAAATATTACTGAGAGTGTGATAATCCATGACATTTTGGTACCTCCTTATTCTTCCATTTCGTTGGCTTCAATTAAGTAAAGAACAAGAAGCGCAACAAATTCGATGGCAATAAACAACACGATAAAAAACAAACTGAAGGGCAGACCGATGATGATGGGCTCAACTGAATTTGCAAACAGCCAATAGAAGGCCTGTATGAGAATTATAAGACAAAATCCTATGAAAAAAATAATTTTCCGCGTCTTTACTTTAGGTGGCGTACCTGGGCTAAAAATTGTTACGCCATACCCCTTCCTCTCTTGATCGTTCATCATCTGATGCCCCCTCTGGTAGCGCCGGAATAAGCCGACAGGTTAAGGTGAATAGAAAAAACATACACTAAAAAGGCGAGGTCAAAGAGGTCGTGCCTTAACATTTGACATTCATCTTTCCTCATCCAATCTCGCCGTTACCTTTTTGAACATTTCAGTTATTCACTTGTTTTTCTTCAAATCTTTTTTACAATATAGATATGAATGTATAGTCCAACTCAAACATCTAACTAATTTTATTCAACCTTAGCACAATATGTTTTTTTATCAAATATTTGTCAAGTCTCCAATGTAATGTGCACAGACATTTGTCGGTTTTTGATCCAAATAATTAGACTTGAGATATGTGTATAAATATGCCAAAAAATATAAAAGAAGAAAGATTAAGGTGGATATTACCTATTCACAAAAAGGAAAAGAAAATGGCAGACATGACAGAAGTTTGTCCATATAGCCAAAAAAGTCTTGAAAGAAAAAACAGGTGTCCAGCTAAAACCGATATTGGTGTTCAGTTGAATTCGGAATATACATATTGTAACAACTGCACAACTAATCGATAAAAACTCAATTCATAATTAGGCCGTAAACAATTCGGAAATTGGAGATCACAATTTGTGACCGCCGTTTTCCAAATCCTAATAGTTGAATCGTAATTTGAGGTTCTACTTTGGCACCTTAAATCTTCTCTAACGCCCTCATACTATCCGTCTCTGTGCTGTGAGCATAGATCATGGTAGTCTGAATACTCGCATGTCGCATTATCTTTTGTATATAAAGTATATCTACATTCTTCGCTGCCAATCGCATGGCAAGGGTATGTCTTAAAATATGGACGCCTGTTTTAAAATATTGCCTGTTCTTAAAGCCAGTATTTGGACAAGTCGTCTGAAATCTATTATTGAGTCTATCTGTGAGAGTTGCCTTAAATCTCTTTC
>VAOW01030486.1_pt1 | contig 13443 bp, 7 predicted proteins | sample 3393921 | NCBI WGS metagenome assembly VAOW01 (sample SAMN08290428, study PRJNA428436) | hydrothermal vent metagenome | isolation source: Deep-sea hydrothermal vent chimney | place: Indian Ocean: Southwest Indian Ridge | depth 2742 m m
GATGAACTTATCCATGTTCCTTTTATTATACACTTGCCAAAAGGTTTTGATTATATAAAAAGTAATCAATATTCTTCATTAGTAAATGTAAGAGAGTTTATTAATTCAATATTAAAAGGAGATAGGAAAAGTATTGAAAAACTTTATTCAAAAAATGTATATGCAGAAAGTTTTGAACAGAATATTGAATATCCCAATAACCGCAAAAATGAAATAGACTTTAAAAAACTAAGAATGACTAAAAAATACCACAAAAGAACTTTCAAACAGTAATTTTAATATTTATTAAACAAAACAAACAATCTTCTTTATATATAATCATTTCATCTATTTAGAATTAGTATGTATAATGTTCTTCCAATGGCAGCAGCAGGTGCAATGGTATTGAGTTCAATAACAGTTGTATCAAATTCATTATTATTAAGTAAAAATAAATCAATTTAATATGATACAATGAAAGAACATGCAATATTATTGTAAATATTATATTATCTTTTATTTTTGAATAATTATTTAAACTATAAATTATTTAGAAATAATAGAAAATATTTGCATTAATATTATTAATATATTTTTAAATTATTAATTATTTTATAAAAGATGGACTCGGCGGGGATTGCACCCGCGACCTTCTACTTTTTTGATTAAACTTTTTTAAAGTTTATTTGCAAAGCAGACGCTCTACTACTGAGCCACGAGCCCTTAATAATTTAAATCAATATTTTAAATTTATTATAAAAAATAATAGATCTTTTTAATAAATTAGTATTAATTGTTTTTATTTTTTATGTTTATTTATTTTACTTTTATTTAGTTTATATTTATTGTTTATTTTTTTAGTCTTCTTTGTTGTTAATTTTTCCAACATCTTTAATTTTTTATTTATATTTTTATCATTAGCAACTTTATTCAATACAGAATCAATAAAAAAGTCAGATACTGATTCAGAGTCTTTTGAACTATTTGATAATAAATTATTTTCAATATCAATATTTTTTAACATAGTGTCAATTATGTTTAATTTTTTAAGTTTCTCTAATTCTTCAATATCTTTTTTTGTTTTTTTTGCCATAAAATTAATTTTTTAATAAATTTATTAAAATAGTTTAAATACGAAAATATTAATAAACTTGTGTTCAAAAACCAATTATTTTTGCTTTTTTTATAAAAATTGATTAAATTTCATATTCAGTGTTTAATTGGGCAATTTTCACATTGTATTTTTTTGATAGTTCTGTTTTTAATTGTTCTAATTTAGTTGATTCTCCATGAACTAAAAATATATTTTTTAGACTTTTTAATTTCATTGGTATTTGTTCTAATCTTTTTCTATCAGCATGTGCTGAAATATGAAATGTTTCAACTTTTAATTTAACATTAATTTCAGTATTATTTATTATTACTTTTTTTATTCCCTCTTGTATATCACGTCCAAGAGTACCTACTGCTTGATATCCAACAAGTATTAGTTTATTCATTGGATTCTGCGCTAATTTTGACAAATAAAACATTACTGGTCCTCCTGTTAGCATTCCACTTGTTGTAACAATTATAACTGGTTCCTCTTTATTAACAATATAATTTCTTATATTTTTTTTATCAACAATCTTAAAATTTTTACTTCTGAATGGGTCATTATCACTCATTAATATTCTGCTTTGTAATTCTTTTTTACAATATATTACATTATGCCTATAAATTCTAAGAACTTTATTAATCATTCCATCAACATATATTGAAATCTTTGGTATCATTCCAGAATTTATATAATCATCTAAAAAGAACAATATTTCTTGCGCTCTACCAACTGCAAAACTTGGTATTATTATTTTTGAATTAGTTTTTATTGATTCATTTATTGTATTTATCAATTGTTTTGCAACTTGTTTTTCATCAGGGAATATGTCTTTATCTCCACCATATGTACTTTCACATATTAAAGTATCTGCATCAAGATTTCTTAAATCAGCACCATTCAATAATCTTGTTTTTAATAAATTAATATCTCCAGTATATAGTAATGTGTTTTTTCCATCACTTATACTTATTAATGCACTTCCAAGAATATGTCCTGCTGGAATAAATTTTATTGTTAAATCTTTAAATTTAAATTCTTTTTTAAAATCAATCATTTTAAATCTTGAATTTATTGAATTCATTATATTCTTTTCAAATTTAAGATCTGAGTTTATTCTAAGATAATCACTTAATAATACATTTATTAGTTCAATTGTTGGTTTTGTAGCAAAAAAATTATTGCTATAAGATTTTGAATAAAGAAATGGTAGAAATCCAGAATGATCAATATGTGCATGTGTAATAAATACACCATCAATAGTCTTAATTTCTTCATCAGTAATAACTGGATATTCTTCTTTTCGTCCTAATTTTATTCCACTATCTAATAAAATTTTAGTTTTATCAGTTGAAATCATTATACAGCTTCTGCCTACTTCACCAGCAGCGCCAAAAAATTTAATTTTCATTTTAACATCTGTTTTATTTTTGTTTTATTGTTTTTTTGTTACTTATTATTACTACTACTTAGATCTAATGAATTTATATTGTTGGATTTTATTTGTATTATTATGTAATAATAATTTGTATTTATATTGTTTATTAAAAAAGTAAAAACATAAAAAATTATTAGAATTTTGTATTTGCATTTGTTTTTTACTTACTTTTTATGCTTTTTAATAACAGCAATATCTTCTATACTAAAATTAGGAGTTGGCCTTGGCTCATATTTTCTATTATTAAAAGTACTTGGTCTAGTGAACCTTTCAAATTTATTATTAGTTCTATTAATTGCTCTTAACTTTGAAAAATAGTCATCTAATTTCAAATCAATTGCTGAAATTTCATCATCTAATTGATTAATATTTGATTTAAATTCTTCTATATCACTATTAATTAATTCTGATTTTCTTTTTAATCTTACAAATTTCATTGATTTTGCTAGTTCTTCATTAACTTGATTTATTTTCCTAATTAAATCTTTTTCTTCATTTAATGACAAAGAAGAAGTTGATATTTTAAATTCTATACGATTTTTTAATTTTTTAAAATATCTTATTTTTCTATAGTCAATTTCATCAGGATTTTCTTCTACTAATTTAGCTACTGCTATTTTTTCTGTTTCTTTATAATACAATCTGTATTTATTTCCTCTTATTTGCTTTATTAATTCACTTCTTTGCTCTCTAAATTTATTTATTATTTCTCTTAATTTAACTACTTCTGGACTTTCAGGAGGAGTATTATCAGACTCTTTAGACTTTGTATTTAATGATGTTATATTTTGCTTTTGAATTGTAGATATAGCTGTTTTAACAATAGGTGTTATTTTAGCATTAGGAGTTGTTTTAGCAATAGAAGTATTATTAGATGTTTGATCTATATTTTTTTCTGTTTTTAAATCATTAGTCTCTTTTACTTCCTGCTTTTTATCTTCTTGATCAGGTTCTTGACTCTTTAAATCCTGTTTTTCTATTTTATTATTACTTGATTCCTCTTTTTCTGACTGATTTATTATATCAGTTTTTTTCTCTGACTTGTCTTCAGTTATGCTAATCGCCTTTTTCTGTTTTTTATTTATTATAGTAAAATATATTTATTGTATTTTAATAGGATATTTAATTTAAAAATATAGTGTTTTATTATTAATTTATAATTGATTTATTATTATATTATTATTACTCTATGTTTTTATTTATTTTCTATTTATTTTCTATTTATTTTTTATATTATTATCAATAACATTTTTATATACATCTAATAATTTATCAGTCATTTTTTCAATTGAATAATTTTTAGCAGTTGATACAGTATATTTGTATGATTTAGTATTATTTAAAACCTTTTGTATTTTTTTTGCACAATCTCTATAATTTGAAGGTTTAAATAATTCTCCATTTTGTCCTGTTTTTATTATTTCTTTTAAAGCAAGATAATTTGCACCTACAACTGGTTTACCACAAGCCATTGCTTCTAATGAAACAAGACCTTGAGTTTCAAAAGTTGATGGTATACAAAATAAATCAGATGCTGAATAATATTTTCCAAGCTTTTTGTGATCAATAAATCCAAGAAATTTAAATCTATCTTGTAATTGGTTTTTTACTATTAATTTTTTATAATAATTAATTGCTGGTCCATCTCCAATTATAATAAATTTAATACTTTTATCTAAAAATTTTGATGCTTTTATTAATATTTCCAGCTTTTTTTCCTTACTTAATCTACTAACATAAATAATTAATTTGCCTTTTTTGTCTTTTACATATTCTTTTCTTATTTTATTTCCATTTATTTTTGTATTAAAGTAATTAATATTTAATCCATTAGGAATAACAAGTACATTATTAATACCTCTTTTTTCTAACAATTCCTTGATTATATTACTTGGAGCAATTACTGTATTTGTATTATTATAGAAAAATCTAATATATTTCCAAGAATATTTTTGGATTAAATTTTTAATATATTTATTTTTTGATACATATTCATTTATTATTATTTTATTATTAAACATTGTATGAAAGCTTGCAATTGTTGGAACTTTACTAAATTTTGATGATAATAAGCCTAATAACCCCATACTAAATGGTGTTTGGATATGTATTATATCTGGATTTATTTTATTTAATTTAATTGATGAAAAAAAAGGAAATAATGCAATTCTATATTGTGGATAATGTTTTAATTTTATACTTTTAGCAACTATTATATTTCTATCTTTTGAAAAAGATTTTGTTGATTTATCACCACTTGTAAAAATATATACTTTATGTCCTCTTTTCTTTAATTCCTTACTGAAATCAATTATTGAAGTAACAACACCATCAATAGCTGGAAGATAGGTATCAGTATAAAATGCAATTGTTAATGATTTCAAATTCACACTGTTTTAAAAAGATTTTATTAATATATTTTGCAATCATACTAAAATATTAATCATTATTAAATGATTATTATTAAGTTATTATTATGATGATTATTAGAAGATAATTATTAGAAGATTATTGAATTATTATTGCTTGTCCACCTTTATTTTTTATTTTTTCAATTGCTTGCTTTGAAAACTTAGATGCTTTAATAATTAATGGTTTATCAATATTTCCATTACTAAGAACTTTAGAGTTTTTAAATTCTAATTCATTATTACTTTGATTGTCATTTAAAATAATTTTATTTATTTGATCTAATGTTATTTCTTTTAATTTTTTGCTTCTGGGATTAACAAAACCTTTTGGTCTGCTTATTAATTCAGGAGCTTTTGCAGTAAGATATGTGAAATTATGTTTTTTTCCACCTTTTCCAACACCACCTCTATCTCCAGCTCCTCTTCCATTTTTTATATTACCTCTACCCCATCTTCTTGAGCCTAAGTGCTTTCTTGTTCTTTTATCGTTTCTAATTACCATTTAATCATTGTATTAAATATTAAATCATTCTTTTTAATAATTGATTTATGTTCCCACCCATATATCCTAATGATCCTCCTTGCTTAAAACTTAATTTAGTACTTCTAAATCCATGTTTAGGGGGGTGAAGTTTAAAAACTGTTTTTAACTCAGTCATATTATAATTATCTTCAAAAACTTGTTTTGGATCAGTTGAAATTTGTTTTTTAGTGAATAAACGTGATAAGGTTTCTTGATCTATTTCACCAAATGCAACATAACTTTCACATTTTTTTAACATTCCAAAATAAGTATCATTTGCTTTTACTAATATACAGTTATTTACAAATCTTAAATTTAATCGAGTCATTGTTTCTCTTATATTTGATCTGACATTAACTCTACCTCTAATTCTTATTACTGCAACTAATTTATCTTTAATAATATTATTCATAATAAACACAAAAAGAATTATTAATTAATATTTTATCATTAATATTTTATCAATTAATTATTAATTTGTTAAATATAATATTTAAATTGTAATTATAAATTAAAATAATAACTAAATAGTATTAATTATTATGTTAAAAAAATACTTAAATGTTTTTTAATTTTATATTTATTTCTTGTTTCATTAATTTAAATTAATGTTTGCTATTATCTTCTTCTTTCTTTTGTTTTTCTCTTTGTTCTCTTTCTTGTTCTTGTTTAAATTCTCTTTCTTCTTGTTTCTTTGATTCAATTGCTTTTTTCTCTTTATCCTTTTTAATTGTTTCTTTTAATTTTCTTCCTATAATAGTATTTTCATAATTTGATTTAACATGATGTATATTTAATTCATTTTTACTTTGCTGATTAAATAACTTTTTAGTATTAATATTTGAAAATAATTCTGCTGATTTCTCTGCTGCTATGTCTGCTGTTTTATTAATATAAGTATTAATTGTATTCATTGAATTATTATATAATTGTTCTGCTTTATCTATTGTTAATCCTTGTTTATCTATTTTGATATTATTTAATGATTTAACTAGGTTTGGTGCTTTTTTGTTTATATCTTGTTTTAAGTTATTATATGCTTCTTGTGTTATTGCTTGATCATTCAAATCTTTTTTAAATAACATGAATCCAAGACCATTAGAAATTTTTGATACTTGTTCTGAGAAATCAGAAGTATGTGAACTATTTAAAGAATTAATATTTTTATCAACTGATTTTGCTAAATCTGAATTATTTTCATTAATTGTGTTTTTTAGATTCTGCTTAAAAATTTCATTATATGCTACTTGAGAATGTTCATGAATTTTGTACATTATTTTCTCTGCAAATTCTTGTGCTTTTTCAGTACTTGCGTCATTCATTATTTTCTGTGCAGTATTTTGTGAACTTTTAAACAAATTTTGAATTTTTTGTTGTGGTAATTTAATATTATTATTTGTAAGTATTTGATTTATTTTTGTTTCATCTTTATTTTCAAATGCATTTATTAATGAACTTTTATTAGAAATTTTAAAGGTTTTGTTTTCTTTATTTAATAAATTTTCAAATAGTATTGAACCAAGTAAAACCTTTTCAGACATATCTATTACTTGTTGAATTGATAATTTATTTGCAATATCTGAATTAGTATCAATTGATTTCTTTTTTATAAAACTTGCTTGAAGTATTGCAGGTCTTTTTTTATCAAAAGAATCAATATATTCTTTTGGAATATTCATTTGAGATAATTTAGATTTTATAAATTCTTCTTTTGGTTGATATTTATCATTACTAACATCTAATGAAGGTTCAGATTTATTTAATGCAAGTACTGCACTACTTGTTGTATTAGATAATATTTTATTAAATTGAGATTGATTAGATGTTTTATAATAATCTTGTTTTAAGTTATTTAATGTTTTAGTATTCTTTTTCTCAATATTATATTGATTTTTTACTGATTTATATAATTCAGGATTTTGCACTTGTAAATGTTTAACATATAAAACATTTTGTTTATGTTGAAGATGTTCTAGTTTTCCTGATAATCTATTTATTTTTACTTTCTTTGAAAATAATGCTGAAAGGGGTGAACCAATAAGAGGTAGACCAACAGTAAACTGAGCTTTTGCATTCCCAACACCTTCATATCCAAATCCTTTTAAATGGAAAGAAGGTGATTTCTTAATTTTTGCTGTGTTTTGTTTTGCTGTTGTTGTTTTTGTTACTTCATAAGAATATTGATTCTTTTTATTTTGCACTTTTGCAATTGTTCCTTCTATTTTATTATTTGCTCTATTGTATTTATCTTCTCTATGTAATTGCTTTTTATCAATATTATCTTTTAATAATCCTTTTCCTAAAGTTGCACTACCAACAGCCATTAATATCCCACTAGCAGGACTAATTACTGCTTCTGATTTTGAAAGAGTGTGAAGTTTTGAAGAAGATGAAATAGGGGTTTTTACAGATAAAGAAGAAAAAAGCATTCTATTTTTTAATTTTGTAGAAGATGATGAAACATGCATTATTTTTGATATTTTTGTCATTTTTGCATATTTTAATTTTCTTGCTTCAATTAATTTTAATTTTCCTGATTTACTAATAATACCCATTTTTGCATATTTTGATTTTCTTGCTTCAATTGATTTTAATTTTCCTGATTTACTAATAATACCCATTTCAGCTATATTTTTTAATGTACTATTAGATCTTTTTGAATATTTGATATTTTTAATTGACTTTCCAGCTCCGCCACCACCAATACCTTTACTAAAACCTAATAAAGAACCAAATCCAAAAAAAGTAAATATATTAGATCCTCTTGAAAGTCCTGCTGCAGCACCTATTAAAATTATTATTACTATTATTGGAATTAATGTTAATATTGCTTGAAAGCTTAAAATAATCATTTTATCTAAATATTATTTTGTTTTTCAGATATATATTTCTTTTGTTTCATTTTTATTATTATTTTATTTTTTATGTTTATGTTTATTAAAATTCTTTTTAATTAAAGATTTTCTTTTTAAGAAAATATTAAGCATAAGCAATGAAACAATTGTTGCAATAATAATAATTAAAGTACTAATATCCCCAAAACTCAATAAATAACTACCAATTGGAAATGATATTGCAGATGAATTAGGAGCATTTGAATAATTGTATTCAAGTGTTTTGTGTTTAAAAGTTGTTAAATTACTCATTGATTCAAATTTACCTCCTGAATTACTTAAGTTTGTTTGATTGAATATTTCAGGTTCTGGTGATTGTGTTGGAGAACCATAATAGTTTGCAATTAATTTTGCTGTTCCTGTTCCACATACTGAAAATTTATAAGTAAATTGACCATTGTTAATTGGTAAAATTTTTACTAATCCTAATTGTGTTGTTAAAGTACCTGTTCCATTAATAAAGTCAGGAACACAATAAGCTTTGTTATTATTTAAAGTACTTGTTATTGGTAATAATTTATTATTTTTACCTTTTACATCACCATAAATATTACAATTATATGGAGATAAATTAAGCATTGATTTTGCTGGTTTTTTACATACTGTTGGAGAATGGAAATTTATTGTATTTGCAGTACTTGGACCAGATACTAAAGCATGTTCATTATTGCTGTTTTGCTGTGCTTCACAAATATATTTTGAAAATATATTATTATTGTTATTTGTATTGGAACATTTTGGTTGAATAATACTTGCTAGTGGTTTTGCAACTTGGCAATTAATCATTGGAAGTCCAAATGCGCAAATATCTGCTTGTGTGTAATAACCTTTTGGTGCTGGATTAATTGATGTTGGTGTATGTCCATTATTAAGATTATAATAATTCAAATTAGTATCAAAATATAAGTAAATATATCCATTTTTAATTGAAGTAAATACTGAATTTTTATTATGTCCAATTGTTCCATTAATTGTTATTATTGTTTGATTTGAATTATTTGGATTTACTGATTCACTTGAATTCATTTTTATTGTTGTTATATTTACAAAATCAACATCAATTGGCATAAATATTGTATTATTAAATCTATCAATAAAAGTATAAATAAGTCTATTGTAACCCATCATATATTTGTTATTACTTAGATCTAAACTAATACTATTTTTATAGATATCAAATTTGTATAATTGTGTTATATTCAAAAATGTTGGTGTTGTTGTTGAAATATAATTAAATTTACTTATACCAATAAATCTATTCTCTTTATAATAACCAGTTGTTGATGAAATTCCAATTGCAATTGGATTAACTGGATTTGATTGTTCTACTGCATATCCTGGATATGAAGATGACGAAGAACTTGATTGAATGAAATGAATTAATGAATAAGAATAATTTCTTGCTGAATTAATTATTTGTGGTGGAATTGCATATTTTGTTGGGATTATACTCAAATTTACATAAAGTTCTCCAAATAATCTATTACTAAATAAATTATACTTTAGAATTGGTGGTATTATTAAATTTTTATCAGATAAATTAGGTAAATAATAGTTATTTGAAATTAGTTCTTGTAAAAATGTTTCTGAACCTTCAATTCTATTTACAACATTATTACTTTTAATATTTGGTGTTGCTGGAACTGCTTTTGCAGTATATGCTTTACAATTAGTTTTTTCAGTTGATGAACCACTACCAGGAATTGATAATGTTTGTTTACATAGATATGGTGATAATGAGTTCAATTGTGGATTTGCATTTATAATTGATTTTATTGATTTTAATTGTGGTGCTGGAATACCTTCTGGTGCTTTAGTAAAATTAAATATATTATTTAAAAGTAAATTTTTACAATGTGGACTATTAAAATTAAATAAACAAGAAGCTGTTTTTAATTCATTAAGTTTTTTAAGATTTTGATGATTTGGATTAAATCCAACTAAATTAGTTGATGCTGGATATGGTAATGATAATGGATAACATATTGTTGGAACAATACCAGGAACTTGTGTAGCAACAACACTTCCTGTTGCTAATGAAGGATTCCAACTTTGATTTACACTATAAATAACATTAAATGGAATAATATCATATCCATAAATAGATGAATTAATTGTTGTTAAATGTGGTTGTGAATTTGAAGAACTAATTGAAGAAAGTTTTGTATTTATACCATTATTATAATTAGGTACTTTTGTATTAGAACTAGATCCAGAACAGGACTTAGTTGGTGTTGCATTAAGTGTTTTTTTATTAATCTTAATACAATTAGAACCAATTGGTAATGAAGACAATAAATTAGGTATTGACAAATATTTTAAGTCACTTCCAAGATTTTCACTATAATTTAATGCACTTGGCATAACAATTACTGGTGGATAAAATTTACTTAAACCATAGTTTTTCAATATATTACAATTATTTATTGCTTTTGGTAATGTTGAACCAACAACACCTTTTGTTGTTGAAATTGGTTGATTAAGATAACATGTATATGCTTCTGATCCAAAGTAAGAAGGATTTGAATAATTGTAAATATTTACATTAAATGCTAATAATTCAGTATATGGTTGTGTTGATTTTCCTTGGGTATTAGCTTCATGTGCAATTAAATATGCTGTTTGATTATAATTCATAGTTATTTCAAAAGCATTTAAACCAATATTTCCTAATAAGTTTGAAACAGATGATGAAGTTATTGAAATCTTTCCTTTTGTTGGACGTGTTATTAATATTGGACATATTTGAATATTATTTTTGCAGTGTGTTGAAAATGCAATTTCACAATTATTAGGTGTTTTTAATGTATCTTTTGAGCATGAAGATTTTGAATTTTGTTGGGAAGAAGATGAAGCACTTGCAATTGATTTAGCATTTATAGCAGGACCTAATGGGAGATAATCAGTATGATAAGGACTTTGTTTTGGATATAATGCAAGTAGTCCTGCAGGAACAGTACATCCACTAATACAATATGAAAGATATTGATTATTACCAAGAGAAATATTAACAGATAATGGCCATCCATAAGGTGGATAATAATTACTTGAATTTAAGATTTGACCTAAATTGTTTTCACTCTTATTATTTAAAATATAATCAAATACATTAAATGAATTAATTGGTAATTGCTTTGATCCTGAAAATGCTTGCAACATTAGTATTGCTGAAGGACCTTTATTACCAACTTCAAAACCCCAGTAATCTAAAACATATAAATAACCTTTAACATCATACAATCCCAATGGAATATGAAAAGAGTATTGAATTGAGTTATTTGGTGCATAGGTCTTTTTTAATTTACTTGAATGATATGGACCACCAACACTAAGCCATTGTCCAATATTAAATGTTCCAATTAATTTATTAGAATATGAAAGAATAATATTACTTGCAAACACAAAATTTTGTTTTGATGATGATGCTTGTGATTGTTCTCCCATATTTTTATAAACAATTACTTTATTAGGTAAATTAGGTGCTGCAATATAAACATATTGACCACCAGGTGAAACAGCAAATTCAGATGTTGGAACATTTGGATAATTAATTGTTGCATATTCACATCCTTTATGATTAGCAAGCATTTCCAATATTCTGTTTGTATCTTTACTAGTACTTGATGAATAATAACCAAATAAGAATAAATCATTATCATAATCACTCTTTATTGATTTTGGAACAATTTGATAACTTCCTGAACAAGTATTTAGACTTGTTTCTATGCTAGATATACTAGAAAGTGTTTTTGGTACTAAATTAGATTGTATTGAATTAAATTGTATTGAAGTATTTGATGATAATTGTTTTACTATTTGATTAGATATTAATGCATTATTTGAAGGTATTTGGATTATTGGTTGTGATAAAGTAGTTGGTACAAATAAATGTTTAAACCAGTTTCCTACTCCATTAATTACATGACCTAATCCATTCCAAACACTTTTAGCAACATTCTTAATAGTCACTCCAATACCTTTGAAAAAATTTCCAACTGCTTTTGTTGCTGAAATAACAAATGTAAAAAGAGAACCATAATTAATTGTTCCTTTTGAAATTGGAATAAGCATTGTAACATATACTGTATTTGATTGTTCAGTAATTACATTCTTCCAATACTTTTTCCACATATTATTCCAAGTTCCTAGAGAACTTGAAGGTAATCCAATTGGTCCAGCAAGAATACCTGGTTGATAAATTGAAAGATTATAATATCCTTTTGGAATTGCTTTTATTATTACTAATGTTTCAGAAATTGTTTTTGTGTGAGATATACCACATAAAATATAAATAAAACATGAACTTGATGATGCTTGACTAATTACATAAAGATCACCATTAGGAGTAGTAGACATATAAACTGGATTTTTGATAGTAATTGGACCTAAAAATGGTTTATAATCTGATGATTGATGAGAATAAAAAGGACTAATATTAAAAAAATTATTAAATGATGGAAAAGAAGAAGAAAATCTTGATAAAATAGTTGTATTCCTATTTTCAGATGTTGGAGCATTATAGTATGGTTGATAAGAAGATATTGAAGTACAATGAGAAGGATTTTGTTGATTACAATTATTTAGAGGAGTAGCAAAATTATTTGATTTTATTCCAATTGTTGTTAAAAATTTAGTTTTTGCAAAAATATTAAACCAATTTTTTCCTTGTTTTTTATATTTAACAATAGAACTTGTTAATATATTATGAACTTGGGTACTGTTTGTTGAAATAAAATTAGAAGGTAATTCTTCTAATACATAACCTTTTGAAGTTTTATAATTAACAAAAAAACTTGAATTTGAATTAAGTTTATAAGGATCTAAATAATTACCAGGATTCAAGAAATTATGAGGACTGTAAATATCATAAGTATTATTATAATAAAGTAATGCATTTGAATTAATATCACTCTGAGTTATTGGAATACTTAAGGAATATAATAAATAAGGTAATACTTGAACACTATTCCATGTGATTGTTTTTGAATTATTTAATTTTGATGGATAAGAAGGTATTAATATATTAGAATTTTGGATTGAATTAATTTTACTTGTTTCACTATATTTATAATTGTAATTACATGTATATTGTTCACGACATA
>VAOW01018874.1_pt1 | contig 13420 bp, 13 predicted proteins | sample 3393921 | NCBI WGS metagenome assembly VAOW01 (sample SAMN08290428, study PRJNA428436) | hydrothermal vent metagenome | isolation source: Deep-sea hydrothermal vent chimney | place: Indian Ocean: Southwest Indian Ridge | depth 2742 m m
CTCAATCCTATTTTTGCTATCTGTATCGCCTTTTAGAGTTCCTGCCCAAAATTATGACCATGTTTTATCTTGTGTGAGTATCATTTTCCCTTCTGCTCCTCCTCCAAAGCGTTGGAATCCTGCTTTTGAGTTCTGAGTATTTTCCCCTCAGTTGGTGACTTGTATATGCCTTTAGTTGTTGCACTATACAATGAGGGGCTGCTGTTGGATTAACCTTGACGAATAAATGCACATGGTCTGGCATCACCTTCATATCCTCTATTTCTATATCCAACTGCTTTGCCTTCAATTTGAGAAGTTCTCTCAAATCCTTTGCTATACTACCTGTTAACATTTTCCTCCTGTATTTAGGGCACCATATCAGATGATACGCCACGTTGTGGGCACATGTGTTTGAATATTTCCATCTTTTGTTAACTACAAACTATAGGTGGGTGGCACTGATATCTAGGTGTTTTGGTGGCAATTAAGTATGGTTCGCTCTCATCCCACCACTAAAGATAGTGGGCTTTCCCGCTCACGATATCGTAAATTATGTATATTGCATTATTACACTCTGGAAAATATTTTTGCTAAACTTCTTCATTCTGTTATGAAAAAAGTATTTCAATATGGTATTTCAAGTATACCTTGGAAAGGGGTTGACAAAGAGGCTATGAATGTTGTGAAGTGCATCATTGCTAGATAACTTGCGTGGTTATTTTTGTGCTATTGTTTAAATGCGAATGAGGTAATGGACATGGGCGAATATATAAAGAAGGGGCTGGATAAGAAGAGATATGATAAGGCGGCAGCACGTTATGATATTTTTGAGTCTCCCATGGAATTAGTATTTTTTTCCAAATGGAGGAAGCGGCTTTTTGGTAGGATTAAGGGAGACTATATTCTCGATGTTGGTATAGGTACTGGGAAAAATATACCGCATTATGGGAAGGGAAGGTTTATTGGGGTAGATATCAGCATAAAGATGCTCGAAAAAGCAAAAAAGAGAGCAGAAAAACTGGGAAAGAAGGTGGAGCTTATTCAATGTGATGCCGAGGCATTGCCATTTAAAAGCAAAGTCTTCGATGCAGTGGTGTCCACATATGTGTTCTGTTCAGTAGAGAATCCTGTAAGGGGCCTCAGAGAACTTTACAGGATATTGAAACCAGGCGATAGAGTTTATTTTCTGGAACACATGAGGTGTGAAAGTGAAACTGGGGGGGTTATTCTTGATGCGCTTAATCCTCTGGTGAGGGTTTTTGGGCCTGAGATAAACAGACGAACAGTTAAAAACATAGAGGAAGGGGGATTTAGAGTGGTTAAAGAGAACTGGCTTTTGACTTCGGTTTTTCGTTTCATCATTGCAGAAAAATAAAAATTTTCTGGAGATTTTACAGTTTAAAAGAAAATTATTTGAGTCATGCAGTAAACTCCTACAGGGGCTGAATTAAGCTGGTTGATTTAATATGGAGAAAATAGATATTCACAGGAAGCCTAAGGGTTTATATAGATTTCTCAGCAGAATACCGTGTTATTTGTACAGAATAGGCTTTTCAAGTATTTTCGAGGCTAGTATGCTGATACTCTCAACAAAGGGAAGAAAGTCAGGGAAGACATTCAGAGTTCCTCTAGGATATGCTAGGAAAGTTGACTGTGTATATGTTGCTGCATTATACAAAAGTTCTGATTGGTACAGGAATGCAATTAAAACTCCGGAAGTTGAAATCCAGATAGGAAAGACACACATGAAAGCACATGCCTCAAAAGTGGATGATCTGGAGGAAAAAGCGAAAGCCTACAGGGCAATCGTGCGGGCAAATGGAGAAAGAGGGGCTAAAACATTTTATTATACAAAGCCTATGATGAACAACGAAGAGATTGGTAATATCGGTAAAAAGCTACCTATCATACGATTTGAAATAAAAGGATAATCAAAGCTTGCATGTAAATTTAGGAATCCTTAACTGAAAGATATAGGAATGCCAGATAGAGAGGTATACTCAGGCTGTTAAAGCCAATATCTATTAGAGTTATAGTGTGGGCAAGGGCTGCTGCATAGATTGCAAGGCTTACTGCTCCTGACCTTTTGTAAAGTATTCCAAGGACAGCTCCAACAAATCCTCCTGCTATAATAACACCCAGAAGTCCGAAATCCAAGGCAAAAGGCCCGAAAAAAGAGGACGTAATAAGCACTGGATTGTGGTAATTAAGGACAACCACGCTTGTGATTTTATCTACTGTCATGGGGTTTAAAAATCCCAGACCTTTAAGATATCCAAAGGGGAAAGATATACTCGCAACGCCTGAGAATACCCGGGTGGTAAAGCCTGCCCTGTATATTGGGTAGAGGTAAGGCGGAATATTCCAGTGAGTATATGTTGTATGGGCGATAAATGTGGCTGCTGTTATGAATATAATAAATGTAGTTACCAGTACCGGCCACAGAGTTTTCAAACTGAAGCTTTTTCTTCTCGCATAAGCAATAATAAAGGTCAGGATAATAGCTAAAAAATCTACCTTAAAGCCTTCTAGGATTGCAATGCCAGCCAGAAGGCTAACCACTATAATAGCTTTTTTTCTCGACAGTATTACGGCACAGAGACCTGCTGTGATCAGGGCGAAGCTGTAGAAAAAAGGTCTGATTGGGTTATAAACCTGAGTCTCTCTATAGTATCCATAAGTAATACCTATACCATGAAATAGGGTTATGATTCCTGCCGTAAAGGCAATAACTGTTACAGCTATTGTGAATCTTTTCAGGTTGAGCCTCTTCAGATGGTATATCAGCAGAAACATGACCGCTGTGGTTATAATAGAAAAAAAGAAATTTCTAAAAAAGATAAAACATGTAAAAAAAAGAGAAGCAATCAGAGCTGCTGCCACTATCTTCTCATCAATCTTTTCAATTTTCTGGCCAAGAAGGGAGAAGAGAATAAAGGCAAACAATCCTGCAATTATTAGAATTACGGCATCAATTCCAAAGGTAGGTAGGGCTACCAGATAACTGGCGGTCTGATGTATAAAAAAAGATATAAGTGCAAGCAGCAAAAATGCCAGATATAAAACAGGGAAGGTTTTCCAAGGACTTAAAAGTTTATCCATGATGTATATTTGGTATAGGATGTATTATAAGTTTAAGGATGTAGTAGTTGTGGAAGAAGCTAAAACGAAAAATGATATCAGGAAGGTGCATACAACATGTCCCTATTGTGGTGTTGGGTGCCAGATTGAGATATATTTCTCCAGTAACAGGTTATTTAAAGTTGAAGCTTTTGATGAAGTTCCCCCTAATTATGGAGCGCTCTGCGTCAAGGGTAAGAATGGCCTGGGATTTATTGAGAGTGACAGACGCATTACCCAGCCGTTGATACGGCGTAAGAAGGATAGAGATTTGGAGCCTGTGAACTGGGATGTGGCTCTGGATTTCATGGTCAGAAGACTGGCAGATATAATCAAAAGATATGGTCCTGATTCTACTGGATTCTTTAGCTCTGCCAAAGCTACCAATGAAGAGAACTATCTGATGCAGAAGATTGCCAGATCAGTGGTGGGAACCAACAATGTGGACCACTGTGCAAGGCTATGCCACAGCACTTCTGGTGTGGCTATGGGCCGGTCAGTAGGCGCAGGTGCAATGACCAATACCATAGAGGAAATTCAGGCGAATGATGTCATGCTGATTGTTGGCTCTAATATTCTGGATACATATCCCATAATTGGTATCCAGATGAAGAAAGCTGTGCAGAATGGTGCCAGACTGATTGTGGTGGACCCCCGTAATACTACCATAGCCAGATATGCAGAACTACATCTGGGGCTTAGACCGGGAAGTGATACCGTTCTATTTAACGGCATTGGCCGATATATTGTTGATGCAGGATTGCAAAACAATACATTTATTGAGAAAAACGTTAAGGGTTTTGATGAATGGTTGAAAAGTGTTGAGCTCTATACCCTAGAGTATACAGAGAAGATTACTGGAATATCTGCTGAGGATGTCAGGAAGGCTGCCGAAATGTACGCTCGTGCAGAGCGAGGTGCAATATACTGGGCTATGGGGGCTACTCAGCATGCTGGTGGAACCGACAATGTCCAGTCTCTTGTAAACCTAGCACTAATAACAGGTAAACTGGGCAAACGTGGTACAGGGCTAAATCCTATTAGAGGGCAGAACAATGTCCAGGGTGCAGGAGATATGGGTGCACTGCCCAATGTATTTCCTGGTGGGGGAAATGTAACTGATTCCAATGTGCGTCGCTATTATGAGGGACTTTGGGGGGTAGAAAGACTACCTGAAAATATTGGTCTTGGTCTTACAGATATAATTGAGGGAACTCGAGTTGGACGGATAAAAGCGATATATCTGATGGGAGAAGACCCAATGACAAGCGAGCCATATCAAGACCATGTTACGGATGCTCTGAATACACTCGAATTATTTGTGGTGCAGGATATTCTCTTAAACGAAACCACTTCCTATGCCGATGTAGTGCTTCCGGCAGCATGTTTTGCTGAGAAGGATGGGACATTTATCAATACTGACCGTCGGGTTCAGCGCATCAGGAAGGCTGTAGAGCCACCAGGTGAAGCTAGGCCAGACTGGAAAATTTTAAGTGAGGTGGGGAGAAGACTCTCGGTAAAGCTTAATAAACAACAGAAATGGGACTATAACAGTCCAGAGGAGGTATGGAACGAGGTGCGAAATGCATCACCCAGCCTTTTCAAAGGCATAAGTTATGCACGCATTGAAAGCAAGGGGGTGCGCTGGCCATGTCCCAGTGAGGAGCATCCTGGGACTGAAGACCTTTTTGTTGAGGGATTCAATACTCCTTCAAAAAAGGCACAGTTGTTTCCGGCTGAGTACAGTCCACCTGTTGAAATTCCTGATGAGAAATATCCCCTTGTGCTTAATACAGGTCGGGTCCTCTTTCACTGGCACGGTGGGACAATGAGCCGCCGCAGCAAGCTGGCTGAATTATACCCTGAACTTCTTGTTGAGGTGAATCCCAATGATGCCGAGCGCTACGGTATCAGGGACAAAGATTATATAAATGTGGTTTCCCGCCGGGGACAGATTACAGCCCGTGCCAAGGTAACTGATAGGTCTCCTGAGGGTGTAGTTTTTGTACCAATCCACTTTGTCGAAGCTCCAGCCAATCGCCTGACACTCAACGTCTACGACCATAAAGCCAGAATCCCTGAGTACAAGAACTCTGCGGTTCGTATTATGCTGAGTCGAGATGCAGTAGCCAAGAAAAAGGAGTCATTTTAAAATTGAGTAATAAAGCATATCCACTTAAGGAAGCTTTAATAGTTTTGTTGGAGATATAATAGTTTTTAGAAATATAAATTTCGTCCAGGGAAAAACTCATGAGAAAAGTTTGGATGAAAGTATACGCAAAAGTTATATTATACTTCTAAATACTATTCTTATGCTTCACAAATTTAAGGTAATCTTTAAGATGGTAAAGATTGAACACACGCTCTTTGCCATGCCTTTTCTATATTCAGGTGCGATTCTTGCCTCGGGTGGGATTCCCTCACTATGGGTTCTCTTCTGGATAACCCTTGGTCTATTCTCAGCAAGGTCTGCTGCAATGAGCCTCAACAGACTCATAGACAGAAATATAGATGCTTTAAATCCGAGAACAAGGGAAAGAGCTCTTGTGACAGGCGCACTGACTCCAGGTGAAGTTAAGGTAATAATCGTTATCTCTCTGCTTGTTCTCTTGCTTTGTGCTGCCATGCTCAATACTTTCACCCTTGAACTCTACCCACTTGCTGTGGCAATAATGTGGTTATATCCATATACAAAGCGCTTCACATGGCTCTCTCATGTAGCTCTGGGTTTTGCTCTTGGCATAGCACCTGCCGGTGCTTGGGCTGCAGTGAAGGCAAGTCTTAACACTCCTGCTATTCTACTGGCTCTTTCTGTAGTAGCTTGGGTGGCTGGCTTTGATATTATATATGCTCTCCAAGACATTGAATTTGACAGAAAACACAGACTGTTCTCAATACCAGCGATATTTGGAGTAAAAAAGTCCTTAATAATCTCCAGCTTTTTTCATTCGCTTATGTTCATATTCCTCCTTGCCCTATACTTTGTCACATCTCTAGGGGGCATATATCTCTTTGGTCTTGCGGTTATCGCCTTTCTTCTCTTCTATGAACACAAACTTATCTCCCCTGAAAATATATCCCGGGCAGGAGTTGCTTTTTTTAATATAAATGCTGTAATAAGCTTTGTTCTCTTCTTCGCAATAGCTCTAGACATTTTCCTTTGATGCTATCTTTCTTTTATACTATAGAATGCGTGTACTTGGTATAGACATACTTTCAGGATATAAATTCAAAAAGCAGACCAAGGTAGTCTGCTGCGCTATTTGAAGGTGGCGAGATTGTCCTGAGACGGGAGTTGGGATACATAAAACTGGTGAATTTAATGACAGACATAGCAGAAAACCAACGACTTTAGTCGTTGGATGAATGCGATAATATAACTAAATATCTATAATTAAATATGTTGCAATCGTTCACTGCATACAAGGCAGAATGGGCTGGTAAAGTAGTCACCTTTGTAAATCCTAAAAACACATCTCAAGAGTGTAGCAGGTATGGTAAAATCGTCAAGAAAAACCTCAATATTAAAAATGCGACTGTGCCCAAAAACAGATAAAAAATTCATATAAAAAGCTCAAATAGACAAGTTTGATGAAGCTCTGGCAATAGAGGTTGTCTAAATGTTTGACCCTGATGGGTTTTAAAAATTCTCAGAAAAATTTATAATGATAATACCCTGCCATAGTATAATATGGATAAAAATATCTATCTGACCAGACAGGAACAGATGATATTCAATGTGATATCATCCATGGACATAGCCTATGTTGATGAAATAAGAGATTTCTTTCCAGATTTAAAACCTTATCAAATAAACAAAATTTGTTCCAGCCTCTCTTCAAAAGGCTATCTTTACAGATTGAAAAAGGGAATCTATCTTGTTCAAAAAAAGCCGTTCGATACACCAGTAATAAAAAATCCATATAAAGTTGCTTTAGCATTATCTAAGGGTTATATCGGGTTTTCATCTGCACTAAGGATATATGACTTTTTAGAGTATGAGCCCTTCACCATATTCATCGTGACAACAAATAAGTCCATGGAGAAAAGGGTGGGAGAGTATACACTCAAATATGTGGTAATGGGTAGGAAAGCTACAGGAATGACATACTATAAAGGCGTTTATATCTCTACAATAGAGAAGACTTTTTTTGATTGCTTTTATAAACCGCAGTATGCCGGAGGTTATTCAACAATAACGAAAGCATTGTATGATGCCAGACTGGATTGGGGTGGATTTATAAAATATTTTGACCTTGCGTCAGGTTCGCTATGCCAGAGAACCGGATATGTTCTGGAGTTGCTAAAGAAAGAGATTGATAAAATTCCAGAAGAGGTTTTGCATTATTTCAGAAAAAGGATTAAAAATAACACAAAATTGTTACCCTCCGGGAGAGCAGGGGGACAATACATAAAGGAATGGATGTTACTGGACAACCTGGGAAAAGAAAATATATTGTCATGGTGGTATCATGGCTGATATAGAGATTTTACGGTATTTAGCTTCGAAGACTGGCCTCGGTCTAAAGTATCTATCAAAAGATGAGAGGATTTCAATCATTTTAGAACAACTGAGGAATATATTCCCCGAGGTGATTCTAAAAGGAGGGACTGCCCTGAACAGGGTATATCTGGCGAAATTGGGGGTCAGCAGATTTTCAGAGGATGTGGACTTAGATTTTGTTTCAGGTAATGGTCTGAATAAAAAAATCTCTACGATTAAAGAGAGGATTGAGGAAATAAAATATTTTGATATAGAAAGTCCAAGAATTCTTCATAGAACTCTAAGGTTTGATTGTCACTATATAAATGAGTTTGGTGAAAAAGACCGAATACGAATAGAGTTCTACCTCACCAGAACAGAATTCCTGAAGGTAGAAGATACTCTGGTGAAATCCCCTTTTGTAGAGACGCATCCAACTATATTCAGGGTTTATTCCCTGGAGGACATGATGGCACGAAAATTCATCGCTCTGTACAACCGGATGGAAGGAAAAGACATTTATGATTTATTTTATTGCCTGGATACGGATTTTGATGAAGAGAATTTGCTTAAGGCATTAAAGCTCATGCTGGACTTTTATAAGGTAAACCAGGCAAGTTTTCTGAAGGAGCTTTTGCGGAGGCTCAATAGTGCAGGAAAGAATAGTTATTACATAGGAAACTCGACCAATCACTTCATACCGAGAGGCATGAGGCCAAACTGGAAGGTTTTTATTGATACGTTGATTTTTAAAATTGAAGAGGCATTAGGTAGTAGGAAGTCAATCACCCCTAAAGAATAGCAAAAAACACGGAGTATGGCACCATCATTCCCCCTTTGATATATCTCCGGCAGAAGCAACTCACACTTTTAATCAATAAGCGATTCTCTTTTATACAATAAAAGGTCTACTTAAGGCTGAAGATAAGTTTAAGGAAGGAATAATAAAAACCATGACCCATTCAGTATTATAAAGTATTTATAAAACCGGGAGGTGATGATGAAAATGATAACCTTAATACTTGCAGGCGGCTCAGGCACAAGATTGTGGCCTCTGAGCAGAAAGCTTCATCCAAAGCAGTTTCTGGCTCTGAACGGTGATAAAAGTCTGTTAAGGCAGACTGCCGAGCGAGCAAAGGAACATGCAGAGGAAATAGTTGTGGCTACCAATAAAGAGCAGTACTTTTATGTTAGAGATGAGCTCAGCGACCTTGTATTAGAGGATAATATAATACGCGAGCCTTCCCGAAGAAACACTGCACCCGCAATAGCATTAGCCTCGCTTTTTATCAAAGAGCATTACGGCAATGAAAATTTTCTTGTGCTTCCCAGCGACCATGTTCTGAGTGAAAATTTCTTTGAAACAGCAAAAAAGGCTGAGCCTCTTGCGAAAGAGCACCTTGTCACCTTTGGCATAGAGCCACGTAATCCGGCAACAGGCTACGGTTATATAAAACCAGGGGAGTCTCTTGGTTATGGTAATAAGGTGGAGAGATTTATTGAAAAGCCATCCCGTGAGAAAGCAGAGCAGTTGGTAAAGGACTGCTTATGGAACTCAGGCATATTTTTATTTTCACCCTCTCTGCTTGCCCGGGAGTTTGAGCTTCACTCCCCTGAAATAGCCAGCTACATGCAAAGCTATGAAGAGCTTCTTAATAGTTACAATAAGCTTGCAAGTATCTCCATAGACTATGCGATAATGGAAAAATCTTCACGCTCTGCCGTGGTGCCTTACTCCGGCAAATGGCAGGACATAGGCTCATGGAAGAGTGTATATGCACTTATGCAGAAGGATGAAAATGGCAATGCAGTGAAGGGCGAGACTATGCTCTATGACACCAGCTCCTCTCTAATATATGGTGATGAGAGAATTGTTGCATGTATTGGTGTTGAAGACGTTGTGATAGTTGACACCAGAGATGCCCTGCTTGTTGCAAAAAAGGATAGGGCAGAGGATGTCAAAAAAATAACAGAGGAGCTTCTTGCCAGAGGGAGAGACGAAGCAATTATCCATACCACAGTGCACAGACCCTGGGGCTACTATACTCTACTGGAGGAGGACAGTCGTTACAAGGTTAAACGCCTGTGTATTTACCCTGGCAAAATCATCTCTTTGCAGAGGCATCACCACCGTGCTGAGCACTGGATTGTGGTTAAGGGCACTGCCAGAGTGGTTAAAGGCGAGGATGAAGTGTTCATCCATGAGAATGAGAGCATATACATACCAAAGTCAACCATGCACAGACTGGAAAACCCTGGCAAGGTTGATTTGCATCTCATAGAGACCCAGACAGGCGAATATATAAAAGAGGATGACATTGAGAGGTTTGAGGATGAATATGGAAGATGCTAACTTTTTATGAAAGGCGAGTGGGAAAACCCACGACTTTAGTCGTGGGATGAAAACGAGCAGAAAAGGTTTGTGTTGTTAAAAAGGAATGAAATAATGATGCTTAAAACGTATAAATATCGTTTGTATCCGAACAGAAAGCAGAAAATTAGATTAGAAGCGACTCTGGATACATGCAGGCATTTTTATAATAACGCTCTTGCCAGTAGAAAACTACAGGCAGAACTGTATCGACTGCCTATGATAAAGCAGTGAATTATAAGAGGGGTTATATTTCTATTCACCTCACCTATCACTAGAAAATGCGACTGTGCCCTCTTTACAAAGAAAAAGGTAAGAGATTTCTTTTTTAGGCTGCCAGATAAGACAAAGATGCTTCAGATGAATGGGGCACCCGAGAGGCAGGAGCCCCATTCATGTTGTTGCAAGAAGGCATGGAATACCAATACGATATCATGAGCGTGAAAGCCTACTATCTTTAGTGGTGGGATTTGAGAAAGCTTCTTTTAAAAACTTAAAAAGTGGTGAGTTTCCCCTCAATAAAGAGGTTAGTAATTTCTGTTATATTTGCAAGATGTTCGTCCATAATACTCTCAATAGTGCTATTATACTTTGCATAGCTTTCGCCCTCTTTCATTATAAGCTGTGCACTGGCAGCCTTTGGAATGTCTATGGGTTTACCTATCTGGGATAAAAGCCTCACATAGACTTCTCTTGCCGGTATCTCCTTTGCTATATCTTCTGCCATCATTTTTGCTAGGAGATTGTAGATTTTACCGACATGGTTAACAGGGTTTTTACCTGCTGCAGCCTCCATACTCATAAATCTGTAGGGTGTAATTAGTCCATTAACCCTGTTCCCTCTTCCAACACTTCCATCATCTCCCATCTCTGTTGATGTTCCTGTTGCAGTTAGATATACCACTTTCCTGTCATAATCATCAGCAGTATTTATATTAACTTTAACTTCCCTAGAGGTTATCCCTGATACAAGTTTCTGAACCTCTTCTTTTATATCTCCTATAACACCTGCATAGTAGTCAATATCAGGAATATACTTTGCTACCATGGCCATGGAGATGGTAAGGCTTATCTTATCTCCTTCTCTCAGGCCCATAACCTTGATATCCTCTCCACTTTCAGGATACTTATCTTTAAAGCTATCACTGTTGAGAAGCTTTTCAGTTTCTAGGCACAGCTTTTCAACATCGCTGAAAGGAGCATGCCCCACGCCAAAACTCGTGTCATTTGAGAGAGGTACAGCTTCACAGCGTCTGAAAACGTCAACGAGGTCAGTACTACCACGCCCAATTCTCGAATCTATAATCACATCTCTGTCAGCATCTAGATTCCTTATAGTCTCTCTCAGGTATTCCCTTGCTGCATGAATAGCTATACTGTGTACAGGTATGTGCCTCTTATCTGCCACATCTGCTGCTCTACCTGAGAGAAGAATATAAATAGGGGCAAGAACTTCTCCTCTTCCAAAACTTACATCTGCTCTTCCTCCAACAAGCTCCACCTGATCAGTGTTATGATGAAGAACACAGCCAACACGGTCCCTATATTCTCTACACAGGGCTCTGCTAACACTGTCAGCTATTCCATCAGCCAGACTGTCTGGATGCCCCACACCCTTCCTTTCAACAACCTCTACTCTCTGTTTTTCTATGGGTGTTTTTATAATTTCCTCGACAATAATATTTCTCTTCAATCAAATTCCTCCAGCAATTTTTCTTCAGCATTTTGATATAAAAATTCTTTTCTGGGGCTCTATAGTCAATGCAACTTTCCCATTCTTAAATACTCTTACTATACCCCCACTCTGGCTCACAGTAATTCCAATACAATCTACCTCTGTAGTGAGAGCAGCAACAGCTGCATGCCTTGCACCTAGACCCTGGGGTAATTCTGCACTCCCTGTGTCAACATTTATATAAACTCCTGCCGACTGGATAATACCATCTTTAGAAATAACAAAAACTCCATCAAGTTGTGAAAATTCCTTTACTGTTTCCTTTATTTTTGGAGAGGTAATTGCTCTCTCTTCAATACTATGACCCTTAAATGGGTTGAGGATTATCTGCTTTGAACGCTTCATTACATCATTTTCGTTGCCGATGATAAATGCTGTACCTATCAGTCTTCCTTCTCTCCCTTCTCTTCCAATCTCCATGGCAATTTCAAGAACAGTCTGGAAAATCTCCTGCTTTATATATGTCTTTCGCAGGAACTCACAGAGAGATAGATTGAGGGTTTCTCTGTCTACAGAATAAAAGAAGAGGGAGCTTGCCTCCTGGTCAGGAGTTGAACCCAGAACAACAACTTCATCTCCTTCAGATATATATCTTTTATCAAGAGCCAGAACAAGAGCCTCCTGAATTGTTGAGATTACATCCCTCCCTCTGTAGGGAAGTTTAACAGCACGCCATCTCTGACCCACCACCTTTCTGTAAATCTCATTTGAAGGAGTTGCAACTATTATATCAATTTCTGGCTTGAGAGCTTCAATAGCTCTGAGACCCTCTCCAGTTTCAGTGAGAAGTAAAAATGAAGAAGATGAAATTTCCTGAGCTATTTCAAGGCTGTGTTTTACAAAAATCCCAATGTTATTCATTATAGATATTTCTCTGCCCTTACAATATAAAAGTTAGCATATTGATGCTATATTGTATGATGAATAAAATAGATTAATTTAGACATGTTTTTCAAAGATGAATATTCATTGATATTTTTAATTTAAAGGGCATGTTATTTCAAATTGTAAAACCATCACTTATTAATACTCACATAAAAAATCAAAGAAAAAATAATCAACATAATCACATTTCATTTCTGTAATATGATTTCTACTGTAATAACACCAGAATGTACTCTGTATGTTTTAGAAATATTACGATATCGTGAGCGGGAAAGCCCACTATCTTTTGTGGTGGAATGAAAGTGAATCATAGTTAATTGTTAGCGAAATACTTATATATAACTGTCATCCACATATATTTCATGGTTAGCAAAAGGTGGAAACATTCAAACACCTGCGTCTACAATGTGACATACCATCTTATATGGTGTCCGAAGTACCGGAGAGAGGTGCTGATAGGCAACATAGCAAAGGATTTGGTAAAACTTCTCAAATTGAAGGCAGAGCAGTTGGATATAGAAATAGAGGATATAAAGGTTATGCCAGACCATGTGCATTTATTCGTCAAGGCTAATCCAACAGCATCCCCTCATTGGATAGTGCAGCAACTAAAGGCATATACAAGTCACCAACTGAGGGAAAAATACTCAGAACTCAAGAGTAGGATTCCGACGCTTTGGACGAGGAGCTATTATTGTGAGAGTATAGGTCATATCTCAGAGGACACAATCAAGAAGTACATCGAGGAGCAGAAGGGAAAATGATACTCACACAAGATAAAACATGGTCATAATTTTGGGCAGGAACTCTAAAAGGCGATACAGATAGCAAAAATAGGATTGAG